>PVBE012189772.1_pt1 | contig 100494 bp, 74 predicted proteins | sample 1631181 | NCBI WGS metagenome assembly PVBE01 (sample SAMN08397723, study PRJNA350692) | Marine metagenome, whole genome shotgun sequencing project. | isolation source: water | place: Pacific Ocean | collected 2012-04
TCTTGCCTTGTTTGTAAAGTATGCGAATTTCCATACACCTTTCCTGATTTAACATGTGCACCTCCTGCAAGGTGCAGATTAATGGAAAGGGGGGTCAGTTTTCAGTTGCCGAGGGGGGGCAGTTTTACATTGCCGCTAACACATTAGCCTTGCGCCCGATTATAATGTGTCGCGGCCCGCTCCAGTCCTCTCAAACCTGACGAGTGGCGCATATGACTAGCGGAGCCACACTTCCCCTCTGAAGACACCAGCAGGGATGCAGCCAAGAGCACAGTACATGGGCCATACCCAAGCGATGGATAAAGGCGAGTTGCTGCAACAACTCAAGATCGACCGCGAAGCCCCCAGCGGGTCGAAGTGGATGCGTTGGTTCTTATTCCTCCCAGCCGCTGCCCTACTCGCCGGTGGTTGGTTTTATTGGTCAGCATCCGGTGATTTGCTGGTCACCACCGCCCTGGCCCAACCGGTCGAGGCCGTCAGTTCGAGCAGTGATTCCAGCGTTCTGGACGCGTCCGGCTACATCACGGCTCGACGAATCGCGACCGTATCGCCGAAGCTCGCCGGTCGCGTCGTGGAGATCCTGGTTGAGGAGGGAATGTCCGTAGACGAAGGCCAAATCCTGGCGCGACTCGACACGACCACGGCAGACCGTAGTCTGGCATGGTCGGAATCCCAGGTCGTGGCGGCTCGAGCCGTTCTCCGCGAGATAAAGGTGCAGCTCAAGGAAGCTGAGCTCACCCTGAACCGAACCCACGATCTGGTCTCCAAAACCATGGCCAGTCAGGCTGACCTCGACAATGCCGTCATGGGGGTCGACTTACTTCGGGCGCGACTGCAAAGCCAGGCAAGCCAGATCCAAGTAGCCAAGCGGCGCGTCGATATAGAGCGTCAGCGGGTCATCGACCATGAGATCACGGCGCCCTTTGCCGGTGTGGTGATCGCAAAGGCGGCTCAGGTAGGCGAGATCATCTCCCCAGTCACAGGCGGCGGCAACACCAATATCGGCGTTTGCACCGTCGTCGACATGGACTCACTGGAGGTGGAGGTGGATGTTAACGAGTCCTATATCAATCGGGTCACTCCTGATCAATCGGTCTCTGTCATGCTCAACGCGTATCCTGGCTGGGAGATACCTGCATCCGTGATCGCCATTATCCCGACGGCGGATCGTTCCAAAGCCACGGTGAGCGTTCGTATCCGACTGCTCGAGAAGGATGCCAGAATCCTGCCGGATATGGGAGTCAAAGTGTCCTTTTTGATGGAACCGACCGCTGATGTAGTAGAACCGACATCGCAACAGATCGCCGGCGTCCTAGTGCCTTCAAAGGCGATCCATCGAGACGACAGAGGGCAGTCGTTTGCGTTCGTGGTCGTCGATGCCGTGGTGCAACGGCGTGCCGTACGCGTTGGCGACAGGAGCGGCAAACGCAAACGTGTGACCGATGGCCTGGCGGCTGGGGAGCGTGTGGTCACCAATCTCGATCCGACTCTGGTGGCCTCGTTGCGAAACGGGATAACGATTTCCGAGCAGTAGCTGAGCGGACCGGCCTGGACCGATATCAACAAACGTGAAACGGGTGGACAGATGAATAACAACGACAAGACCCTAGTGAAGCTGGATGGTCTGAGCAAGCAGTACACCAGAGGCAAGATCACTGTTGAGGTCCTGGATGGCCTCCATCTCAGTGTCGATCGGGGCGACTTTCTTGCCCTCATGGGTCCCTCCGGTTCCGGAAAATCAACGCTCCTCAATCTTATCGGTGGGCTCGATCAACCAACGTCGGGCAGCATCGAGATCGCCGGCCAGCGCGTTGACAATCTGTCGGCCAGCGAACTGGCGAGTTGGCGCGCCACCCATATTGGATTCGTCTTTCAGTTCTACAATCTACTCCCGGTCCTGACGGCCCATCGGAACATCGAGCTGCCGCTGCTGCTGACCCATCTGTCCCGCAAGCAGCGAAAACAGCATGTCGAAGCGGTGCTCGAAATTGTCGGGCTGGCCGATCGGGCTCATCATCGACCGGCAGAGCTATCAGGCGGCGAACAGCAACGGGTGGCAATCGCGCGGGCGGTGGTATCCGACGCGACGCTTCTGGTCTGCGACGAACCGACAGGTGACCTGGATCGCGACACTGCAGATGAGATTCTGGAGTTGCTCGGGCTGCTCAACAGGGATCACGACAAGACCGTCATTATGGTTACTCACGATCCCAAGGCAGCCGAGCACGCCAGCCACACACTGCACCTGGACAAGGGCACATTGGTGACCGGGGAGGAACTGGCGTGAAGTATTTGATTCTGCTCTGGGCAGGACTCGCCCGTCGCAAGGTCCGCACTACGTTGACGCTGCTGTCGGTGATCGTCGCTTTCCTGCTCTTCGGGACCCTGCGCTCAGTGGTAGACGCATTCAATATCGGTGTGGAAATTGCCGGTGCTGATCGGCTGATAACTTCCGGCAAGTATTCCATTATCGAGCTGTTACCGATCAGTTATCTGAACCGTATCGAGTCGATCGAAGGCGTCGAGAGCATTACCCACCAGACCTGGTTCGGCGGTACCTATAAGGACCCCACCAATTTTTTCCCAAGGTGGCCGGTGGATATCGATCGTCATCTCACGGTGTTCCCCGAACTAATCGTTCCGCCAGAGGTCGTCCAGGCCTTCAAGAGGAATCGGCAGGCCGCCATCGCCGGACGTGACCTGGCGGAACAGTACGGTTGGAAGGTGGGGGACCGAATCCCGATCATCGCGGATATCTGGCCTCAAGCAAGAGGTGGCGCCTGGGAGTTCGATCTGATCGGGACCTTCGACACTACGCTGGAGGGTTCGCCGACGTTGGAGTTTTGGATGAACTATGACTACTTCGATGAGGCGCGGGCTTTTGCCCAGGGCTTGGTCGGTTGGTTCACAGTAAAGGTGGCCAAGGGTACTGAGGCGCAAGACGTGGCGCGCAACATCGATGCCATGTTCGCTAACTCCAGCAACGAAACCAAGACCTCCACCGAAAAGCAATTCACGCTCTCCTTCGCCAAACAGATGGGTGATATTGGCCTCATCATGACCGGCATTCTGGCAGCCGTGTTCTTTACCATCGTGCTGCTCACCGGCAACACCATGGCGCAGTCGATACGCGAACGCGTGCCGGAATTGGCTGTGCTGAAGACGCTTGGCTATACCAACGGCGGCGTGCTGGCGCTGGTGATTGCGGAGTCGACACTGTTGACGGCGGTGGGTGGCGCCATCGGTTTGGGATTGTCGACGCTCCTCGTCACCACCATGGGGGATGCGCTTGCCTCATTCGTGCCCGGCATCACCAACTCGGTGCAGAATATCGCCCTTGGTTTTGCGGTCGCCGTATTACTCGGGCTGGTTGTTGGTTTCGTCCCCGCGCTTCGAGCTATGCGGCTTCGAATCGTCGATGCCATGCGAGGATAGCGCCATGTTCAATTGGGTTACTCAGATCGTCGCCATCACCGTCATGAATCTCAGGTCCATCCCGGCCCGCTGGGGATCGAGTTCGGTTATCATCGTTGGCATCGGCGGCGTGGTGGCGGTGCTGGTGGCGCTCCTAGCTCTCGCCAACGGTTTTGAAGCAACCATGGCCAATACGGGCCGTGATGACCGGGCTGTCGTGATGCGCGGTGGCGCCACTTCGGAATTGACGAGTACCATTGACGTCCGTCTTGCCGATTACATATCGGCCATGGACGGGATCTCTAAACGTGACGGAAAAGCTCTGGCGTCAGCGGAGTTCTTTGGTGTCGTGGACGTCCCCAAGCAGGGCGCGGAACCGGGTATGACAGCGAATCTACCGATGCGCGGCCTCACGGCGCTGGGCGTGTCGATGCGTGATCAGTTCCAAATCATCGAAGGCAGGATGTTCGAAGGGGGCAAACGTGAACTCGTTGCCGGTCGAGCCGCAGCCACCCAATTCGCCAACCTACGCGTTGGCGACCGTATCGCCTTCCGTGACAACGATTGGGCCGTCGTCGGCATCTTCAGCAGCGAGGGCGACGCCAATGAATCGGAAGTCTGGGCCGATGCCCCAGTGGTGCAATCGGTGTTTCGTGGGGAGGGTGTTTACACCTCCATGCGCATGCAATTTGACGATCCGAGTTCACTGGATGCATACAAGCAGGAAATCGAAGACAGCCCACGGCTTGATCTCATCGTTCAACCGGAATCGGAGTATTACGCTGCCCAGTCCGCAGGACTCACATCTCTAATCACGCAATTCGGCTATTCGGTCGCAATTATCATGGCCATCGGCGCCATTTTCGGGGCCCTCAACACCATGTACACGGCGGTTTCGTCCCGCAATGTGGAGATTGCGACGCTACGGGCCCTCGGCTTTAGCAGCGGACCCGTGGTCATGTCGGTGATGGTCGAGGCATTGATACTGGCACTACTGGGCGGTCTGATCGGTGGGCTGATCGCATGGGCCGTATTCAGTGGCGCGACCGTGTCCACGCTGAATAACAGCTCATTCAGCCAGGTATCGTTCGATTTTCAGGTGTCCGGCGAGTTGTTGATTCAGGGCGTTGTTTGGGCGTGTTTGATCGGCGTGATCGGTGGCATTTTTCCCGCCATCAGGGCAGCACGACTCCCGATCTCAGTGGCACTAAGGGGACTGTAGCGCACCGCGGCTCTGCGCAACTCGGCGTGAGTCAGTGAGCTCAATTGAGAGCAATTGAGCTGATAAACTCTCTGTCTATAGCTTCTCCCATTACTCTTCACTCGGCGTAGTTAGATAACGGATGATATGTCACAACGGCCAGCATTCATGGTTTGACGGCGTGACCACAATCATGCTGTAGTGTCTCAACTTTGTATCTACTGGAGTGCAATCTTGAACGATCTAGTTCCCATCGATATCAGTGCGAGCGGTGTGGCGGATGTCCGTCTTAACCGGCCCGAAAAGTACAATGCCCTTTCCTCAGAGATGTTCGATGCCATCTCAGCGGCCGGCGAATCCCTTATCGACGACAGTTCGGTTCGTGCCGTCGTCCTGTCGGGTAACGGGCGCGGATTCTGCGCCGGTCTGGACTTCTCCGGGTTCCGCAATATGGCAGGCGAAACCGAACGCAGGCCGGTAGCGGGCCAGGTGCCTCCCAGCAACCGACCGGAGAACTCAGCGCAGCGCCCGGGGATGGTGTGGAAAGATGTGCCGGTACCGGTCATCGCCGCCGTTCACGGAGTGGCATTCGGCGGCGGCTTCCAGATCGCCATGGGAGCGGATATCCGTATCGCGGCACCCGATGCCAAATTCTCAGTCATGGAAATCAAGTGGGGACTGATCCCCGACTGCAGCATATCTCAGACGTTGCGCGATCTGGTCCGTCTCGATATCGCCAAGGAGCTGACCTTTACCGGCCGTATCTTTGAGGGGCCCGAGGCAGCCGAACTGGGAGTCGTGACGCGCGTGAGCGATTCGCCGCTCGAAACCGCCATGGAAATGGCCGAGACGATCGCCACAAAATCACCGGGGGCTATCCGCTTATGCAAACAACTATTTGAAGCGAGCTGGCGCGCCGAGCGTGCCACAGGGCTCAAACTCGAAGCCAAGCTGCAGGGCCAATTGATCGGATCAGCGAACCAGGTAGAGGCGGTGAAGGCCAATTTCGAGGAGCGCCCAGCCAAGTTCGCAAATCCTGATTGATTCAGAAGCGGGGCGAATCCGGCAAGGGTAGATAAGTATCCCTGCCACTGCCTTCAGCCGAGAGCAGCCCAACGATTGGGGCGCCAACCTGAATCCCGTGTCAGCCGTCAGGATATTGGTCCTCTGACAGAGGTCCGGCGTAAGGCTCAAACTCATAGCGACAAGGTTGCTCCATCAGTCTCGGATCGTTCTGATTCCTCAGAACCGACAACAGTCTCTCCTCCAGCGACTGGCGCACGTTGGCATAAGCGGGGTCGTAAGCTACGTTGTTCATATAATCGGGATCTTCGTTTAGATCGTACAGCTCTTCACGGGGTCGCTTGCCAAACGCCAGCTCGTAAAGCGGTTCCACATCCTGTTCTTGCCGGTGATGAATCATCCAGGCTTTGGTCGGGCTGGCATCCAGGTCCGGGTAGGCGACCATGGTCCGATAGGCCAGATCTTCATAGTCGGGTGCAGGCGTCGCAGGATCGTCCAATCCCTTCGGATCTCCCATCGGCCATCGGTCCGGTTCGAAATTGATGATGTAGAGAAAATCCTTGGTACGCAGGGATCTCTGCGGGTATGGCAACATGCCCTCGCGAGCGATGTGAACGTGTCGTTCACGTCCAGTCACCACAAAGTCCCGCGCAGCATCCACCTGCCCACTCACCTCACTCGTTAGCAGCGGCATGATGCTCTTGGCAGTCATGCTTGGCGGTATATCGATGCCACCCGCGTCGCAAAAGGTCGGCGCAAGATCCATGAGGTTCACAAAATCGTCGACCTCGCGCCCCGCTTTGATCTTTCCGGGCCAGCGCGCTGCCAGCGCCACCTCACATCCGATATCATAAAGATTGCACTTGGCCCGCGGCATACCGGGAATGCCGTGATCGCCGCTTACGACAAAGAGTGTATTGTCCAATTCGCCCGTAGCGGTCAGTTCTTCCAGAAGAATACCGATGCCGTAATCAACGGCTAGACACTCGCCCAGGTAGTCGGCAGTGTCTTCGCGTACTTCGTGCACATCGGGTAGGAACTCCGGCAACCTGCCCTCGAGCGAATCCGGCTCGATGCCCCACAGCGCCTTGCCGGAACCACGCTCCCAGGTACGATGCGTGTTGGTGGGTCCCCACCAGTAGCAGAAGGGTTGCTCATCGGGCCGCGCGTCCAGAAAGGCACGGAAATTCTGCCGGGTCTCGTCATAGAGCACGTTCTTAGCCGCTTCGATACCCAGTTCCGGCGCATTCGCCGTCACCCAATGGGAAAACTGGTTGAAGTCGTATCCGGCTGGTTGGTAGCGCGTACGCTTGGCACCAATCGGTGCATTAGCAGTTCGCCCCGGGCTCCAGACCTTGTACTGGTAGCCGATGAAATAGCCTCCCTTGGATTCCAGCTCCATTGGATACGTCGGTATGGTCTCATCCCATACAGCACCGACGAGGATTGCCCCGAGGCCCGTCTGCCAGAAGTACTGTCCCGACAAGATGGAACTGCGGCAAGGGGTACAGGTTGGAGCCGGTACCAATGCATTCTTAAGCAGGACCCCTTCGTGAGCAACGCGATCGAAGTTTGGTGTCTCGAGTAGTTCGCAGAGAGAAGAAGGGCCCTCATGCTTTGCATAAACGTGCGCATAACGACCCCAGTCATCGGCAAATGCAAAGACGATATTTGGCTTCATACGTGCGGCTCGATCGCTGAACGGTAGAGAATTCGTTTGCCTTCGAGTTTATGCGAGATAGTCAGTAATGGAAACGGCCAATGTGTAATCCCTCCTGGCCCCGGTCACTGGAGTAACCCGACGATAATGATGAGGCGATGCTCGGGGACAGTGCAGGGGTTCATGCCAGCCATCGGTCTAAGCTGAGTTGATGCCAGGTATTGCTTCTGCTATGTAGTGTACAGCTTGAGAAAGCTCCAACCGCGCCTCATGTTCCAGCTTCAAGATCTCCGAGAAGTACATGAATTTGATATCGGAAATCTCTTCCGGATTGAAGTCAAATGGCCCATTGCAGTGAGCTCGGAAAATCGCCGAGTATTCATTTTCAGTGGCATAACGAAACAGGAATTTCCCAAGGAACTCGACTTCAACACTCACACCAAGTTCCTCAATTGTCTCCCGAATTGCGGTCTCCGTATACGTGTCGCCCGAACTGACATGTCCGCTTGTTGAAGTTACCCAGGCACCTGGACAAGTGTCTTTGGTCATACTTCTCTTCTGCCATAGAACCTGTCCCTCGTCATTGTAGATTAGCACGAACACGGAGCGGTGAATTATCTGTGGATTGGAATTACATTCCATTCTTGAAGCCTGACCGACGACCTCGTCGTCTTCATTGACGACATCGAAAATCTCGTCCAGATCGTCAGTCGTGTCTTCGTTGTGTGTTTTCATTTTCGATCTGTTCAATCTATCTTGCCGTTTTGGATCAAGCGCCCGCACTAATCCAGTGTAATGTATGGCAGCAAATCCGAGCGAATATTGTCTATGGGCAATCCATTATCCAGTAATACTTTGGCAGTGGCCTGTACCATGGCCGGTCCACCACTGATATACGCCAAATGGTTAGAGAGATCCGATACCTCGGTGACGACAGCATCGGCAAGCAGACCTGTTGCACCATCCCATGTGGGTGATTCTTCGGGTTCACTCAACACCGGCGTATAACTGAATAACGGGAACTTGCTAGTCCACTTTACGCATAAGTCATGGAGATATAGATCATCGGGTGCGACGATTCCCCAATACAGGGAAATCGGTTTGCTGATCTCACCATCAAACAGGAACTCCAGCAGGCTCTTCATCTGGGTGATGCCCGTTGAAGCCGCGAGTAACAACAGCGGCTGGTCTGGTACATGATCGATGATACAGTCTCCCTTCGGCGCGTTTATTTCGAAGCAACCAGGCTTTCGTATTAAATCCTCGATTTGGCTGGAGTCGTCCGACCCGGGTGTTGGTCGAATATGCAATTCCAGATGCTCGGCGTTGGCAGGGGCACAGGCGATTGAGAAAGGACAGTGTTTGCCTGAGGGTAGGATGATTTCCAGGTATTGACCGGCTTTGAATTCCAGCCGCCCCCCACTTTCAACCGTTAGCCACACCCTCGACGTGTCATGATTGAGTGGGGTGAGACGATCTACGGAACATCGGTATATCTTCGGATCTTGTTTGGTATTCATAGCACCATCGCACGAACCCATCAATTCTTCAATACTACTGTTGGGTACCGCGATTGCATCTAGTAAGTTCAAGTCTGAATTGCGTGTGAGCTGATTATTGCTGGTATGCGCAGCCCACATCTCCGGTGTTGGCCGCGTCCTGAAGTGTTGCTGCTATCTACGATTTGTTGATAACGGTCTCGGCAAAATGTTCCAATCCCTGACGGATATCATCCTTGTCTCTGCCCGGTGGTGCCACGGTCAGTCGCATGACACCCCTGTCCTCCATCTCCTTTATGCCATCGGGCGTCATGTTGGGGGTACCGGTGGTGATTTCCACTTCATCCGGATTACGATCGATCGCCGCGCACTCCTTTCTCAACGTTGCGATCAGTTCATCCAGTCGATCTATTCGGCCCGGAAAAAAACCATCGCCGAATCGAGCGGCGCGTCTTGCAGCAGCGGGCACGTGACCGCCGATGATGATGGGTATACCGGACGCTTGAACCGGTTTTGGATTCGACTCCACCTCAGGCCAATTGAAGTGCTCGCCGTCAAACGTGGATGGCCCAGCTTTCCAGAGATCCCGTATGGCCCGGATACTCTCTTCGGTTCGCGCCACGCGATGTTTGAACGGAACCCCGAGAGCGTTGAATTCCTCCTCCAACCAACCGATTCCCACACCCAGCATGGCACGACCACCGGACAGAGAATCCAAGGTTGCGAACTCCTTGGCGACATAGGCGGGATGCCGCTGGGGTAGGATCAACACCCCGGTAGAGAGCTTGATCGTTGTCGTTACGGCGGCCACAAAACTCATCCACAGGAGAGGATCTGGCATTGGGGTTTCATCGGGGCCGCGCAGTCGTCCCGATCGGTGGTACGGATAAACTGACTGATATCCTTTTGGTACCAGCACGTGCTCGACCGTCCAGAGCGAATCAAAGCCAACTTCCTCAGCGGCCTTTGCCAATTCTGCAGCATGTTCCGGTAACCCGAAGTACCCCGTATTGGCGTACATGATCCCAAACTTCATAGGGCTTCCCCTTATTACTCTTGTCGCTACAACTTAGTCAGAAAAGGTTCGAGCAAATGGGCAACCATTCAGCAGAGGTCCTGCACTTGAGCAGCTTCTTCTCGGATCATTTCCGGTGCACCCAACATCTGGCGGTTAAATCCGATCCGTTTGAACCAATAATGCAGTCCGAGCAGATCGGTGAACCCCATGCCTCCGTGAACTTCCGTCGCCGTCTTGCTGACCGACCTGCCAACCTCGGATAGATGGGCTTTGCTATGACAGGCGGTGAGCCGCGCTTCCTCGGGAAGCTGATCCAGCGCATAGCCCGCATACCAGATCATGGCACGACAAGGCTCCAGATCTGCAACCATCTGGGCACACATATGTTTGACCGCCTGAAACGAGCCGATGGGTCGGTTGAACTGCTCCCGTACTTTAGCGTACGCAACCGACTGGTCGATCATATTCTGGGCTGCACCAAGCGTGTCCGCAGCCAGCATCACTCGACCCGCATCCAGCACCCTAAAGTATACGTTAGGATCCTCGCTGATTAATTCAGCCGGTGTATTCTTGAATACCAGTTCTCCGGTGCGGCGTGTTTTTTCAACCGTGGTCAGCGCCTTTCTGCTGAGACCGTCTGCCGCAGAACTGACCAGCAGTATCTTCTTATCACTGGTGGCAACCAGAACATAATCCGCCAGATAATCGATGACGAACAGCGCCTTTCCGTTCAGTCTTGCACCATCCCACTCAAACCCGGCATCAGCTCTTGCACCGACCGCTTCACCGAATGCCACCCCAACGGTGCTGTCGCCCGCCGCGATGGCGCGCAGCAGATCCTCCTGATTGCCACCCTCAATCAAAGCAACCGGGGCCATGACCACGGAGCCAAGAAATGGCGCGGGGGTGACATGGTAGCCCAACGCCTCAGCCACGATAGCGGCATCCAGACAGCCAAGACCCACGCCACCGGCAGACTCCGGAATAATGAGACCTGGAACACCAAGCTCGATCAAACCCTGCCAGATGTCATCGCCATCGTCACCATCGGTCACGAATTTTCGCACCCGGTCCAGGGGCACCCGATCGTCCAGAAACCTGTTCACACTGTCCTGCAGTAACGTTTGCTCTTCAGATAATCCAAATTCCATAACCACACCTACTTCTTTTCGACTTTAGGTTCGCGGGGCATATCCAGGCCACGCTCACTGATGATGTTCTTCTGAATCTGATTGGTACCGCCGCCGATGACCAGACCGAGGAAGTACATATACTGGTACTGCCACATACCGCCCCCTCGAAGATAGGGGTTGTCACCGAAGGCGAGCCCCAATTCCCCCATCGCATCGATCGCCAGCCCCTCCAACTCATGACGCAGTTCAGTTCCCTGCATTTTCACGATCATGCCCGCCAGCTTGGTATCCTGCTTCTTGTTGATCCGGGCCGAGAAGATTCGCATCTCATTGAACTGAGCCGCCATCGCCCGCCCCTGAATCCGCATCAGCCGATCCCGATATGCCGGAATGTCAATCAGACGCTGCCCGTTGATCGTCTCATCCTTCATCAGCGAGACGAGCGCATTGAACCGCGTCAAGGTCGCATCCGGACTCGCCAGAGATCCCCTCTCATGCCCCAAGATAGCATTGGCAACCACCCAACCCTGACCGCGCTTGCCTACAATCTGATCCTGCGGTACCCGTACGTCCGTGAAGAACACCTCGTTGAAATTGGCGTTGCCGGTCATATCTACCAGCGGCTTGATTTCGATCCCCGGCGTGTCCATGCGAAACAACAGAAACGAAATGCCCTGATGCTTCGGCGCCTCCGGTTCCGAACGCACCAAACAGAAGATCCAGTGAGCCGTCTGTGCCGTGCTGGTCCAGATCTTCTGACCATTCACCACCCACTCATCACCATCCAGCACCGCACTGGTCGTCAGGCTGGCCAAATCACTACCGGCATTCGGTTCCGAATACCCCTGACACCAAACCAACTCGCCCCGAAGGGTAGGCCCAACAAACTGCTTCTTCTGCTCCTCGGTACCCATCTCCAGCAGCGTCGGAACCAGCATAGAAATCCCCTGCCCTCCCATCCCCGGACTCACCTGGGACTTGGCAAACTCCTCAGCAATAATACGCGCCTGCAGAATATCCGGTTCCGCACCATAGCCACCATATTCCTTCGGAATAGTGCGAGCGGCATACCCATTCTCTATCAATATCTTCTGCCACTCGATCGGCCTCGGAACCTTACCCCGATACTTCTCCAAAAACGTATGAACCTCCTCCCGAAACTGCTCATACCCCTCACCATAAGAAAGATCCATCCACTACCTCCTGACCCAACTGAATTGCATTAGCCCGGACTATATAAACTATTCAAATCACGAGCAACGGCACAGAACGCAGAACTCATCAAAGATTGATTTTCATCAGTTTTCTAGCAGATACCACCCTTGTGAGCAGTACGCGGAGGGGATACGACTAACGGGATGGAGTCCTCGTCTGCGTCAGGCAAATTGCCGATACCATAACTGCGAGAACTACGGCGAGGGCGTACCAGTTCCGAGACAGTCCCGGATGCGTTCGCCAGAATTGCTACAACTCACCAACTGATTCTCATCAGCATACCAGCAGATCCCACCACTGCGAGCCGCTGCTTCTTGGGCTCACGTTTCAGATACCACCACTGCACGCGGCGCGGAGAGGGGCAACTGCTTGTTGAACCCAACTTGCAGAAACCACCACTGCAAGCGGTGCGGAGAGGGGGTAACACTTCCTAGACCGTCCGGTGGCAGGGATGCCACCGCGAGCCTACATGGATGTACTCGCCGCGTGTCGTGGAAGTGTTACCCCCTCTTCGCACCGCGTATTACGACATCTGAACTTTCAGGTCCGACCAAACATGAAAAACCCATCGTCCCAACAGCTCTCCCGATGGTCGGATATCAACGACGTTGGCTGTTCAACTTGTCGTGAAACTCCCAAACCCCCGGCAACAGATCCTTCCCAGCCAACGCCTTACCATCCTTAAATTCCATATACCGACGAGATTTTTCCGTATACGCCTTCCACTTAGGCAATCCCTTAGCATTGGGATCCCCCCTGCTTGGCAAATGCCACCCAATAATCCGACATCAAGTCAGACAGTGCGACATCGTTAGCAGGAGCGTCCGGACGCAATCGAATCACATTGTTGAAAACATACAAGATCTCAGCGGCATGATATGCACCCAGTTCCTTCCCCGAGGGCCAGTGACTGAAGTAATACAGATATGCATCAGTATTGGTATTCGCCATCATCATCGCCCAAGTCTGCATCCCCCAGGTCGCGAACCCGTCTCTAAAAGCATTCAGGGCAGACCCTCTCAGATCGCTCGCCGGATAGAGGGTCAGGAATTCATCCGCCAGATCCCCGTAACGCTGCCTCACACCGCCGACATAACTCGCCTGATCCTTAGGAATACGACCCAGTACACCGAGGGTGGTACCTTCCTCGGCGTTAAAACCCACCATCAATGGAACCGCATTGTATTTACCGTCGCGAAAAACGTTGTAGATCTGATCGGGAAATATCCAGCCATCCTTGACCGGCCTGAATCGATGCGATTGAGATGCCAGCAACACCTTCTCTGAGGTCATGTTGCGTAGCTCCCGCAGGTATCCAGCCCCCACCGCAGACGCGAACTTGACCCCATTGCTTTCCGCGGTAACCTTCCCGGTTTTCAGCTCCAACATGGGTCCGAAGCTGGTGCCGCTTTCGCCGATGGCACGATGGAAAAGACCAGCAGCCAGTGGCGTCGACATCATGTGGTGAACGCTGAAGGACCCTGCCGATTCACCAAAAATAGTGACGTTGTTAGGATCTCCCCCAAAGGCACTGATGTTATCCCGGACCCATCTGAGGGCCATGACCTGATCAGAAGTGCCATAGTTACCCGAAGCACTATGGGGTGACTCCTTGCTGAGTTCAGGGTGAGTAAAGTATCCGAAAATACCCAACCGATAATTGATGGTAACCACAACCACACCCTTGCGTGCCAACTCCGTACCATCGTATGCGCCGGTTGATCCACTGCCCCGGGTCAGGCCGCCGCCATGGATCCAGACCATAACCGGCCGCTTGGTGTCCCCTGATGCTGTGCTCCAGACGTTCAGATAGAGACAGTCCTCACTCGTTGGGGCATTTGGGCTGGAGAAGAAGGAACCTTCCGGATAGATCGGTTGTGAACAATTCGGGCTGAAGCGGGTAGCCAGACGCACGGCTTTCCAACTGAGGGCCGGTTCGGCCGGTCGCCAACGCCAGTTGCCAACAGGCGGTATGGCGAAGGGGATACCTTTAAATACACGTACTTCACCGTTGGGCCCCGAAGTGTCGCCAAGAAGCCTACCCTGTGGAGTCTGCAGCGTTACCGGTTCGCCCTGGACTGACATCGTCGCCAGCAAAGTGATACCGATCATTATGTATCTGATCATCTTAGTCTCCCCTCCTTACACCAGAATGACGTCCTGCTTGATAACAATAACACGGCGACGATGCAACCGCTTTTCAGGTCATGCCATGACCGCACCCACCGTTCATCTGTGCCCCATGAAGAACCTGGCCCTCCTCCCCGAAATGATGACTTTGTCTGCCAACTGAAGTAGAGTCCTTGATTCACATGGCGCTCTTTGGACTGTGATATGACCGCAGACAGCACACCGGATATTGGCCTGGCAGCGCTGTTGCTGCGTCGAGCAGAACTCACACCGCACCGCAAGGCAGTGACGTTCGAAGGTACCACCAGAACCTTCGGTGGGCTGGCCGATCGTGCCCGCCGGATTGCCGGCGCACTGCTTGAAGGAGGCATCCAGGCAGGGGATCGGGTTGGTTATCTGGGCGTCAATCACAGCGCCTTTCTCGAGGCTCTCTATGGCACGGCCGCCATGGGAGGCGTTTTTGTGCCCCTTAACTTCCGCCTTACCGGGGATGAACTCACCTACATCGTCAATGACGCAGGCATCAAAACCCTGTTCGTCGATGACGCCCTGCACCCAACCATCGCCAAGGTGCGCAGCAATCTTTGCTGTTCCACCTATATAGATGTAGAGAGCCGACACGAAGATGTGGAGAGCCGGCATGAATCGGATGGCTTCCTTGAGGAGATCATCAAGGATTCCGAGCCGCTGATGGATCCGCACAACGCAGCCCAGGATGACGACCTTCTCATCATGTATACATCGGGCACCACCGGTTTACCCAAAGGTGCGGTACTGACACACGCTAACCTCTACTGGAATTTCGTCAACACCATGATGTCGTTCAACTTCCTCGAAGAGGACGTTACCCTGGTGGCGGCGCCCCTCTTTCATATTGGTGGGCTCAACGTGACCACCCTCGGGACCATCAATGTAGGCGGTCATGCGATCATCCATCGGTCCTTTGATCCGGGCCAGGCTCTCGCGGATATAGAAGGCTATAAGGTGACCACGATGTTCGGTGCACCTGCCATGTATCAGTTTATGGCCCTCAATGAAAATTGGCAGGCGACCGATCTGTCCTCTCTGCGCGGCTTGATCTGTGGGGCTGCTCCTGTGCCTGAGCCGCTAATAAAAGAATACAGTGAACGGGGCATTACGTTTTGTCAGGGCTATGGCATGACTGAACTCTCGCCGTTAGCGCTGATCCTGTCCGGCGAATTCAGTGCAGTAAAGATCGGTTCCACAGGTAAACCGGCGATGTTCACCGAAGTAAGAGTCGTCGATGAAGGTAACCGGCCGGTTGAGGCCGGAGCGCGGGGAGAAGTCGTGGTTCGAGGGCCTAACGTGATGAAGGGCTACTGGAATAATCCCGATGCAACCGCCGCGACTATCGATGCTGACGGATGGCTCCATTCAGGTGACATCGCCTATGTGGATGAAGAAGGTTTCTTCTATATCTGCGACCGCCTGAAAGATATGGTGATCTCCGGTGGCGAGAACGTCTATCCGGCCGAGGTCGAGAGCATTCTGGTTGGACATGATGCAATCGCAGAGGTCGCCGTGATCGGTGTTCCTGACGAGAAATGGGGGGAAGCGGTTACCGCAATCGCTGCGCTGCATGAAGGCAAGTCGCTATCGCTGGAGGAGTTGCGGGAATTTGCCACGGGTCATCTGGCTCGCTACAAGCTGCCCTTGCACCTTCACATCGTCGATGAGTTACCCAGAAACGCTGCCGGAAAAATTCTAAAATTCGAGCTGCGGGACAGATTTGAGTGATGCGATCTGCTGGCTCTCACCGACGGCAGCACGTGGCGTGACAAGGGCTACACTATCCCGTACACGGGTCCAGATGGGGATCGACTGATGGCTGATGACCATGGTAACGAAAAGAAGCTGGACACCGTTAGACTACAGACGATGTCACGGGCGTTCATGGGTTCCGCTACCCTGTTTGCCGCCATCGAGCTGAAGCTATTCACGGCAGTCTCAGAGGGCGACAATACCGTTCAGCGCTTCGCCAAGAAAGCCACTATCTCAGTCACCAACGCAGATCGTCTGATGACCATGTGTGCTGCCAGTGGACTGCTTGTCTGGCGTGATGACCACTATATTAATGCACCGGACGTACAACGATTCCTGGTCGAAGGTGAAGCACGGTACGCGGCGCCCTGGCTGCTGTTTACACGCAGCGGCTGGAATCGTTGGGGAGATCTTGCCAAGCAGCTACACAACGAGCAAGAGCCGCAAGTGATGGCAGCGTCCAAAACCATGTCGGTGGAGTATGCACAGCGTTACCACAAGGCGACAGCCAGCGTGGGTTTTGGTTCCGGCAGGCGATTCAGCAAACAGGTGGATCTCAGTCAACGAAGGAAGATCATGGATCTTGGCGGCGGTTCCGGCGCCTACTCCATCGTTGCTGTGCAGAATTATCCGCAACTGTCCGCTGTGGTATTCGACCTTCCACCGGTGGTCGAGGTGACGCGCGAATTCATCCGGCAACATGATGTTGAGGACCGGGTGACCACCATGGCGGGAAACTTTACCGAAGATGAACTTCCGGAAGGCTGCGACGTCGCCATCATGGCCAGCAATCTACCCATGTACAGCCGGCAGATCATTCAGGAGGTGATCCGGAAATCCTTTACTGCCCTGTTACCGGGTGGCGAGATGCATCTCGTCGGGGAGATGTTGGACGACGATCGCACCGGGCCCGCCGATGCGGCTATTTGGGGTCTGGCTGAAGTCATGTCGAACAGTACCGGCATCACCCATACCCGAGCGGACTGTGTCGAATATTTTCAGCATGCCGGATTCGACGACATCAGCGTCGACGACTTTATCCCCGACATCCTGGTGCGAGTCTGTGGCAGGAAACCAACCTGACGACAGGGATCCGCTATCTTCCGTTTGCTGTCCTGCTCAAAAACCTGAGCGTGATCGCGTTTAGGGCGGATTCGAGCAAATGGCTGCGAGTGGCTAGTCTTTCGGCAAGCAGGCTATAATCACGGCCACTCCCTCTGGCACAAGAATAATATGACCGAGGAAAGCACCAGTTCGCAGTTTGACGCTGCGTCCGCAGATTCGACGAAATCGATCGAAAGCAGTTCCCCAAGTGATTTCACCACCGGCCCGATTCACACCCACCTGATTCGGCTGACCGGTTACATGCTGCTCGGATTTGTTTCCATCATGACTGCGAGTCTGATGGAGACCGTGTACATAGGCATGATCGGGACGAACGAGCTTGCTGCTGTCAGTTTTACCTTTCCGCTGGTGATGATCCTGCAAGGTGTGGCGATGGGACTTAGCGTCGGTGCCTCGTCCATCGTTGCCAGGACCATGGGAACAGGGGATAGGGAAAAGGTTCGTCGCCTGATCACTCACTGCTTCATCCTGGTGATGGTCCTCATCCTCCTCTTTACCAGCATCGCATATGCGAATCTGGAATTCTTCTTCGAGCTGCTGGGCGCTCAGCCTCACATTCTGCCCCTCATCATTCGTTACATGGAAATCTGGCTGCTGGGTCTGCCCTTTTTTACCGTGGCACTGGTGGGTTCGACCCTGATGCGAGCAGCCGGTGATGCAGTGACCCCTGGGTATCTAATGACAGTTGGTTCGGCCCTTCACGTTATCATCGCGCCGTTTTTTATCTTCGGTATCGGCCCCGTGCCGGAAATGGGACTTGAGGGAGCTGCCATTGGATTCGTCCTGGCGAGAACGGTGAGTTTTTGCCTTTACTCCTACTTTATTGGATACAGAGACAAACTACTGATCGCGAGCTTAACCGGACTATGGTCTTCCACGCGGGACATCCTCCACGTTGGGTTGCCCGCCATCGCATCCAATCTGATCGGGCCGGTATCCATGGGGATCATCACGCGACTACTGGCTGCCCACGGAGCTGAGGTGGTTGCAGGCTATGGGGTCGCATCGAAAATCGAATCCATGGCCGTCATGCTGATCATCGCGCTCGGCATGAGCATCGCGCCATTTGTGGGCCAAAACTGGGGGGCGGATAAATACCAACGCGTCAGAGACGCCCTCAGTTTGTCCTATCGATTATCCCTGCTGTGGGGACTGTTTGCTTTTGTCATGATGGTGTTATTTGGCGAGATTCTGGTCTCACTGATCAATGTCGACCCCTTAGTGGTCCAGTCTGCCACCACCTACCTCTATATCGTACCACTCAGTATGGGTTGCATGGGTATCATGATGATATCAACACAAAGTTTTAACGCTTTGGGGAAACCGATGCCGCCACTGGTGATCTCGATTAACCAGACGCTTCTGGTTTATGTACCCCTGGCAATTCTTGGCGACTACCTATGGGGCTACACTGGCATATTCATTGCGACGGTCGTTACCAGTATTCTAATGAGTATATTGTCCTGGTACTGGCTCAACAGCGTCGTCAAATCACGAATCGAAACCGCACAATAGAAGGCGGGCAGTAGCGCCCGGTCAGCCCGAGCGTTCTACGCGCTGTCCTGCCGGTTCAGAAGGTAGCGATCGGGTTCAGCGGCGACCCGGTCCCACCAGGCACACGCAGTGGTGCAGCAACGAACAGAAACTCCCAGCGATTGCGCTTACCCGCTTCACGGGCCAACGCATCAAGATCCAGATTGTCCAGAATTGGCATGCCGAGGCCGACCAGAACCAGTTCGTGCAGTGCATTCACTCTTCCCTCAACACCGGACGGCATGACGTCACTCACCCCGTCGCAACCAATCACCGCAACGTCCCGCTCCTTCAACCACTTGGCAACTGACGCATGGGATCCGGCCGCTTTTTCAAGGAAGTTCCACTGTCCTTTTTGCCTGACCATTTCCCAGCGGCCCGTTCGAATCAGCAGGACGTCGCCGCTGCCCACGGTAATGCCGGTCTTCCTCTCCCACGCCAACAGATCGTCAACAGTGATTGCTGTACCCGGTTCGAGGTAGTCCACGCCCTTGAACCAGGGCATGTCAACCAGCACACCGCGTGTGAATACGCCATTCTTAAAATTCTCTATGCCAAGCTTCTCGGAACCGGTCGGCTTGAGTGCCTTGACTGAGAATCCGTTGTACATCTTGCCGTCGTGAGCAAAGTGAGGCAGCCCGTCCATATGTGAGTGCGCGAAGCCATGGTACTCCACCGCGTAGCGATCACCGGCCGTCTCATGTCCACCCCACTTTCCGGTGGACAGCGTATGCTCGAATGGATTTCCGTTGAGCGCGTCTTGTTTCTTATTCAAATCCAGGGCAAGTGAAACGGATACGCCCTCGCGGACCAGTCTTGCGGCTGCTATGCGCTTCGCCGGGGTGATTAGATTGAGTGTACCCAATTCATCATCCTTGCCCCAACGACCCCAATTCGAGATCTCCTTCAGCCAGCGATTGAACTCCGCCTCGCTTACCTCGGGAACGACGTGGGAGTCCGCTTGCAAGGAAGGAGCGGAAAGATTCAACGCAAAAGAACAGACAATCAGCCATGACCACTTCTTTTTGTACATCAAGGTATCCTCCCGGGTTGCTTATTTTCAGCTACGAGCCTACTCTCCGATCTACCTGCATGCAACTGACTTGATTCACTGACGACCAGCCCGTGCAGTGGCTGCATTTTAGGAACTAAACACAGTTAAAAGGCTGTCGCGTCGTTGAATACCGACACTGTTATCCAGAACTATGCCCGCACAATCATTCGCTTTCGATGGTGGGTAGTAACCGCATGTCTGCTCATCACGGCTGCAGTGGCACCGGGATTACGCTATCTCGAAACCACCAGTGACTACCGGATCTTCTTCGGTGAAAGCAATCCCCAGTTGATGGCCTATGAAACCCTTGAAAACACCTACACCAAAACGGACAACATCCTGTTCGTTCTGCAGCCCGAGGGGAAGAAGATCTTCACACGGGAAATTCTGGAAGTCGTCAGACAGCTGACAGAAGACGCCTGGCAGATTCCCTACAGCATTCGCGTCGATTCGATCACCAATTTTCAGCATACCACGGCCGAAGGCGATGAGCTGACGGTGGCTGACCTGGTGGAAGTAACCGAGTCATTGACCGATGGCGACCTGGTGCGGATCAAGGGGGTCGCCCTCGGCGAACCGGCGTTGGTCAACCGGTTGATCTCGGCCGACGCGGCCACAGCGGGCGTACTGGTCACGCTGCAATTTCCCGGCACCGATCACAGCCAACACCTGCCGGAATCGGTGCACTACGCAGAGGCGATGATCGAAACACTGCGTGCGGAGAATCCGGACATGACCTTGGCACTGACCGGCCTGGCGGTAATGAGCTATGCGGAGGGAGAGGTCTCCCTCACCGATATGCAGAAGCTGATACCCATCATGTACCTGGTGATGACCCTTTGCATGTTGCTGCTGCTGCGGTCGGTGACCTGCACCGTTGCCATCCTTATGGTGATAACCCTGTCGACGATAATAACAATGGGGGCGGTTGGTTGGTACGGGCTCAAGCTCAATACCATGACGTCGGCGGCACCGATTATTGTTATGACCATTGTCGTCGCCGACGCCATACACATTCTGATGACCGTCCTGTTTGAAATGCGAGCCGGCCGCTCGAAAAATGACGCCCTGGTGGAGAGTCTGCGCGTCAACACGGAACCGGTATTCCTGACCACCCTTACCACGGCCATCGGCTTTATGAGTCTGAACTTCTCCGATTCGCCGCCGTTTCACCATGTCGGCAATATGGCAGCCCTTGGGATCACTACCGCCTGGTTGTTCGCCATGACATTCCTGGTAGCCATCGTGTCCATACTTCCACTTCGCACAAAATCCAGAACGGGAGCTAAGCGCTTACCCATGGACTGGTTCGGTGACCTCGTGGTCAGCAAGCGTAAACCCCTGCTGGTCACATTTGCCGTGATGACCCTGGTGGTCGTCTCTTTTATACCGAGTCTCACCATAAACGATCTGTTCATCGAGTGGTTCGACGAGAGTGTGCCGTTTCGTGCAGACACCGATTTCGCCAGCGACAATCTGATCGGTCCCTACAGCCTCGAGTTTTCCATCGGCAGTGGCACGTCAGGGGGCATCACGGAACCTGAGTATCTACGCCTACTGGAGGATTTTACCGTCTGGCTGCAGGCCCAACCGCATGTAATCCAGGTGAACAGCTTCACAGATGTGATGAAGAGACTAAACAAATCTATGCATGCTGACGACTCCACCTGGTATCGTCTGCCGGATGCCAGGGACCTCGCTGCGCAATACCTGCTGCTCTACGAGATCTCACTACCTTATGGGCTCGATCTCAACAGTCAGCTCGATCTGGACAAGTCGGCGACCCGACTAACCGTGGCGCTGGACACGATACCCACGCGTCAGATGCGACAGATCGCGGACCAAGCGGAGCGCTGGCTGACGCAGAACACGCCCGTCGACATGCACGCCGAAGCTACCGGCGCAACGCTCATGTTCGCCTATCTCACCGAACGCAACATCCGCACCATGCTGGTTGGTACGGCCATCGCGTTTTTCTGTATCGCGGGGATACTCGTGCTGGCATTGCGCAGTCTCAGGCTGGGAGCCGTCAGTCTGATTCCCAACTTCGCACCGGTGATGTTTACCTTCGGCATCTGGGCCATCTTCGTGGGTGAGATCGGCATCATCGCATCGGTTATAGCAGCGACCAGCCTCGGCTTGATCGTGGACGATACGGTACACCTTCTCAGCAAATACAATCGGGCCAAGAGGGAACACTCCCTCAACACCCACGATGCCGTTCGATTTACCTTCATCCACGTGGGCATGGCGCTCTTCGCGACTACAACGATTCTGGTGAGTGGTTTTCTGGTTCTGACCTTTGCCAGTTTCCGCCTGAGCGTGCATCTCGGCATTCTGACGGCCATGACCCTCGCCATCGCACTGGTGTTGGATTTTTTGCTGCTGCCGCCCTTACTGATGTGGATGGATGGGGATGAGACTTGTGACTGTGCCACGTGTGGCGCCGTCTGACGTTTGATCTCAGCGGCGCAACCGGCGTTTCAGCACTCAACTTCCGCTGTGCTCCCGCTATCAAGCGAGATTCTTCGCTCAATCCTCTTGACCAGGTAAGTCGCCATTGATTCTCTGCAGATACGGTAAGCCGTATTCCACATTGGCAAGGCTGCCTGCCTGGAGATCGAGGCAAACCGGGCACTGCGTTCATAGCCATCGAGGTCGCCGGAACGAATATCTGGACTGTCCGATTGGGCCAGGTATACCTGGCGCTGGTGAAGCAGTGCGCATTGACACCGGTGGCCACTGTCTGTACTTTCTGAGGGAGTGCGATCCGAATCGGATTTACGCGCGACACGGTCGATGAATTGAACAGCAATAACAGAGAGAGGAAGAACCCCAATGGAGTATAAATCTATTATTTACGACCGCTACGGCACCGATGACCGTATAGGTAGAATAACGCTGAACCGGCCCGAGAAGCTGAACACGCTCAATCAGGAGATCCTATCCGAACTGGAAGAGTGCCTCAGGCTGGCCGCATGGGACGACGGAGTAAGGGTAATCGTCATTCGAGGGGCCGGTCGCGCCTTCGGTGCAGGCTACGACCTGGCGCCATCGCCGGGCCAAAAGCCGTATGAAGGCATTACCTCTCGCCTGACCGGATCCCGCAAAGGTCTTCAGGAAGGTGCTCGCCGGCAGATGTTTATTTTCAATCTTCCCAAAGTCATCATCGCCCAGGTGCATGGCTACTGCCTGGCCGGCAGCTGTGAACACGCCATGATGTGTGATCTCGTCATCGCTGCTGAAGATGCCAAGATCGGTCACCCCGGCATTCGGGGCTTGGGCCACCCGCGCAATTCCTGCATCTGGCCGATGGTGATGGGAATGAGGAAGACCAAGGAATTGATGTATACCGGTGATTCCATCAGTGGCACCGAAGCGGCTGAGATTGGCATGATCAACAAGGCCGTACCGGCGGAGTCCCTGGAAGAGGAAGTTACCAAACTGGCCGAGCGCATTTCCAATCAGTCCGCCGACGCACTCGCCATTCACAAGGAAGCTCTCAACCGTTGGTATCAGGCGATGGGCATGGAATCCTCAGTCATGGCTGCGGCGGATTATGACTACACCTACCAGCATACGCAAAGCGCTGCGGACCTGAACAAGAAGATCAGGGAAGAAGGGCTCAAGGAAGCGTTTACGTGGCGGGATACACCCTACAATGACCTGCGGGGTGCCGGCAAAGGCTAAGGCAGAAGTGTGCCTCGGGTCGCAGGAGGGGCATCGCCTTGACACCTTCGACCCGCAAAACGCTTGCCAAGCAGATAACTGCCAGGCGAGTGGGAGAGACTGAATGGATATTGCGGTCCGATAGGGTAGCGGTATCCGTAAAGGTACAGAAGCTGGCAAAGTCACAGCGGCAGGCCGCCCGAAACTAACGCACTTTCAGGAGTCTTGATAATGATTGGATATGTAACCATTGGTACAAACGATATGGAGAAGGCGAAGGCTTTCTACTCTGAACTTTTGGCGCCACTCGGCGCGAAAGTCCTGATGGACATGGGCAGAATCGCGTTTATCGGATCGGGACCGGACGCACCGATGCTCGGTGTCTGTACACCCTATAATGAAGATGATCCTCAGCCGGGCAACGGTAATATGTTAGCGTTTCCGGCAGGATCGAGGGAAAAGGTAGACGAACTATACGCCAGGGCGCTCGAGTTGGGTGCTACCGACGAGGGTCCTGCCGGTGAACGGATGCCAACATTCTACGGTGGTTACTTCCGAGATGCCGATGGGAACAAATGCGTCTTCTATCACATGGGCTAACGGGATTACTCAGGCGAGTTAACGACTCGCCGAGACACTCTCTCCCCGATGAGCAGGACGCCGAGGCAGCCAAGGATCGATGAAAATCCAGTTGGTAGAGGGTGATCTGCTGGCTCAGGATGTCGAAGTAATCGTCAATGCCTAGAACAGGAATATAATCCCTTGGTGGTTGTTGGTTCCGCAAGGTGTCGCCGGTGCGATAAGAAAACAAGCCGGCTATGCGCCCTTCAGAGAGTTGGCCAAAGCAGGGCCCATTCCGGTAGGAGGTGCTGTCGAAACTTCGGCCGGAAGACTGCCCTTCAAGGCGATCATCCACGTGGCTGGTATCAACATGCTGTGGATCGCGACGGAGTCCTCCATTCGATGTTCCGTCAGAAACGCCATTGGGCTTGCCAAGGACAAGGGATACAGGTCCATCGCACTGCCCCTGATCGGTGCCGGAATTGGTGGAGGCGGCGAAACGAAAGCGATGCAACTGATCAAAACGGAGCTTGAGCGGCTGGACTATGACGGTGAAGTCATCATCGTAACCTACCCTAAGTCCGGCGGTTGATCCCATCATGGCGTGATCCCTCCGCGGCTGCAGCGGCCCTTGAGTTTCAGGGACGCGCCTGCTCTTGCAGATTCCAACGAAAGAGTCAACAATGCGGAAAAGGAGGAGCTGTATGGCCATTCAACTTCGTCAGATCTGTCTAATCGCTCACGAGCTTGACTCAACCATCGAAAATCTCAGCAAGATCCTGGGCATTAACAAGTGTTTTGTCGATCCAGGTGTGGGGGTATATGGCCTGGAAAATACACTGCTACCCATCGGTCGTAATTTTCTCGAGCTGGTTGTACCTGTTAAGGAAGGTACCACCGGGGGGAGATACCTCACGCGGCGCGGTGGAGATGGCGGCTACATGGTCATCTGTCAGGCCGACAACAAGGAAAACCAACAGGCAGTGCGTCAACGGGCACTCGACAACGGCGTTCGTATCGCCAGTGAGTCCGAACGCGAGACCTGGAATATCTGTCAGATTCACCCGGGCGACATGATCGCCTCGTTTCTTGAAATCGACTGGGATGTCAACAACGACTTTAATGGCAACTGGCAGCCGGCAGGCGGGTTGGGCTGGGAAGACAAGGTCAACCAGAGCGTTACCAAGGGCTACCAGGGCGTCGAGCTGCAGGGTCCGGATCCAGTTGCCCTGGCTGAACTTTGGGGTAAGGTGACCGGCCTTCCTGTTGAACGTGATGGATCCGAATTGTCCATTGAGCTCAACAATGTGACGTTACGTTTCGTCGAGGCAACGGACGGTCGTGGCGCCGGACTCGCCGGGCTTGATCTTGCCGTCAGCGACAGGGACCACATACTGCGCGAGGCAAAAGAACGTGCATGTTATGTCTCAGACCGGCAGGTCGATATCTGCGGAGTTCATTTCTACCTGCACGAGACCTAGTGTGCTATTGGGGCCATGGAATTGTGGGACTGCACACTGGTACCAAACTGATGCCGGTTGTCAACGTACACGGTCCGTCCGAGCAAGGGGAGAACATCAGTGACAAAGCTGGTTGACAGTTATATCGAGAGTATGATGATACTCCAGAAGATTCCTGGCCTGGCACTCGCCGTGCTGCAGAACAGTAGACCTCAAATCCTGAAAGGTTATGGCTACGCGAACCTGGAACACAAAGTTCCCGTAAGCACAAATACCCTGTTTCAAACCGGTTCATTAGGCAGCCAGTTCACCGCCACTATTGCCTTGATGTTAGTAGAACAGAAGATACTCGACATCGACGCGAAGGTCGGCGAGTATCTCAGCGTGCCCGGCGAATGGTCAACGATCACGGTTCGTCAACTCCTTAGCCACACGTCAGGGCTGCGTGATTACGCCTTTGAAATCGATTACCGCAAAGATTATGACGAGGATGAACTGCTGCAGCTCCTATTCGAAATGCCCTTGGAATTCTCACCGGGAGAAGATTGGAGCTACAGCAGCACGGGCTACGCACTATTCGGGATAATCGTAAAGCGCCTAACAGGCCAACACTGGAGCAGATTTCTGCAGAAACGCATATTCACCAGACTGGGTATGAAGACCGCCTGCGCTATCGACAGCAGCAGGATTATCCCCAATCGTGCTGCCGGCTACGTGTATGTGCAGGAAGAGATTCTCAATAGCGACTGGGTAGCTCCTTCAATCCTCACGACAGCGGAAGGGTCGTCTAATGTGTCCATCATCGACATCGCGAGCTGGGAACAGGGCCTGCGCGGTCGAAAATTGCTGTCGGCAGATTCAAAGAAGACCATGTACACGGCTGCCACACTTAACAATGGCGACTCTGTCGGCTACGGTTTGGGCTGGCACATCGGAAAAATAAACGGCCAACGGGTTTATGAACACGGTGGTACAACTCAGGGTTTCCAGACGTACATCACTCGTTACGAGGACGGCAAGCTCACCGTGGCGATACTGACCAACCAGTTAGACGCGCGGCCTGAAGTGATCTGCCATTCCGTTGCGGCTCTGGTCTCCGAAACGCTACGTATAGTGAAACCTGACCCCAAGCCTTCACTGCTCCCCTATGCGGCCCTCGAAGGAGAGTATCGGATGTCCAGGGGTTTTCCCGTCCAGATCACGGCGCGTGATGAAGGCATTCGGGTTACTTATGGCGGCAGAATTACCTACCAGCTCTACTGCGCCGATCGCGGCATCTTCATCGACGACAGCGGCGAGCATCGATTGGAATTCCTTCTTGACCGGAACTCCAACGTCAGTGGATTCAAACGCTGGGAGACAGCCGCTGGAGGGGCAAGATCAATAGCGAAACGGATTTGACCTGCTAATCAAGACAGGACGCTCTCGTTAGCTATTTGAGGCCACATCCTGAGTGACGTTCACTCCATTGTCTTGCCGAGCCAACTGATAAGCCCAGCGCCCGTAAAGGTAAAGGCCATAAGCTGATGCGAATCCCACCACTGCCATTACATACCACACCATGCCAATATTGTGCGTCTGGTATAGCAGTTCTGTTAGCTTTGCCGGAGATTCACCGGTAAATTCTACCAGGTAGGTGAAGGATTCTCCCTGTGGGATCGCGTCGATCCCTCCGGCATCCATGCCGCGATCGGCCAACAACTCTCGCGAGAATCGTTCCTTGGAGGCCCAAGTATCATACCAATAGGGCCCCAGAAATCCTTCCAGCGTCCAGCCGATACCGAGTGCAAACTGTGAAAAACCCAGGTACATGGCCTTCTTCTGCGTCGGCGCAATATTGCCGAGGTACTCGGAGAATTTGGGACTGGACAGCATCTCCCCCATGCTGAATAAGAGAATGGCAATGACCATCATCCAGGCCCACTGAACGCCACCGATCAATATCAGCGCGGCAGTACTGAGCAAGGTGCCGACGATCATACTGTTGATTGCTTTCAGAGTAGCGCTGTAGGCAGCTACCAGAAAACAGATCAACATGATCAATCCGGCATTGAGATTCAGCAGGCCCTCCGGTTTTATAAACGTACCGCTTTGATCCATTCCCAGGAAGAAGATCGCAACGCTGTTACGGGTGCCACCCTCACCGAACAGATCATTGACGATAACTGACGTATCCACCCAGTCGTCGATATGTGCCGGCAGTACATCAAAAAACGCATTGAACATGAACCAGAATCCGGAAAACACCAGCAGATACCGCCACAGTTCAGGTTTGGCAAACTCCTTAAGAGAATCCAACCACAGCGCATCCTGTCTGATTTCACCTGCAAGTACTTTTTGCCTGAATGCCAGTCTGTCTTCCCTGCCCGGCTCCTTATACAAAAGCAGGAGGATAAAATTGATGGAGATGATTGCAGCACAGGCGAAAAAGACGTACTTCCATTCCAACTGGCGCAACTGGGCCGCCACCAGAGGACCGAGAAATCCGCCTATGTTCACGGTCTGGTAAAAGACTCCCCAGGCCATTGACGAGTTCCTACGGTTGGTCGCTTTGACCAGCGTCCCCTGAATGCCCGGTTTAAAGATACCGGTGCCGAACGCCAGCACCACTGCACCGAAGAAAAAACCCCAGAATGTTGGGAAAAAGGCCATCAGCAGGTAGCCGAGAATCTTGATCACGGTGGAAAGGAAAATCGTCTCCTTATAGCCAAGGCGATCAGCCAGTCCGCCGGTAAGCACCGGTACAAAACTCTGAACCAAAGCCCACACACTCAAGATAATGCCGAATTTGCTCAGCGTTATCCCAAGTCCGCCGGCTGAAACAGGATCCTTGGCATACAAGGTAGCCGTAGCCTTTACACCATAGAAAGCAAGCCGTTCGACCATCTCCATGCCACCCAGAACCCAGAATACATAACTCAAACTGGCCAGAGCAGCAAACAGACCCAGTTGTTTCGCATCCGTTACTGCAGTCGAGTGGTTTTCTTCCTGGTTGTTCATGTTATTTTCCTTCCAGCAAAGACTCAGCCCTTCCAATTGGAGGCTATGTGCCATGATATCATGCGCAATCAGCAAAGCTGGAATGCCACTGGGATGGAGCAGACGAGTGAGCAAAGACAACGATGATTTGGTAACGACAGTGCACGGCGAACGCGTCAACGTCCTGTCGACGCGCTTTATCAGCCAGGACAGCATTCTCTATTTCGGCAACTGGCATCATACGCGTATAGGAGATGTAGACAGCCACGTCTCCAATACGCAATACAACGCCTTTGAGTTTTCCTTCAGGGGCCCTACTGTGAAGTGGATCGGTCGGAAACAAAGTGATCATGGCCATGCGGATGTTTACATCGACGGGGAATTCCAGCAAACCGTCGACTGCTATTCTGATACTACTTTGAGCGACGTAGTCAAATTCCAAACAACCGGGTTAAGTGACGAACGGGTACACACGCTTAGAGTGGTGGTAAGGAAAGACAGAAACCCCGCAGCAACCGACTGTTGCCAGGACGTTAGCCGGATCCAATCCGTCACACCGGTAAGCTATCCGGCAGAGATCGCCAGATCCATGGCAGACGAGTATAAACAGATACAAAATGGTGCCAAGGAGTACCTTACGCCGGACTCATGGTCGCCTGTGTCAAATGATGCGAATGCACCTGCGCAGGGTGTGGCGATTCTCTCAGGCGTGTTAAGCGATACGTTCAATCGAAACATCGACTACCTAAACCACTGTTTTTCAAGTTCCACCTATTGCGATGGCATCGGCTGGAGCCGGTGGCTTCCTGCATCCAACCATGGGCGAATGCTCGCAGGAGCTGGCAATGCCCTGCGCTGGGGCGAGAGGTTCGACATGCGCAATATAGTGGATAGTATCGTCGTCGCCATCGAGGAGCGCATGCGGGATGACGGATACTTCAATTACTACGACGAAGGGAATTCGTATGCCCATAACTCAGGCGGGTACAGTGAACGTAAGAACTATGACCGTGTCTTCTGGACGAGAGGCCTGCTCGCCGCAGGAATGGCAGGCAATGCAAGCGCTTATAGGCTGTTGCGTAGGATGTACGATTGGTTTAACGCGTCTCCCTACCTGCCTTGGCTGCTGATTGGCGGCAATGTAACCAACGGTCTTCCTGGGGGGCCATTGATGCATTTGTCTCCGGCCGGAACGGACGATGATCTATTGGTCACAGAAAGGTACTATGACCAGGACTACTGGATGGCTGAGCTAAAAAATAGAGAGCCTCTCTGCCTGAGCCACTACCCTGGTGAACGACCTCACTGCTATGACCTCCTGGCACTGGAGGCGTTCGTCGATGAATACAGGGCTACCGGCGCCAGTAAATACATCGATGCGGCAACAGGCGGATGGGAACTGTACAGAGAGAGTTTCAAGCATATTGGCGGGGCGACTGCCCTTTGTGAGGACATGAATGGGGGAATGGATGCGCCTTATCCACCCGGATCCTGCTATATCACCAGCGGACACACCGGCGAGTTGTGCGGCAGCGTATTCTGGATAAACGTAAACAGCAAGTTGCTGCAGCTATATCCCGGAGAAGAGAAGTACGCAGTCGAGATCGAGGAGTCAATCTACAATGTGATTGCGGCAGCCCAGGATAGCAGGGGCTACAAAAGGTACCATAACAGACTGCAAGGTAAGAAAGACGTACCGCGCTGTTTGAACACCTGCTGCGAAGTATCTTCGACAGGACTGATCGCGAGGCTGCCCGAACTCGTCTATTCCACCAGCGTGGACGGTCTTCATATCAACCTGTACGCCTCGTCCGAGATCACCTGGAAGCAGGATGGGGATGATGTGAGCCTGAGTATAACAACGAGCTTCCCCTTCAGCCCTACGGTAACGATCAAGGTATCAGTGCCGACCTCAAAGTCCATGAATATCCGCATCCGCGTGCCTGGTTGGGCAACGACCGATATGAAGGTGATGGTGGGCGACTCGGAGTATGCATCCGGAACACCCGGAAGCTATCTATCCGTGGCGCGGACATGGTCGGATGGTGACAGGTTGACTTTGACGCTGCCAATCAGTTTCAGCGCCGTGAAGTATACCGGTCTCGATCAGATCGAGGGCAACTACGACCGTTATGCGCTGATGTATGGCCCTATTCTGATGGCACTGCAATGTGAATTGGAAGGACGCGATGGCGTACCGCACCTGGCCGTTGCTGCAGATAAGCTCGCGGACCTGCTGACACCCGTACAAGGGAGTACGCTGACATTCGATGTAAGGGGATATCCGGGATATCGATATGTGCCATATTGGATGATCGACACCGAGTCCTTTACCTGCTTCCCGATCGTCCAACCCTGAATAGTCGATACTACTTCGAGACGTAGTCTTCCAGGTTGTCGATGGAATAGGTCAATCGATCGCCTTCGATCAGGGTATCGTTGCGTATGAACCAGAGGCCCTCGATCCAGGGAACCGTCTTGGGGACCCCCCAGTCAGGCTGCCATGGCACGTCCCGTGCCTCGAAAGCGAAATGGTCTTGCGGGCGCATGGGCTTGCCCCAGGTGACGCGCTGTTTCAGACCCAGAACGCGCGTCATCCACCAGGGGTTGTTGGGATCGGCTTGCTGAGTGGCCTTTCCGCTGAGGCGGAACTCGAGGTCGACCAGATCCCTGATAAACTTGTGGTATTGGACCTCGACTCTGCCGCCCGGCAGGGGCAGCGTCAGATCCTTGGCCATCACACTGTTGCCGTCGAAGTCCAGCCTGTCGACCGCTTCTGCCTGGCCAAAGGTTACGTGCCACTGATAACCCGTGATCCTAGCCGACTCTGCCTCCTGGTGCAGCTCGAAGGTGACACTGGGAGATCCCCGACGAAGGCTAAGATCCGTATAAATCCTGGCGCCGTTGGGGAAGCTGAAATGGTATCTCATGACCAGCTCATCCGCAGATTCGGAGATGACTTCGACTGTGGGTTGCACGTGATCCAACTCGGTATTCTGCCAGGGAGATCCTGGCACGAGCGTCATCAGATTCAGGTTGTTCTTGTTAACGTACCAACGTCCTTCGCCTGGATGATAGAAGTCGAACCAGATGATGCCGACCTTCGATGGGCGAATTCGCAGGATTCCGTTGTGACAGGACATGGTGTCATCGTTTCGATCCCGGTACCAGATCGGCTGGGGCCAGCGTTGGGTGTTCAGCTTCGCGGGATCGTTAGTCTCGATGGATCTGGCGCTCCCCATTGGTTCGGTTGACTCCGTGGTCTTCGCCTGTACAACGAGGTCGCACCCAGCACAAAGAATGCAGGCCAGTAAAGCAGTCCAGCAACGACCTAAGGAGACGAAACCCATATCCTCCTCCCGGAGAAAGAACATCATATCCTGAGCGCTAATGACTGTAAATTAATCATGGCCGAGGGGCCTCACGCCAAATGTGAACTGCTGACCTTCCACGAAAGGCGCCACCAATTCCAGGTTTTCGAAGGAAATCCCACCGGGTATGGGAGACTGGCTGGCCCAATAGCAGGTTCTGCCATTCACCTGCGCAAAGAGTTCATCAGGCGGCGATTGACACAGCCAATACTGCAGGGCCGATCTACCCTGGTATCGCCAGGGCGGGGCCGTATCTTTACTATACACTGCCGACGTTGGATCTAACTCGTCACTGATCGCCTCAATCACAACGCCGGTTTCGCCGGTACTGCTCAGCCGATCGCGCACGAATCGTCGATGAGGAGCAAAGCCGTCACCGCTGAAATCCGGCCACAGATCCGCAGCCACAACATCCTCGTCGGCAAGCATCAGTCTTCTCAGTCGAGCGTAGTTTCCCATGGTGGCGGTCAGGATGACGTAATCCAATTCAACGGAGTCATCGTACGCTGAGGTCGTGAAACTGACTTCGTAGGGTTTGTCCTGACAGAATTCAACCGTCAGGGAAACGTGGGCTCCGTTATTGAATTCCTCGATCTCAATTCGGGTCGACATATTCTCATCTGTCAGTTCGTAATCATCACCAAACCAGAGTCGTTTGCCGCGCGTCTGATCGGCATCACTAAACTCAAGTTCCGAGAATCCCCTTCTCGTCTCTCCCTTGGGGATTGGCTCAATCGCTATGTAATTGATCATCCGCCCCAAGGGATGATCGAGGTAAGGCGCATAGATTCGAATCAAGCCCCGCGGGCCGGGCATGGGTGCGAGACCAATCTGTAATCCATCAAGGTGACCGCAAACGGGCCTCACCCTCTGCGAGCCGGGGGGAGTTATAAATGAGCCCCGCGCGACAGGCAGCCCGAGCTTCTCCCATTCTGAATCTAGCGTGCTCACGATTCCACTCACTGATTGTGTTCCATCTGCCATTGTATTCAGACGAGCCTCTGTTTGCTTGGTTTTCTGTTTCTCTATACCATTTATGCAAATTCAAAAAACGTAAGCGAGGCACCCGGCCATGCGTAGACACTTCTTGATCCTGCTAACCGTGTTATCGACAGCCCACATACAAGCGGACGAAATCGAGTGGCCTGCTTACGGGGGCGGGCCAGGCGGCGGTCACTACACCGCTGCCACCCAGATCACCAAGGATAACGTCAACCGATTGGCGAAGGCGTGGACGCATCGCTCCGGAGACTTCCGAGGCGGTACGCAGTCCATCACCGAGGGTGGTAGAGGGGCCCCGTCGAGCAGCTTTATGGTAACGCCCATCATGGTCAACGATACGCTGTATTACTGCACACCCTTCAATCGCGTATTCGCTCTCGACCCGGCTACAGGTATTGAACGATGGGCATTCGATCCAGAAGTCGATATGGATATTGAATTCATGACGAATTGCCGTGGTGTCAGCAGTTGGACAGAAGCAGATGCCAGTGATGCACAGTGTCAGCACCGCATAATCTTGGGCACTCTGGATGCGCGCCTCATCGCACTCGACGGTAAGACCGGCAAGAAGTGCCCGGACTTCGGTACGGATGGCGAGGTAGACCTGACGGAAGGGCTCACAGACCATGGTCCTAACGATTATGGAGTGACCAGTGCACCAGCTATTATTGGCGACCTCATCGTTACCGGTGCATTTGTCCTCGACAGTAGTCGCCCCGATATTCCTGCCGGTGTAGTGCGCGCCTACGATGTAAGGACAGGCGATTTTGTCTGGGGCTGGAATCCCGTCCACCCGGATCACGAGCAACTGGATGCGCAAGGTAAATACGTTGCCGGTACCACCAATGTCTGGAGTACCATCTCGGTAGATGCCGAACGGGGTCTGGTCATCGTACCGACCGGGAATTCATCACCGGACTACTATGGTGGCGACCGGGGAGGGCACCTTGACTACTTCAGCAGCTCCGTGGTCACGTTGGACGCAGCCACCGGAAAGGTGGTCTGGCACTATCAAACTGTGCACCACGACATCTGGGATTACGACGTACCGGCGCAGCCGACCCTGGTCGATCTCACCATCAACGGACAGACCAGACCGGCCGTGGTTCAGGTAACCAAGATGGGGCTGACTTTTGTCCTCGACCGGGAAACCGGCGTGCCGCTACATCCCATCGAAGAACGGCCCGTGCCCCAGGAAGGCGCCGTGCCCGGCGAATACCTGAGTGCCACGCAGCCCATACCCCTGAAACCGGAACCCCTGCATCAACTGGGAATCTCGCTGGATGATGCATGGGGGCTCACGTTCTGGGACAAAGGCAAGTGTCGGGAGGCACTGGAAGCCATAACCACAGGACCCATTTACACGCCACCCGGCAGCAAAGGCACAGCATTCTACCCATCGAATTTGGGGGGTAACAACTGGGGTGCGCCCGCAGTAGATCCAAATCGCAAGATCATGATTGCCAACACAAAACATATGGCGATCGGAGTAAAACTCACGGAACAGAAGGATTGCCCGAAAGGTCTGCCATTTCCGCAGAACGGCTCACCCTATTGCGTAATCATGAATCCGATCACATCACCGTGGGGCGTGCCTTGCACCGCACCTCCCTGGGCGACGTTAGCTGCCGTCGACCTGGAAAGTGGTGATACGCTCTGGAAGATTCCGCTCGGTACTCTTAAGAATCTGGCGCCCTGGCCCTTCTACCATTTCATTGACAGCAGCGTCGAGATGGGCGGACCCATGATAACCGCCAGCGGCCTTGTCTTTATCGCAGCAACGTCCGACAGTTATATTCAGGCGTATGACATCGACGACGGCACGCAGCTATGGCGTGATGAATTGCCAACCAGCGGTAACGCAGTGCCGATGAGCTATACCTATAGGGATGAGCAATACATCGTCATCGCCGCAGGCGGGCACTTTATCTCGCCCCTGCCTTCCGGGGATTACCTGGTTGCTTTCAAGTTGGAGAGCGATGACTGATTAGGGCCTCACGACCAAACATCCAAGGAACATCACGCCTGCAAACTCCATTGAGTCTGCCCACCGTGGGCTGAATGAGTCAGGCATATTGGAATCGATCCAGGCTATCAGCACCTGTTCACACCGATTCCGGGTAGCGAATAGGTTGACAGCTACTTAACCGCTCTCACCTTGCTCTTTCTGCTCTTGGTAGATTTTCCTTCTACTTTTTCGCGCAGCTTCGCCACCTCGTCAGAGAGTTCTGACAGCTGCTGACAGACCTGCGTCAGCAGGTCGTCACTCGCCACCGGACTCTCTGGCTCGCCTTTGGCACGGGTGCATTCATAGGCAGCTTTCAAGAGCAGAAGGCTATCCCGTTCTTCGGCAATGAACCTTCCTAACAGGCCCGCTGTGGCGGGGTCGATCGTCTTGTCTGCCAATAGTTTCAAGAGCTGATCTTCGCCATCTCCTTCACCTAATTTATCGTAGCCAAGCTGCTCGAATTTCGCCATATCGCTCATGTCGGACGCGATCATCTGCAACGTCTTATCGAATCCTTCGGCACGCTTTTCCTTTAGGGTAAAGCCCAACTCACAGAGTCTCTTCTCAAATGTGGCGGCGTGTTCACCCTCCCGCAGGGCCACTGTTTTCAGCATCGATTGGATCTCCGGATCACATACCGTCGACCAGCAATCGAGTAACTCAAATCCCTGTCTCTCACCGTTGACGATGGCGTTCAGAGTGCCTATGTAGGTTGGTTTTTTTGCGGTCATTATCGTTCCTCGAGTCCACTGGATCTGATGTAGGAAGGCGCAATTATATGCTAAATGGCCTTGGCTGGGCACTTCATCTCACCGCTCCCACACTTCGCTGCGCTCACGATGGGGAGCGACGAGGGACCTCGCGACCGGAGCCCATCATGACCAACCTTGGCAAGACGTGGTTCATTCGGTTTATACTCACGGCGCTTTCTGCGCGTTAAGACTGGTGTACACGACAGGCCCTGCAGCCAAACGGCAGTGACGCTCACAACCAGAACAACGTTGGAGGAGAAGGCTGCAAGGTCGCAGTCGAGACCTAGGCCGCCAAGCCCAAGGAGAAGGTTATGAAGAAGCTCAGGTTCAAAAGTGTGCAATGGTTCGGCTGCCTCGTTGTCGCCGCATCGATCACAATCGCCGTATCGTCCAACCAAGCGTTAGCTGCAACCGCTACGACGGAACCGCTTCGCCTAGAAAAGACCGATCTCGAGGACAAGATCCGCGGCGGCTGGGCGGGCCAGATGATCGGTGTCAGCTTTGGCGCACCGACTGAATTCCGTTACCTGGGGCGGGTGATCCCCGAAGATCAGTTGCCAAAGTGGACCCCCGATCGAGTACTGAACTCCATCAATCAGGATGACCTTTACGTCGACATGACGTTCTTCGCCGTCATCGACGAGAAGGGCTGGGATGCCACCACCGATGACTTCGGAGCCGCCTTCCGAGACTCGAAATACGCCCTCTGGCACGCCAACTATGCCGCCCGACGTGCGCTGCGACGCGGGGTACCGGCCACCGAGAGCGGCACGCCAGCGGTCAATCCGCACGTCAACGACATAGACTTTCAGATCGAAGCCGACTTCGTCGGGTTGCTGACACCCGGCATGCCGAATACGGCGACGGAATTGGCACAGCGGGTCGGGCGTGTGATGAACGGCGGCGACGGCATCCTCGGCGGCGTGTTCGTTGGCGGCCTGTACTCCGCCGCGTTCTTCCAGGACGATCCTCGCAAGATCCTCGAAGCCAGTCTGGCGCTGCTGCCACCGGAAAGCTTGTACGCACGCATCATCTCCGACACGCTGCGGTGGTCGGCCGATAACCCGGACAATTGGCTGGCAACCTGGCAGCTCATCGAGGACCAGTACGGCAGCAGAGACGTATGTCCACAAGGCGCCGGTGTGGCCTTCAACATCGACGCTCACCTCAATGGCGCTTACATCGCCCTCGGACTGCTGTACGGAGACGGTGACTTTGAAAAGACGATCAAGATCTCAACCCGAGCCGGCCAGGACTCCGATTGCAATCCTGCCTCAGCCGGAGGTGTACTTGGCGTCGTTCTGGGTTACGAGCGCATCCCCGAGAAATACAAGTCGGGTATTGCCGCCATCGCGCAGGAGAAGTTCGCGTTCACCAATTACTCCTTCGAGGACATCGTAACCCGCAACATCGACAAGGCTGTCGAGGCAGCCATTCGCAACGGCGGCTCAATCACCAACGGTGTGATTGAGGTGCCGATACAGTCACCGGTACCGGCAAAGGTAGATCTATTCGAAGACTACGGCCAGGTAAAGGAGCGCATCAAGCCCAATGACCCGCGCGTTAAGCGGACCGGCAACTGGACGATCGAGTCGTCCTCCCCGGGTCGCAATTTCAAGTGGACCTTCGCTAACGCCGACGAGGCAGGCGCCGAGGCGCAGGTCGATTTCGAGGGCAGCGGCGTCATCCTGACGGCAGCCCATCGTCCTAACGGCGGCACTGTGCAGGTCTGGCTCGACGGTGAAAGTCAGGGAGTCTGGGACACCTACTCTGAAGAAGGTGCGGAGAACCGCTGGGCGACCAAGCTCGACGAAGCAGTCTGGCACCGTTTCGGCCTCGCGGGCGGGCGCCACACTCTTAAGGTCCGAGTCCTCGGCCAACCCTACACCCGCGGCGAGGTAACCAGCGGTGGCACCGGATTTTCCATGCAGGACATCATCGTATTCCATCACGAGCCGGCTCGATGAGCTGCCTTCGCTGGTTGGCGCTGCCGACCCTCCTTTTGCTCGCGTCCTGCGGCGGTGAAGAGTCTGGCCCCGCCAAACCCCAGGTCGCCTTGATCATGAAGTCGCTCGCCAACGAGTTTTTCTCGACCATGGCGGCAGGTGCTGAACGGCATCAGGCCGAGAACAGCAGGCGCTATGATCTGATCGTCAACGGTATCAAGGATGAGCGCGACCTCAGCCGCCAGGTTGCGTTGGTCGATGAGATGATCGCCCGGGGCGTTCAGGCGATCGTGATTGCACCGGCTGATTCGAAAGCGCTCGCTCCCGCGCTGGGACGTGCCAGCGAGGCCGGCATTGTCGTAATCAACATTGACAACAAGCTCGACATCCAGGTGCTCGAGCAGGAAGGGCTCGCCATTCCCTTCGTCGGCCCCGACAATCGGGCCGGGGCGCGCAAGGTGGGTGACCATTTGGCGCAGGCCCTCGAATCCGGCATGCAGGTCATCGTCCTCGAAGGTACACGCAGTTCATTCAACGCCCAGCAACGTCGACTCGGTTTCGAGGATGCCATGCGCGACGCCGGGATCGTCATCGCCGACTCTCAATCGGCCAACTGGGAGATGGCGCAGGCCAATACGTTCACGACCTCGATGCTGGCCGAATACCCGCAGGCGCGTGCTGTGCTGGCCTCCAATGACAGCATGGCGCTCGGAGCATTGGCAGCAGTCAAAGCGGCGGGCCGGGAGGGTGAAGTCACGATCGTTGGCTTCGACAACATTACTGCCGTTCAGGCGGCGATTCGCGAGGGCAGGATCCTCGCGACCGCAGACCAACACGCCGACCAGTTGGCGACTTTCGGCATCGACTACGCCCTCAAACTACTGGCCGATTCGAACCAGACACTCGACGACCTGGAAACGCCGGTCGACCTGATAACCGCTTCCTCCCTCGACTAGCCAGGGATGGCGAGCTCGACAGTGAAGCCACCGATCGTCTCTGTTCGGGGTCTGTCCAAGGACTACGCTGTTAGAGTCCTCGATGGCGTTGACCTCGACCTGGCTGCCGGCGAGATCCACGCGCTGATCGGAGCCAACGGAGCCGGCAAGAGTACGCTGTGCCGGATTCTCGCCGGCCTCACGCCGGCCTCAAAGGGTGAGATTACACTGATGGGCGATGATTTCCGACCGTCCGATAAACGCGATGCCGAGGACCGGGGGGTGCAGATCGTTCAGCAGGAACTCAACCTGCTGCCCTCTCTGACGGTCGCCGAGAACCTGTTTCTCAATCATTTCCCGCACCGGTATGGCTGGATCGATTACCAGAAGCTGCACGCTGACGCCGAAGTGGCGCTGCAACGCGTCGGCCTGCAAGCCGTCAACCCGCGCACACCGACCGGCACCCTCGGCGTCGGCAGTCGGCAACTGGTCGAAATCGCGGCTGCTCTGGTGCGTGACTGTCAGCTGTTGATCCTCGACGAACCGACGGCGGCCTTGACGCCGGTCGAGATCTCGCGGCTCTTCGATTGCGTGCGTGAACTGAGCGAAGCGGGAGTGAGCATTCTCTACGTCAGCCATCGGCTCGAGGAGATTCGGACACTGTGTGACCGCTTTATCGTGCTGCGTGACGGGCGCAAGGTAGGAAGTCGCAACACTGTCGACAGCTCAAGCGAAGAGATGGTCGCTCTGATGGCCGGCGAGGCGGTAACGGCATCAAAGCCGTTCCAATCCCATCGGCAGAATCGGGTTGCTCTTCGCGTCGAGGACCTCTGCCGCGGCAATCAGGTCCGCAATGTAAGCCTGGAAGTGAAGTGTGGGGAAAGACTGGGAATCGCCGGCCTGGTAGGGGCGGGCCGCACGGAACTCCTGCGCGCCATCTTCGGCGCCGATCGCGCGGACAGCGGGACCATCCGGCTGGGAGACGACGCATCTATCGAACGCTGCAGCCATCCACGTCAGGCAGTACGCCGCGGCCTTGCGTTGGTCACGGAAGATCGCAAGCAGGACGGTCTTTTGCTGCCCCATTCGGTCCGCATAAACGCCTCTCTCGCCCGTCTCACGCATTCCTTGGGCTGGATCGATCGTAGAGGTGAGGTGGCTCGCGTCGAGGCACGTTGCCGGACTCTCGAGACTCGATTCCACAGCGTCGAGCAGCCCGTCGAGGAATTGAGCGGTGGCAATCAGCAGAAAGTCGTACTGGTCAAGTGGCTCGAATCGGACGCCGACGTATTCCTGCTCGACGAGCCCACCCGCGGCATCGATGTCACTGCCCGCCAACAGATCGACCGTCTGTTCGAGGATCTCGCACGTCGCGGCAAGGCCTTGCTGATCGTGTCGAGCGATCTTGACGAACTCATGCAGTTGTGTGATTCAATCGTCGCAATGGCGGAGGGCCGCGTGGTCGCTCGATTCCAACGAGGGTCCTGGTCGCGCCAGAGCGTAATGGAAGCAGCCTTTGGAGATACGTCCCCATGAGCGATCATCTGCCAACCCGGCCGGCGCCGTCAGTGGGCAGAGTATTGGCCGAGCGAGCCGGTCTCGCCGGCGCGCTCCTGCTGCTGATCCTGGTCTTCGGTAGTCTCAGCAGCTCGTTCCTCAGTACGCGCACTCTGGTTTCGATCGCCAACCAGATACCGGACCTTACCGTGATCGCCGTCGGCCTCACGCTCGTCCTGATTTCGGGTGGCATCGACCTGTCGGTGGGCTCAGTGCTGGCCCTGTGTTCGGCGGTGGTCGGTGTCATGATGGTCGACGCCGGCCTGTCCATCGGCTCCGCCGCTGTGATTGCGCTAGCCGCGGGCGCCATCTGCGGCCTGGTGAGCGGTTCCATCACGGTGCTGGCCGGGTTGCCTTCCTTCATCGTCACGCTCGGCATGCTCGAAGTGGCACGGGGTGGCGCCTACCTCATCACCGACTCGCAGACCAAGTACATCGGCTCCTCGGTGGAGATGATGGCGGCTTCCCTGCCTATCTTGCGGGTCTCGCCATCGTTCCTCGTCGCAGTCGCAGTCGTCGTTCTAGCGCAAGTGCTGCTGACCCGTACAGTTTTTGGTCGTTACCTGATCGCCATCGGCACCAACGAGAACGCCGTGCGCATGTCGGGCATCGACACACGTCCCTACCGCATGGCTGTATTCGTGATCTCCGGAGCGCTGTGCGGACTCGGCGCCGTCATGCAGACCAGCCGGCTCGCCACCGCAGATCCGAACGCCGCCATCGGGCTCGAACTGTCGGCCATCGCGGCTGCAGTCATTGGCGGCACCAGCCTTATGGGCGGTCGCGGCTCGGTCGTCAATACGTTCTTCGGCGTGCTGATCATCGCCGTCCTGCAAACGGGCCTGGCGTCAGTCGGTGCAAGCGAGCCGATCAAACGTGTCATCACGGGCAGTGTCATCGTAGTGGCTGCCCTGCTCGACGTGTGGCGCAGTCACTGGCAGAGCCGTACGTGAGAGGAGTTGGGAGAACTCATAGGTATGAATTGGGAACATGTCTTAAGTACTGAATTCGTAGACGCAATACCCTTCAATGAATTCGCCATACAGATTCAGAACAAGTTAACAAAACGAGGGTTTAACGCCGACAACACTCTTTTTGCAAATTGCACGTGTCGTGATGAAATCAATTATCACGATCTTGACATCTTCGCAAAACACTGGGGAGAAAACTTCTTTCTTGCCGGCCTGGGTGGTTACCCTTCCTCCGGAGCAACAGGATTCCGCGCTTGCCTGGACCATGTTCCTGACGACGGAAATCTGCTCCTCTTGTACGGACCTCACATCGGCATCAATGAAAGCGGCAGTCTCGGTAGAGTAAGCAGAGCAGGATTGCAGCACGAAACAAGTGCTTGTGGAGCTCTCATCGGCCTCACACGGAAAATCGCCCGAGACGATGATTACCAGCCCGTTTTCAATGAACTTGACGCCGAACAGCACCTTCTGGAGAAAGGTATGCAGGATCATTTCTTGGAGATTTCGGCAGCCGAAAACTCGATAAAGAAAGTGACTGAAGTTTCTTTTTCTCTCATTGACAAGAAGATAAACGAAATCCTGGACTTCCTAAAACCTGCCAAGCAACTTGCGTTGATCGGGGGTATTACCATCAATACAAGTGCCGCCTCAGAGGATTACTTCTCTCTCCTATCGGCTGAGATCGTTCAGTACAAAACCGACGGCTCAAATCACAGAGAGGATATTTTCTAGTTTTTTCTTCGCCTGACACTGGCAGAGCCGGCTCAGGGATTGACGCTTTCGTTTTCAGATGAATCTGGGCTGGACGTATGGCACCACTAGAAAGTGCTGCCAAACTGAGATTGCTCGCGGAACGTCAGAACGAATCATTTGATTGATTTGTACTGCATTGTTACACTATGTACATAATAGTGTACGTGTACGGAAATTCGGATATGAAGAGCATAAGCTACACGTCAGCTCGAGGAAATCTCGCCAGAACAATGGAGCAGGTTTGCGATGATCACGCACCAGTCGCCATCACCCGAAAAGGTGAAGGTGCTGTGGTAATGATCTCGATGGCAGATTATCAGTCGCTTGAGGAGACAGCCTACCTTTTGAGAAGCCCCAAAAATATGCGCCGTCTGATTGAGGCCGTGGTCGAACTGGAGGAAGGAAAAGGACACGAAAAGGACCTGTTTGAGTGCGATTGATATTTGCGGAAAAGGCATGGGAGGATTACCTCTACTGGCAAAAGACGGACAAGAAGATACTCAATCGAATCAATACTCTCATCAAAGGCGTACAGAGAGAACCATTTGAAGGCATTGGCAAGCCCGAACCACTAAAACATGCCCTCGCCGGTTATTGGTCTCGACGCATCAATGATGAGCATAGAATTGTCTATAGAGTCGATGGCAATGCAATTCTTGTCGCTCAATTGCGTTACCACTACTGATTGTATGAAGCCTGCATCAGCACTGCAGTTTCTTGCAGCCGCTGCAACTACTCGTTAGCCGATGCATCAACTGACTGCGCATCGGCAAATGCGCTCCCTATCAATGTGTTACCATAATTGTGAATTGGCGCAGCAAGTATTTCATGGTGAAGGAGATTTCGCGATGAGTGAAGAGATTCTGACGTTTTGCCCCCTGTGCGCAGGCCATTGCGCTGCCAAGGTAACGGTTGAAGACGGAAAGATCATCAAGTGGGACAGGGACACGGAAAGCGGCATACCTTCCGAGATGTGTCCTCCCATGAAGGGACGGTCCAACATGGAGATATCAACCCATCCCGCACGGCTCAAGTACCCACAAAAGAGGGTCGGTACGAGGGGTGAGGGAAAGTGGCAGCAGGTATCCTGGGACGAGGCAATCGATGACATCGCGCAGAAGCTGACTGAGATCAAAGAGCAACATGGTCCTGCCGCATTTGGCGTTGGTCTGGGGGAACCGAAGGGGTTGGAATTCGCCTTTGGTCAAAGGCTGGCAAGCGCCTTCGAAACTCCGAACGTGGCCACACCGTCCCATCTGTGCGCGGCATCCAAAATAGCCGGTGCCCTTTATACGTTTGGCGGCGGGATTCCCTACGGGGCCTCCGACGCGGAAAACCCACCCCAGCTCATTGCCGTATGGGGTGCCAACATCGTGCAGACCGAAGGGGCCCATTCGCGGGAGTGGTTGCGGGAAACCTTGAAGAAGGGTGCCAAGCTGATCGTCATCGATCCTAAGAGGATCGACATTGCCGGTAGAGCCGACCTTTGGATTAGACCCAGACCGGGAAGCGATGGCGCCTTGGCAATGGGATTGCTAAAGGTCGTCATCGATGAAGAGCTATACGACAAAGATTTTGTGGCTGACTGGACCCTTGGTTTTGACAAACTCCAGCAAGACGTAAAGACGTTTACCCTTGAAGATGTAGCGGATGTAACCTGGGTGCCCAGAGCGCAGATAGAACAGTTCGCCCGCATGGTAGCCGAGTGTAAACCGGCCTTGATCCGTATGGGCAATGTTTTCAGTCACGGAGTCAACAGTCTTCAGGCCGCGAGGGCAATCTGTATTCTGTCAGCCATCACGGGCCCGTCGAATATCCCAGGCTGGGATCTGTCCGTCAGACCAGCCAAGTGGACGCGACCCGGCCGGTTGATGCTGCTTAGCAGTTTTCCAAGAGAGGCGGAGCAGTCCCTCGGGGGTAAATACAAGTGGGCCATGATGACCGCCTACATCCCGTACCAGGCACTGACCCGGGGAATGCTGGATGAAAAAGTGAAGGCAGCGATCTATATACTCAGCAACCCCCTGTCGAGCTATCCCAACGCACGTGAAACCCACGCTGCCCTCATGAAGTTGGATTTGCTGATCGTCTCTGAGCTGTTTATGACCCCGACGGCTGCCATGGCTGACTATGTGTTGCCCGCGGCCACCACCGGTGAGCATGACACGACCGGTTACTGGGGCGGACCGCTGCGGGCATTCCCGAAGTTGGTGGATCCGCCGGGAGAGGCCTGGCCGGATGTGAAGATCATTATCGAACTGGCCAAACGACTTGGTTTAGGGTCGCACTTTCCCGCCAGTGAGAAAGAGGCGGTGGATTTGGTGCTGGAGCCGAGTGGCCTTTCTTGGGACGACTTTAAGGACAAGAGACTACTTGGCGGAACGACAACGCATAAGGAACCGGAAGCGCTGAAGGTCGCGACCCCGTCCGGCAAAGTGGAAATATTCTCCGAGCAGATACGGGATCTCGGCAGCAGTCCGATGCCTGTGTGGAAGGAATTGTCCCGACTTCATGGCGGAGATCTATCGGACGAGTTCCCCCTGCTGCTAACGACACGATTGGAGGATGCTTATAAACTCACCGGCTTTAAGCAGCTCGAATCCGGTAGAAGACGTAAACCGGAACCGACCGTAGAGATGCACCCGGACACCGCTGATTCGTTGGCGCTTGAGGAAGGGGAGTGGGTTTATATTGAAACGACTAAAGGCCGTATAAAGCAAAAGCTCGATCTGGACAAGAATCTTGACCCTAAGGTGGTATACGCTTCATTCGGATGGTGGTTTCCGGAAGAACCTGACAACCTGTTTGAGTGGGACAGATCTAACGTCAATATTCTATTCGATACTGACCTGGAAGAGCCGGTAACGGGAACGGTGGAAGTGCGTGGTGTCCCTTGTCGGGTATCCAAGGGTTAACGCGTCTCGATAATATAAAAGCAGGCAGGACCGTTAGGCAACCCTGCCTGCTTTAAGAGGTTCGCGCGGCGAATGCTACGCGAGGCCGGGTATGAATTCCGGTGGACGGGCTTCGAACATGGAGAGAGCTTCTTTTCCCGACGTCTCACATGCAATCACACAGACGCCACAGCCCCAGCAATTATCAGCAATGACCTCGGCTTTCATTTTCTTACTCTTTTTGCCGGAGGCCGAGGCTTCAGGCATGACCATCTCGATGGCGTCGAACTGGCAGCGATCCAAGCACTCCTGACATCCACCGCACTCTTCTGCATCGACAACAGCCTGGAACCTGCTCTTCTCCCAGATCTTGCCGATTGAGGTCCCTGCCATATCCGCGGGGATGTAAATCATGCAGCAATCGCGGCAACACTGGCAGCTGGTCCCAACACCCGCCATGGTGGCGTGATTGGCCCACATGTGCAGGAGTCCGTCCTCCTCACACTGGTCACTCAGTTCCAGGGCTTCCTCGGTGGTGACCGTCTTGCCTGAACTGCGGGCGTCAACGTAATCGGCGCTACGGCCGAATTGGATGCAATTCCAACGGTCTTCTTCCGAGGTATGCTCACAGTGTTCGTCCACTGATGTTGTCCGATACCTGCAGGAACAGGGAACGACAGCGATGTGCTCCTGTGCCTTCAAGATTTCTCGAAAATCGTCCTGCGGGAGAATGTTCGGCAAATCCTTGATGGAGCTGTAGGCCGGCACGATCCGTTGGGAAGGTCTTGGCGCTTGTGCAAAGCTTTTGCCCTGATCCGGGTACCACTCGTTCATAACGAAATCCTGCCACAGTTGGTAGAACTCCTTGTCAGTGTCAACGTCACGTACGCACGTCGCCTGGGTGCAGTCGTGAAACTGGCCCATGCTCCTGGCGAATCTGAAGAACTCGCGCTTGGCGTAGTCGCCTCGCGGGAATACGGCGCCCCTGACAAACAAATACTCAAGGTCTTTCTCTATATCGTCAGCATTCAGACCGGTCTTTTCAGCCACGTCCTCGGCAGTGCCCGGCAACGCCGCTGCTATCCGTGCCCGATCCGGGGTCAGCAGATTTTCCAGAATAGCCCGGAAGCGGTCCGACTTCGGATAGCCCAATTGCTTCATCAGAAAGGCATAGGATTCACTTGCATTCATGGGTAACGTCTCCTCTTACGTGTCTTCCGGCTAATCGATTTACCGGTGGAAATTTGGCATCAAGAAAATCAGTATGCTGAATGGTCTGGTTTATGTCAACGCACCGCCGGACGCAGGTGAGTTGTGTTGCGATGACCGCTGGCTCGCCTGCTCATATATCATAAACCAAGGAATTGTATCGACATTCCGCACAAGAATATCGTTGCACCCCCCAATGCATGTGTGTAGCGCTCCATGCGCGAAACCGGCATGAAACTTATTCCAAATGATGATATCAAAACGATACTCAGCATGGTCACAGTGGTAACCACACCAAACGTAATCGTCACCAGTGCCAGACTCCAAAAACTTCCTTGTGCTGCTGGATACATCAAGAGGGGGATCAAAGGTTCGCATGGCCCGAACACGAAAATGGCGAATAATACCCAGGGCGTAACATTCTTGTCTTCCTGTTGGACATGTGGGTGTATGTGCCCTTTATTGTGCGCATGTTGATGTTCGTGATGCATTTCTTTCCGGTGGAAATGAGAATGTTGATGAGTTTTGTTCCTCACGGCTTGCCGCACTCCCCAAACAAAATAAACCAGGCCAAAGGCTATCAGGGCCCATGCCGCAATGTTTCCCTGAAATGACTCGAACGCTTCCAGTTCTGTAAGTGCAATGCCAAACGCAACGCCGATCAAGCCTACTGTAACGGAGCTCAATATATGACCGATACTGCACAGAAATGTAATCAGGGCAGTCTTCCGCAGTGACCAGTTACCGGACTTCGACAGGACGATGAAGGGGAGATAGTGATCCGGACCGGACACCGTATGAATAAGCGCGATCGTAGCTGCCGCGGCAAGCAGAGACGACAATTCATACGACATGATGGCTCCCTGAGTTTAGTGTCCGGTAGTGCTGTCGACTGGTCAGCGAATTGTCCTTGCGCCTATCCCGCCCACAAGGATCGAGTCGTTAGCCGTCCGGACGCTTGTGAGCATCGAAGAAGTCAAAGATCGGCCCCATGTTCGGTGGCGCAATGTCCGAATGGCCGCCGCCTGGCACCTCGATGAAGGTCACCTCGGCGCCCACTTTACGCAGGGCATTCACCATCCTCTGCGAGCCGGTGACTGGCACGGTGCGATCGGCATCGCCGTGCACCACGATTTGTGGAATGTGACCAATCACTTCAGCCGTACGCGGGTCGCCCATTCCGGCGATGGGACCCAGACCCGCCCATATATCAGGGAAGCGAGCCGCCAGTCGCCAGGTACCGATGGCACCCATGGAATGTCCCATCAGATAGATGCGTTGCCCATCGATGGCGTAGTTGGCACGCGTGAGCGCCAACACCTCCAATACGTCCTTTTCGCTCAGCCGCCCATTGCGAGACGCCGGCCGCAGAGGGTTTACACCGTAACCGCCATCGACTCGAAAGCCCATCGGGGCCACGACGATGTAACCGCGTTCCTCAGCCAGTGCTGGAATTCCATAGAAATCGCTAAACATAGAGTCCTCGTTGCCGCCCAGCCCGTGCAACGCGACGACGAGCGGATACTGGTTGCCACTGGGGTAGTCCTTCGGCACGTAAATGCGGTACGGCATGATCTCGCCGGCGTCCGCAAGCAGATAGTGACGCTCAAAATCGCCGCTACGTGCTTTGAAAGGATCCTTGCCTTTAGCCACCGCCGCCGCGACTTCCTCGGCTGCTGCCAGTTCTTTGTCAACATCGAAGCCGCGGCTTGCCACCCAGCCGAGGTTGACCTTGCGCATGTAATCCAGCGGATAGAGGATGTCAGCGCGCAGGGATTCAGGCGCAATTTTCGCGCTCTGCCGCAGGCGCGCCATGCGCTCGTCCAGGTTGGCCCGGACATATAGTCGGGTAAATGCCGCACCGAGTGATTCCTTGTCATCGAGCAGTTCGAAGCGAACGTCGTAATCCCCGTCAGCGATAGACCCGAGATCGATCTGCATACCGATGGGCGACTCGATCATATCCAGTCCGACATCGGGTTGCTCGCCCAGGTCGTGCAGCTTGTCGCCGGGTTGCCGTCCTCTCCGGGTGCGCTGTCCCGGCTTGTGCAGTGCCACGCGCACCGTAAAACGACCGTCGCGAGCCAGCTTGGCAGGATAGATCTGTTCCAGTCGCAGCATGACCGGCCGCATCGGGTCCACGAAGGCCTGATCGGTACGCACTACGAGGGAAGCACTAAAGTCCTGGGCATCACTCCAGCCCTGGCCGCTTGTCAGCGACATGCCACGCGCCAGCTGGCGTCGTACCTCCCCCAAACGCCCGGCGCGCCATGCTGCCATCTGCTGCTTATCTACATCCGCCAATTGCGCCTTTAGTGCGTCGTCAGTCTCGACACGCGCCTTGGACATCCGATAGATGAGACCGAGCATCGAAAGGCTCGGAAGTGCTTCGGCAGCTGCATACTGCGGCAGTGCTACTGCCATGATCAGCAAACCCATGCATACACGATTTAGGAAGCGGGACATAGTCACCTCGATTCGGTCCTGCGGGACCGCGTTGTACTCTAGGGAGTTCAATTCACCGCCCATGGGCGGATAAGACCCCCTGGGAATGGAAACAGGCCAGAATAAACCATGTTTTTCAATAAGAGTCAAAGCAGACACTATCCCTGGCCTTGGGCACCGAAAACTCTTGGCAGAGCCAATTGACGGCTGCCGCGTCTGCTCCTGCTTTGATCCCAGACAACATTATGCAACCTTATGCTTTCCGAAATCATCAAGAAGGAGTGAAGCTCGGCCCTCTAAACAGACTTGTCAGGCGACGACTCTGTTATGTTGTAATGGAATCCTCGCGGGGAGATAATAAATTCAATCTGAGTGACAACGCACAACGCGCTGCATCGCTCTTCCAAAATTCTAACTAAACGCAAGTCAATAAATGCCTGCTGAGAAGGCAAGTCGCGCCCTGAAGAAATCGTTTGGGACTGGACTCGGCTTCCTTGGCAGTTGTGATCTATCCAGTCCTCTAACTATCTAACTAGAGTAGTGAAGGGGAAAAGCAAATGTCTACAATCAATTCATTTAGCCGGGTAACGGCCATCGGACTTCTGATGCTCGCCTCGTCGGCGCCCGCTTGGGCCGCGGACGATGCAGAGATCGACGAAATAGTCGTTACCGGTTCTTATATACCACGTCTCATCGAAGAGATGTCCACGCCTACAGACGTTCTGGATCGTACCGAGTTCGAAGATCAGGGCTCACCCACCATGGTCGGGATCGTGCAGAATATTCCTGTGATCAAAGGGTCGATCAATCGATCAGAACAGTACACATCCGGTGGTGTGATTACCGGACTAAAGATCATCAATATCAGAAATCTGGGTATGGGGCATACACTGGTACTATTGAACGGCAAAAGACCGGCTACTGCCAACGCGAACACCAACTCCGATGAATACGCAGTCGATGTTGGCAACTTCCCAAACATCGCTCTGCAGCGTATTGAATTACTCAAGAACGGGGGATCTACCACATATGGCACGGACGCCATGGCGGGCGTATTCAACTTTATTACCCGGGATGAGTTCGTGGGGGCAGAATTCCGCGTCGCGCACGGTGATATCCGTAACAGCGACGCTGACAACGAGATCGGCATGATCTTCGGTATGGCCACAGGCGATGTCAACTGGGTCACCTCGATCGAGTGGGAGGAGCGGAATCCATTGCTCATCGTCGATGCCAACCAGGAGGTGGATCCGGCGCCGCTGGATGGTTCCTGGCCAATGGGATTTACCACCATGGGAAATCCCAGCTCATTCCTGCCCGCTGCCGAAACAGGCGGTCTGGATTGGGGCTATGCATACCGCACAGGGGGCCTGACCTACGAGCCCGATCCACTCTGCGGCATGAACGTGGGGCAAGCAGGGTCGTTTCCGGTTGCCGGGGACGGCCGTTGCGGATTCTACTATTCCGACTTCACTGGTGTGATCGAACCGCAGAAACGGTACAAGATCTTCAATCAGGCCAAATTGCGCATCAGTGACAGGGTGGAAGGCTATGGTGAGGTCCTGTATGCACGCTTGGAGTCCGTGTATTACGGATCGCCCACCTACCCACCAACCATGGAGATTCCCTATCCATGGGCACCCACCGCGACAATAATTCATCCTGACAATCCGGGCTTACTGGATTTCATCAACACCATGGGCGCGGGTTACGACGACATCTACCAATTTGGCGCTGTCGCTATCGGCAGAGCATGGGCGATAGAAGGACCGGTTGCCGAGATGCCCAGAACCCATGAAAACTGGCATACGGTGATGGGTGTGCGGGGTGATCTGACAGACACCATGAGATTTGATGTCTCCGGTACCTATTCGACCAGTACTTCGAATATTGATGGCCAGGATGTCCTGACTGCGAACTATGCCAGGGGTAATGCCGGGTTGGGTGGACCGGGTTGTACGCCGGTTTCAGATGATCCGATGGATCCTGCCAATGATGCGTTGCGTGGCGATACGACCAACGGCTGCTATTGGTGGAATCCGTTTGCCAGTTCCATCAATGCGGCACCGGGTAGTGCCCTCGACAATTCAGAAGCGCTTCGCCAGGATATGATCGGTGAAAGCTCAGGTATAACTGACAAACGGCAGTATCAGCTGGATGCAGTGATCGACGGGGAAGCACCACTGCAACTGGGGGGCGGAAACGTAGCCTGGGCCACGGGCGTTCAGTGGCGTTACTTCAATTCCCTGTATGATCCTACCGGCTACAATCGGGCAGCCACACCTACCGCTCCCAATCCGTTCCATTTCCTGACAACACAGATGAAAGACGAGACGGAATTCAAACGATGGGCCCTGTTTGGTGAACTATACCTGCCTGTGATGGATACTTTGGCCGTCGATCTGGGAATCCGTCATGAGGACTATGAAGACGACTCCGTAACCAACCAAGAATCGCTGCTCGCTGGGATGCAACGGACTGGTTGACGGTTCGTGCTTCGTTCGAACAGACGTTTATCGTTCCCATTGTTCGCAGTCAGCCCGGGCGATCTCTGCAGAAGGTGGGCAATGAGTACATCACCATTGAAGTACCCATCCCGGCCGCATTGGATCCGGAAGAATCGGATAATTTCAATGTTGGTATTCTGTTGAATCCGATGGAAGGATTACGTATCGGCATCGACTATTACAATATGGAGTTGAGAGACGCGTTTTCTACCGAGTCAATCTCGTCAGGGACACCCGTCCTCAATGAGAGTGGCAATACAATCAAGATTATCACTGAAGAGTTTAACGGTGGTGGTGTTGACATATCGGGTCTGGATGTCACGGCTCAATACCAATTGGATACTAAACTGGGCTCCCTTGATTTCGGTACCAATGGCGCGCTGGCGTTGGAATATGATGTGCTGGATATTGACGGCAGCTTCCTGTATGACGCGTTAGGCAAATACAACTACCTGGCAGCACCGGTGGTGGTACGATCGATGCCTGAGTTGCATATGAATGCATGGGTCGGGCTTGTATCAGGCGCTCACACCGCTCGTTTGTATGCACGCTATATCGACAGCTACAAAGTGGCAGACCCGGGACTGGCAACCATAACACCAACCGTGGATAGCTGGACAACGCTTGACTTCCACTACACCTTTTCATTCCTTGAGAACGAAAAGGCGAAGATCGCCGTATCGTTGATCAACCTTACGGATGAATCCCCGCCCCTGTCGCCACATGAAGCAGCTTATGACGCGTTTACCCATTCACCTGTGGGTCGTATCATCAAGCTGGCGTTTACATATACGCTTGAGTGATCACATTAATCCTCCGGGATAATACCTCGGAGGATTTCCTTTCTAACAATCACCGGATACACAGTATCCGGTGATTTCTTTTGCAGATCGTTTGTTCTATTCTGCCTATCCTCGTCAGGAGAGTCTCATAGATAGGAGAGAATATGGACAGCCAGTGGGAGCTAAGTCATTCGGGGGTATTCGTTAAGGATTTTTTCAAAACCCTTGAATACTATCAATCCTTGGGCATTGCCGTTGAACCTTTCGGTCTGTCACGCAAGACGGGTGTATCGCCTGCTGAAATGACCCAGGTGATCACCATATTCGGTAAGGAGCGTCCGCCCCCTGATCCCTCGGCGACTCGTTATCTGGAGCTTCTCTACATAGGTGACTTTGAACTCGAGGTATTGCAGGCGCCTGCAGAGCCGCCCAAGGGGGACGCTTTAGCCTACGGCGAGGGCATCAACCACGTCACTTTCAATGTACCCGACATCGATGGGGAGACGGCCAAACTCGTTAACAAAGGCCTGCCCATAATCTTCGACCTGACACGGGACGGCATCCGTTTCGAGGACTACCTGGACACGCGCGAGTTCGGCAATATCATCCTGTCGCTCCGCCCGGCCGAGAGCATCGATGCCAAAGCAAGGAAGGCCAACTTGGGAATAGTCAACTGGCGATTCCTTGGCCATGGCGTAACGGTCGCGGACCTGGACAAGACGGTGGAATACTATCAATCGTTGGGCATCGCGACGATTCAACCTGAGGCCATGTTTGACAGCGGATCGATGACGAATCTCGAGTCCTATGGCAGAACTCCCGATTCCAGCATCAAGGCCCGAACCAGGGCGGCCCAGGTAGGCCCCACGTTATATGAGTTCATCCAGCCTCTTGAAGGAGAGTCCATCTACAAGGAGTCTCTGGAGAAAAGAGGCGAGGGCATCATCGACATGACGTTCAGCGTGGATGATCTTGACAAAGAGGCTGCCCAACTGGTTGAGAAAGGGGTGTCGATTGTACTCGGCGGCACGCCTCAGAGCGACCGTGCCTTTGCATACTTCGACACCCGTGAAGACGGCGGGGACATTATGATAAAGCTCATACAGGCAGGATGAAAAAAGGCGGTAAATGGCGCGGGTCAAAGCTTTCGATATATGCGGCTCGGTGTCAACAAATTGGAGGGCCGCTGGTATAATGCCGGTCGGGTCAAAAGAGGACAGGTCATGAAGAAGAACCTAGTTGGTCTAGTAGTCGTCATGTTGGTTAGTGCATGTGCATCCATGTTCAACACAGGGCCGAACGTAAGCGGTACCTGGAATGTGGCTATCGACACTCAGGGGGGAGTGCTCGAGCGTTCCTTAGAACTGATACAGGATGGTGATCAGTTGACGGGTACTTACAATACGCAGGCGGGACCTGTGCCTATAAAGGGGACCTTTTCCGACAACAGCATCAGTTTCAAATTGACCATCGAGATACAGGGACAATCTGTGGAACTGAGCTATGCTGCCACAGTTGAAGGCGACAAGATCAGCGGCACCGTGAATGCGGGCGACTTTGGATCGATTCCCTTCACCGGGACGCGTCAGCAGTAGCGCCAGCAATACGAGCGGGCGAATCTGGCCTGCAGGGATTTCTCTAAATGCTATCCACTCGTGCGCCTGAACAGAACAAGATCAAGCAGAGACGTGATTACGAATAACACGAGAGCAAGCAATACTCGTGCATCACCGGGGTTGTAGAGAGCCTCCACAGGCGAGGGTGCTGTCCACGACAGTAATCCTATCGTCATGCCGTTCTGAAGAGACAGGTTTGCTGCTGATTTCAATCATGTCCTTGCGATGGCGCATGTTCATCCAGCAGCGCTTCCAGCTTCGCGACACGGTCCCGCTGTTGGGCAGGTCGACGCCATTCATTACAGGATCGGTTGGTAGCCGCAATCCGGGAAAACGCAATATACAGGGCAGCGCGATTGACTGGTGCAGGCATCCCGGAGCCCCGGAATTAGGCTCACTTGACTAGCATCAGGTGTATTGGATTCTATCCTTGACAGGTTGACAGAATCGTAGTTTATTGATTTTAGCCGCAATCTCCCCAGGTGTAGTATGGAAAACAATCACGTAACTGACCGAACTCGCATCAATCGTGTCGACGAGTGGAAATCTCGTCTGGCAATCTTCGTATCTGGCCTGCTAGTCTTTGAGCTGATCTCAGGCCTTTCCATCTGGCTACTGCCGTTCAGCATACCCAACCAGATCCTGGTGATCATGCACACGGTGGTGGGGGTCCTCTTCCTCGTCCCGTTTCTGATCTATCAGGGGCGTCACTGGTTGATCTATCGCGACCGACTGTGGTCGCACTTTATGGTCACTGGGTACGTGGCGTTTGCAGCCGTGGCGCTCAACGCCGTCTCCGGTCTGATCCTCGCCGTGCAGGCCGTCTTCGGGACCGCGATCTCCTACACCTGGGACACGGTACACATCATTACCTCTCTGGTGGTCCTGGCCTTCCTGGCCCCACATGTGGCACTTCTGTATGGCCGCGACCGCAAAGGCCGATCAGAGGAGGGGCAGCAGGTACTGGCCGCTGAGAAGCACTGGACTAAGGGGGTCCTGGCATGGTCGGTCAGCTGCTTCGTGGCCCTGGCGGCCCTCACCTGGCTCTATCAGCCAGTCGTTTGGGATAACGAATTTCCCGAAGGCTACACGATCGAGGAGGGCAAGACTCCATTCAGCCCGAGCCTCGCCAACACCACCACTGGGGGCGCTTACGACGATCGCTCCCTGACCGATAGCAAGAGCTGCGGCAGCAGTCGCTGCCACGAAGAGATCTACGACGAATGGGCGGTCAGCGCACATCGATGGTCCTCCATGGATCCTGCCTTTCAGGTGATTCAAGAGGTGATGGCCAAGCAAAACGGCCCGGACAGCACCCGTTACTGCGGCGGCTGCCACGACCCCGCCTCTCTCTTCGCCGGTACCAAGAATGTCCTCACTGAAGATCTTTCCAGCGTCCGCGGCTACGACGAGGGCGTCTCCTGTCTGGTGTGCCACTCCATCCGCGAGACCGACCTCAAAGGGAACGCAAATTACCTCATCGCCCAGCCGGAACGCTACCTTTTCGAGGTGAGCGAAGGGGCCACCGCCAAGTTCGTCTCGGATTTCCTGATCCGCTCCTATCCGCAGAAGCACCTGGACGTATTCTCCAAGCGACTCTTCAAGACTCCGGAGTATTGCGCGGCCTGCCACAAGCAATTCATCGACGAGGAGGTAAACGAGGTCGGCTGGGTACAGCTCCAGAACCAATTCGACAACTGGCGCAAGAGTAAGTGGAACCCGGAGGGAGAGCCGGACAAGGTGGTTGAATGCCGGGAATGCCACATGCCGCTGCAGGACTCGAACGATCCAGCCGCCGGCGACGACCTCGACAACAATCGCAACAGCGAAGACGGCAAGCACCGGGACCATCGCTTCATCGCCGCCAACACGTTGATACCCCAGTTGCTCGAACTGCCTGGCTGGGAGGAGCACCGCGATCTGACCGAAGCATGGCTGCAGGGCAAACGCAACATCCCGGAGATCGAGGACAAGTGGAGCGCAGGGCCGGCCGTTTCGATCGAGATCCAGTCCAAGGACGTAGTCCGGCCGGGAGAGAAGCTGGATATCAGCGTGGTCATCTCAAATAATAAGGTTGGCCACGACTTCCCGACAGGTCCCCTCGATATCATCCAGTCCTGGATCCATCTGGAAGTGCAGGACGACAGCGGCACGACGTTGCTGGCCAGTGGTGCAGTGGATGAGGATCACTTCATCGAACCCGGTGCGTTCATGTTCAAGGCGGAACCGGTGGATCGGTATGGCAATCTGATCGATCGACACAACCTTTGGGAGATGGTGGGGGTGCGATACCGACGTGCCCTGTTCCCCGGCTTCAGCGACGTAGCCCGTTACAGTGTCATCTGCCCGTCGACCGCGGAGCGTGATCCGGCGCCCGACGAGGAGAAAACGGAACGCGTTATCAAGAGTGACTTCACCGTAGATGCACCACCGGCTGGCGGCACACTACGGGTGCGGGCGTCCCTCGACTACCGCAAGATCGACCAGTACCTGATGAACTTCGCCTTCGGCGAGGATACTGAGCTCACGGCACCCGTGGTAACGATGTCCGTCGACGAGAAGACGATCAGAATAGAGGAGGGCTAGGTGTCCCGGCGGATCCGGTTGATCTGGACCACCTCGATCGTCTGTACGTTCTTCGTCCTAATCGCAACCTTCCTCCTCCTGCAATGGCAGGAGGAGGACGCCCCTTACGTAGCCGGTCAGGAACAGGAGGGTATCACCCGAAGTCTCGATCGCAGTCTCCAGCGGGCGTCCTCTGACATCCGATTCACGGAAGTCACCGAGCAGGCAGGCATCCGTTTCGAGCACTTCCCGTTCACTCGCACCAGCCAGCTTCCGGAGGACATGGGATCGGGCGTCGCCTGGGGGGACTACGACGGTGACGGACTCGCCGATCTCTTCCTGGTCAATTTCGCTGCACCTGTGGGCGTCTCCGAGGCGGAGATGGCGGCCGGAGCTGTCACCGATCGGCTCTATCGCAACCGAGGCGACGGCACTTTCAAGGACGTGACCGAATCCACCGGTGTAGGCGCCGCACACCGGGGAATGGCAGCGGCCTGGGGAGACTTCGACGCAGACGGCGACCTCGACCTGTTCACGACCTCCTGGGGAGAAAACCTGCTGTGGGAAAACCTCGGAGGAACGTTCCGCGACGTGACGGCGAAGGCCGGCCTAGGTGGCGAGGGGTACTGGGCCGGAGCGGCCTGGGCGGACTTCGACCAGGACGGCGACCTGGATCTTTACGTCTGCGGTTATGTGCAGTACCTGCCGGAGGAGCCCGGCTCCAGCCGAACGCTGGCAGGAGACGCGCAATTCCCCTATACGCTCAACCCGTCGTCCTACGCACCTCATTCGAATCGTTTCTACGTTAACCGGGGCGATGGCACCTTTGACGAACTGGCGGAGAGCGCCGGTGTCCTCGGTGAGAACGGCCGCAGCCTGGCTGCAGCCTGGGCGGACTTCGACCAGGACGGTCTTCCCGACCTCTACGTAGCCAACGACGTATCAGACAACATGCTTTTCCGGAACCGCGGGGACGGCACGTTCGAGAATGTCAGCTACCAGGCGTTGGTGGCCGACTACCGCGGCTCCATGGGAATCGCCGTCGGTGACTGGGACGGTGATCTGGACCTCGATCTGTTTATCACCCACTGGATAGCCCAGGAGAATGCGCTCTACTCCAATCTGACCTTCGATCTCAAAGAGGTGGAAGGGTCATCGGGGGCGCTACTCTTCGAGGATGCAGCCGATCGCGTCGGTCTCGGCCAGATCGCCCTCGATATGATCGGCTGGGGAACGGCCTTCGCCGATCTTGACAGCGATGGCTGGCTGGACCTCTTCGTCGCCAATGGCAGCACCTTTCAGCGTAGAGACAATCCCGCCCTGCTCGTCCCAATGGATCCCCACATCTACTGGAACCAGGGCGCCACACAAGGCTTTTATGAGGTAGGCGAAACGGCCGGTATTCGCACCAATCCACCCGGCGGAGCTCGCGGTGCGGCCTTCGCCGATTACGATCGGGACGGTGATCTCGATTTGGCGATCGTGAGGCTCGGAGGGAAAGCTCGTCTGCTACGCAACGACTCGGATGGTGGCCATTGGGTGGCTCTCCGTCTTCAGGCGATGTCCGGTCACCCCTCGGGACTCGGTGCACGCATCACGGTACACGCCGGTGACCGAGCACAGCTACGCGAGGCAGGATCCGGTGCGTCCTATCTCTCACAGAACCACTCGGACGTGGTTGTGGGGCTCGGCTCCGCAACCCGCATCAACCGCCTCGAGATCACCTGGCCGGGCGGCAGCCAGCAGGTCTGGCAAGATCTTGCTGTCGATCAGATATTTAGCGTCGTAGAAGGGGGCGAGCCCCAGGTGATCGCTTCCGCCGACTCCACTGCGGGAGACGCCTCGGCCACTGACGCTCAGTCAGCCGGTCGCAGTGCCGCACCGCGCCGAATCTCGAACGTTTCGAATCACGCATTGGTGGCGGACCTCTCCTCGAACCTGAGCCAGGAGCAGAAGATCCGATTCTGGGAGCTTCGTAAGAGCGCCGGTCGCCTGTTCGGAAATGGCAAGTGGGCTGAGGCAGCGGATCTGTTCGAACAGATGATCCAATTGGAACCCAGCCACAAGGACGCCCTTTACTATCGCGGTAACTCCCTGCTCGAGCTCGAACGCTATGCCGAGGCGAAATCAAGCTGGGAGCGACTGATCGAGGTAAATCCAGTCAGCTCAAGAGCCTGGGTCCAGATGGGGATTCTGCACGCTCTACCCGCCGCGACGGAAGTCTACGATCTGGAGGCGGCAGCCACCGCATTCGAGAAAGCCCACCAGATCAATCGGGAGGAAAGCCGCCCGCTGGTGCTCTGGGGGGAAGCGGCCGTCGCCCTCGGCAGGGCTGAGCTAGCCGCAAGGGTACTCGCGTCCGCTTACCGGATGAACCCGCGAGCCACCTCCGCCCTTTACCTGAGCGCCTACGTTTCGTGGAAACGCGGGGATGCAGATCAAAGCCAGGAACTCCTCAGGCGTGCCCATCGCTCCTTTCAAGCACCCGAGTCCGCCGGCGGGCTAATCGGCGAGGGCGACACGCGATCCGCTTTGATGGCGGAGACGCGCAAAAAGGCTGCCCAACGCAGGCTCTTTTCCGGGTGCCTTGAGGATCTCCGTCAGGCCGAACCACCGCTGGTACCGGATCTGGTCTTCTCCTGTGTCGATCGCGCCCGGGCAGAGCTGCCCCAGCCCGACTGAAACGCGCAGATGATGCACTTCGCATCGAACTTTAGGCATTAAGCGTTCGAATGCGACAGGTCCACGTACTACCAGATGGACACCCGTTCTTCGGGTGGGAGATAGAGTGCATCTCCTTCCTTAACGTCAAACGCGCTATACCACTCATCCACATTTCGTACCACACCGTTGACACGGAATTCAAGCGGCGAGTGGGGATCAGATTTCAAGCGCTGCAAGGTCGTTTCCGCTCGCACCTTGGTACGCCAGGATTGCGCATAGGACAAGAAGAATCGTTTAGCGGCTGACATGCCGTCAATTACCGGCGCTTCTGCCCCCTCAAGGGATAACCGATAGGCGTGATAGGCGACGGACACCCCTCCCAAGTCGCCGATGTTTTCGCCCATGGTGAATTTGCCATCCACGAAGTTATCCGCTACGGCTTCGTAGCTGCTGTATTGCTCCCCCAGTCGCGCCGTCCTCGTCTCGAATGATTTGCGATCGCTTTCCGTCCACCAATTGCGCTTGACGCCATTGGCATCGGACTTGGATCCCTGGTCGTCGAAGCCATGACCCATCTCATGACCAATAACAGCCCCGATTGATCCGTAGTTAACCGCTGCATCGGCATTGGGATCAAATTACGGGGCCTCCAGAATCGCTGCGGGAAATACGATTTCATTGAAGGATGCATTGTAGTAGGCGTTGACGGTCTGAGGCATCATGAACCATTCGTCTCGGTCCGTCGGTCGCTTCAACCGGGCAACATCGTAATCCTCAAAAAACTTGCTGATGCGCCGTGCGTTTCCAAACAAATCGTTGCGCTCGATAACAATCGCGCTGAGATCCAGCCACTGATCCGGGTAACCGATCTTGGGTCGAAAAGTGGCCAGTTTCCTTCGCGCTTCTACCTTAGTTTCTTCTCCCATCCACTCCAGCGCATCTATTCGCTCCCGATACGCGGTCCGCAAGAATTCCACCAGCTCGTCCATCCGGGCTTTTGACGATTCCGGAAAGTGACGCTTGACGTATACCTGCCCGAGCGCCTCGCCAAGACCTGTCTTGGCACCGACCCGGGCGACTCCTCGTTTCCACCTTGCCAGTTGCTGCTGCTGACCTCTCAGCACTTTGCCCCAAAACTCAAAGTTCGCATCATCGATCGCCGCGGACAGAAGACTCGCGTTATTTGAGATCGAGTGATAAGTAAGGTAGGTTTTCCATACGCTGAGAGGTTCGCTGTTGATGAGTTCGATAAGCGGATTGATGGTATCGGGATGGTTAACATTGACCTCCTCCAGATCATGGACATTCGCTGCTGACAGAAACAGATCCCAATTGAAGTTGCCGTAATCTTGCTTCAGCTGGGAGACGGACGTCGGGTTGAACGTTTTATCACGGTCTCTGCGGTCAGCCCGGACCCACTGATATCCGGCAATTTTGGTTTCCAGCGCGAGGATCTGCTCAGCTTTTGGGTTGCTCGCTTCGATCGCCGCGAAGTCCAGCATCCGCGCAATATGGTTTTTGTAGGCTTCACGAATGCCCTTAAACTGTTCAGTATCATCCAGGTAGTAGTCCCGGTCCGGTAAACCCATGCCGCCAAGGCCTACGTTGAAATTGAATCGATCCGGGTTTCTTGGGTCGATTCCCAGTCCAGTAGCCAACGGACTGATGCCGTTGACATAGTAGAGCTGACCGAATTCTGCCGTTAGTTCGGCTACGTTGGAAATGCCTGCAATACGATCAAGATCGGGTTGCAGCGGCTTGATCCCCAGTTCATTCACAGTCACCGTGTCCATCCAACTGGCGTAATAGTCACCAACCTTTTGTTCCGGAGAGCCCTTGCTGCCACCACCTGCTCCCAGTTCTTCGATAATTGCTTTGACCCTCCCTTCAGCCCGTTCGTGGACGATAAGAGAAACACCATAGCTGGTCCTTTCCTCCGGGATCTCGTGCGCCGCAAGCCAATTGCCATTGGCATGGCTATAGAAATCATCGCCGGGATTCACAGTCTCGTTCCTGGCATCAAGATCCACTCCCCAGGACCCATAGACTGGTTTGCTCTGACCGGCCTCATCGGGTGGACTCGTCACTTCAGTCTGTCTTACTGTCCGCTCGTTGTCGCAAGCTGCGAGAACGAATACCAACAACATTAGGGTTACTTTACTCTTAAGCATATGCCTCATTTTTTCTCCAAGAGGGAAACCGATCGCCCCTGATTTATGACTCTCCATCACACCTGTTGCTGTCACCAAAATATCAGACTGAAACTATCCATGGAAGAGAAGATCATCTCTCTCAGAGTCAATGGGGTCCGCACTGGAAACGTCAATCAGACCCGATGTGTGTCTTACAGTTCTCGTCGGGCTGCGTCTATCCACTCCCTATGGGACTTTGTGTAGAACTTTGGGGAATTTGCTGCAGTTGTTATGATCTCATTGAAAAGCGTATCAGCCAAACTGTTGCGACCACGCTTCTTGCACAACAGTGCATACCTGTATTTTGCTTCCGGGCCGGGATAGTAATTGGCGACCGCCTCATATTCGTCAAGAGCGTCATCAATCTTATCCAGTTGCTCCAGTGCCCTGGCATACAGTAGGTGACCTGACGAGGACTTGTGATCCGGATTGGCTGCGATCAGAAGATCCAGAGTCGATAGAACTCGACTGAAATCACCGTTACCAAACAGAGCCTGTGCCAATCCCATAAGCAGTTTCGGGTCATCTTTGTATAATCCCTGCAGTGACGACTCGTAGATCTCTATGGCTTCGCCAAAGTGACCTTTTTCTGCACACTGCTCGGCCAACCGAATTGCATTATCGACATTATGGGTCATTTCTAACAGTTGAGCTGAGTGTCTCATATCCCGATTCGGATCCAGTTTATCAGTCAACGTCTTGCCGGCGGTTCGTGCCGGCTTACCCAGCAACTCGGGTATCAATTCGACAATCGCATAGACGACGCAACCCACCAGGGGAAACATAACGATGAAATACAGCCACTTCGTATCCCTGCCGGACTTAACAACATGTACTGCAAAAGCTACCTGTATGATCACTGACAGAATGATTAATGGCATTCAGCCACCCCGGAAGACAATTGCTGGATCTCGAGGAGGAGATCCTCAAGTATCGAGCACGTCGTCCCTGTGTGCTATCGTTAGCTGGAAGCTAATAGAGATTGACCATCCTCACTCGAGTATGATGGTCTCACCCATGCCACCGCTATTGATCGACTCAGTTTTGGTTAACGAAGCGCCAACGATTTTCTTCACTTCCAGATTGGCAAGTCCATTGACTGCCTGGATGATCGTCATCGGCAGATCTCGCCAGGTCCCTTCGTTAAACTGAACAGTCCCGTCACCCGTCCAGACATCGATGTTCTTCACGTCTGGCACCGGTGCGTTTCTGCTGGTACTCATCGTCAGATAATCAGCATCAGCTTCATCGGTGGTGCCGGTTCGACGGATATACTTCCAGTGAATCGAACCCTCACTGACAGAACCTGCCGAGGCCTGCTGACGAGATTGCAGTTCTTCCTGGCTGAGTTGCCGCATGTTATCGAGTGCGATCTCCATGAACCTGTAGCCATACCAGCCTGCCACGCCGTGAGCACGGGTCCTGGTGATTCTCAACGGCTCGATATCGGCGTATACCTTCGACCATCCAATCCCCTCTCGTCCTGCAATAATGGGGTCCGTCAGGTTTTCCCAGATCACCGGCGCGAATTCACCGTGGATTTGTCGTTCCTTGCCGTTGAACGTAACCGGGAACGTCACCATGATGATTTCGTAAGTGCGACCGCCCCACATGCGCAGATCACCCACATTGTAGTTGGCCGAAACTGAGACGACCGGGTCGCCTCTCAATTCAAGACCTTTTCCTTCCGGCAGTATCAGTTCCAACTGCTCCTTATCAGTTTCGAAACTAACGGCCAGGCTGGTGGTCGTTCGTGCGTAAACTCCATCACCGAACTGTTCCTTGGTCGCTTCGTTTTCGCCAAATGGCGAACCGAACTCTACCGGCATGATCCAGCCCTTCGATCGTGTTGGCAATTTTGCCATGATTAATCTCCCTATCTCTGCAATCACGATTGCACTGGCTAAGGTGCAGGTTTCAGTCTGTTATGAGGTCCATAAAACTTCTGACGGCTGACGAGACTGGACTTCACGCCAAGACCGCAATGATCCTGTCGGCAGTCATTATTTGCTTGCCATAAACCCTTGTCAACGAATCCGAGGCGTCGACTGCATCGATTGCCAAGTGTGTGCCTGAGCGTTTTGCTAGTGTGCTGTCCCGCAACTGAGTGGTCGTTATTCGGTCGGCATATTTTGTTCCTGGCGAGGCGCGAGGACGCCGTAGGTTGGGCACCCTCGCCGGGCGCCCCTCGTCGGGCACGCCCAGTCGAAGTCCAGGGACCAAATAGGCCAGCGAATAAGGCCAGGTAATTGTGGGACAGTACACTAATACACCACCTTTGCGTCGATAAGCCTCTGCACCTCGTTCTGCGCGAGGCCGAGAATGTCACCCAGGACAGCAAAACTGTCCTGGCCAAGATCTGGAGCCGGGTTCACCTTGGGCCGAGGTCCCGGCCGGAATTTCCATGGCAGCCCGGGCAGCCTCAACACCTCTCCCTGGTTCGTCTCGTGGCTTACAAAAAAACCGTGCGCAGCCAGGTGCGGATCGTTGTATACGTCGACGCCGTTCATGGACGGACCGGCGGGGACACCCCGTGCCTGCAAACGCTCAACGGCCTCGTCAACGGACAAATCGTGGCTCCATAAGCTGATCAATTCATTCAACTTCTCTGCGTTCGCTTTACGGTCGGCCAGGGAGGCGAACTTCGGATCGTCGGCCAGACCGGGCTGCTCGACAATGCTGCACAGTGATCGCCACTGCTCGTCGCTGGTCACGGCGATCGCCACCCAGCTGTCATCACCCAGGCAGGGATACAGTCCGTGTGGCGCGTACATTGGATCGGCGTTGCCGAGGGGGCCGTGCTTGCGCCGGTTCGTGCTGAAGTCCATCAACGCCTCCGGCAACATGGTGCATATGACCTCGGCCATGGCGAAGTCAACATATTGGCCAACACCCGTTTGCGCTCGGCTGTACAGCGCGCTGACGATGAGGAAGGTCTCAAACATGCCGGTGACCGGGTCCGTCCAGACGCCACCTGGCAGCGGCCGCCCGCCGGCGTTGCCGGTAAGACCGCTCCATCCGGTAAAGCACTGTATCAGCGTGCCGTAGGCCACGTGATCACGATCCGGACCGGTGTGCCCCAACCCCGATGAGGAGACCACGATCAGGTCCGGGCGCAACGCCTTGAGGACGTCGTAGCCAAGCCCCAGACGCTCGAACACGCCGCTAGCAAAATTCTCAATCACCACGTCGCTCACCGCGATCAGTTGCTTGGCGAGTTCCAGTCCCTCAGGCGCGGCGAGGTTCAGGGCGAGTGAGCGCTTGCTCTGATTCAGCAGATGGAAGTTCGCACCCCCACCGCGACGGGTAGGGTCCGGGCGGCGCTGACTCTCGACCTTGATGACCTCTGCGCCCATGTTTGCCAGGATGCGTGTACAGGTGGGTCCGGCAATCACCCAGCTGAAATCAACCACCCGTACGCCGGCCAACGGCAGTGAATCGTCCGCTGACTCGGTTCCACTTCGATCCCGGCTATGGTGCCCCCGATTTCCGTTTCCCTGCCCCTCGCTGCCGTGCCCCGGGCTGTCGTTCCCCGGGCGTTCGTGCCCCGGGCTGTCGTGCCCCGGGCGTTCGCGCCCCGCGCCGTCCTGTCCCATACTGCGACGACCATCTGGTGTCCCCAGCAACTCGTCGTTGTGCTGCCCCAAGGTGGGCGCAGGACTACCCACTTCCACTTGGGACTGCGAAAGGGCACAGGGCAAGCCGGCGTACGGAAATCGCCCGGCGACCGGGTGGTCAATCTCGCGAAAAAAACCACGGCTTTGGAGTTGCCTCGACTGAAACAAATCCGCCGCTGTATTCACCGGGAAGGCGGGCACATGTGCCTCCTGGGCGCGTCGGTAGATGTCCTCTTTGGCATGCTGCAAGGTCCATTCGGTAAGCAGTGGCTCCAGCTCTGGCCAGTTCTTCTGGCGTAGCTGCACCGTGCTGAACCTCTCCTCGCTCCCCCACAGCGGATCACCGATCATCTTGAGCCACGCTGCCCATTGGCGCTCTTCGCGCGGCGAGATGGCGACGTAGCCATCGCGCGTGGGTAATACCGCAACCAAGGCTCCAGGGCGGTTGTCACTTCGTCGGCGCGAGGGTCGGCGCCCTGAATCCGACTGCCCTGACTTCAAAACCAGGGCGGCATTCGACACTGCGCCCTGTGCCATCATGACCATTGCTTCCTGGGCGGATACGTCGACGTGCGTCCCCTCAACCGTTTCGGCGCGCATGGTTACCGCCATCAGGGTCGCAGTGGCCGCAGTCAGTCCCGTCACGAATTCAGCCTGGTGGCCACCGGCGCGAAGCGGCGGTTCGCTGGCGGGATCGTCGACACCGCCTAACACGCCAGGTGCGTAGCCGCTCATGTGAAAGGTGATCAAGTCGGTGGCCAGGAAATCCCGGTGTGGTCCAGTCAGTCCAAAAGGGCTCACCGAGATGACAATGAGCCGCGGGTTGCGTGCACTGAGCGCTGCGTATCCGAGCCCTAGCTCGTCCAATCTGCCGGGGGCATTGTTCTCAACGAATATGTCGGCGTCATCCAGAAGGAACAGCAGTGAGTCGCGACCTTGTTCGCTGTCGAGATCCAGGGTGATGCCTCGTTTGCCGGTATTGAGCGCAAGGAACAGCCCGCTCTTCTCAGGGTGGGGTACGTCTGCCGGAAACGGTCCGAGGCTGCGAGCCACATCCCCCGATGGATCCTCTACCTTAGTGACGCTCGCGCCGAGATCCGCTAACAATCGAGCGCAGAAGGGCGCAGAAATGTAGTGGCCATACTCGACCACCTTAAGGCCGTTGAGGAGTCCGTCCGGCATAACGACCTAACGACCGGTAAATTCGGGTGGACGCTTCTCCAGAAACGCAGCTCGCCCCTCTTTTTGATCGTCGGTCTGCGCGGCAAATGTCTGGGCAACGGCCTGGTAGTCGAACGTGGTGTCGAGGTCCTTGCCCCAGCCTTTATAGATGGCGGCTTTGGTCAACCCAATGGCTCTCGTCGGACCGTCGGCCAGTCGCTCGGCGAACTCCATGGTAGCCCCCTCCAACTGGTCGTCGGGAACCACCTTGTTAACGAGTCCCAGAAGCTGTGCACGATTGGCGTCGATGGGCTCGCCGGTAAACGCCATCTCAAGCGCCACGCCGAGGCCGACGTGGTAGTGAATCTGATTGACGCCGGTCGCCATGCCGCGCTTGACGAACGGCACGGCGAAGTTTGCGGTCTCCGATGCGACCCGTATGTCGGTGCCCATTGCCAGATTGAATCCGCCGCCGTAGGCGTGACCACGGATGCTGCCAATGACCGGCTTGGGCGTGCGACGCATGGCCTGGACCGCCACGGTCCAGCGATTCTCACCGTGAACATAGTTCTTGACGGCGTCCGGCCCCTGCGGTCGCTCAAAACCGGCTGTCTCCATACCGCTCAGGTCATCACCGGCGCAAAACGATCGCCCCGCGCCAGCCAGGATGATGCAGCGGACTTCCCCATCGTCTTCACACCGGCCAAGGGCGTGCAACAGTTCCTTGCCCAGGCGGACATCGATGGCGTTGAGTTTCTCTGGCCGGTTGAGGGTGATCGTGCCAACGCGGCCAATCTTGTCGAAGAGGATATTCTCATAGTCTGCCATGGCGCCTCCCATGTACGAAATCGGTGGCTTAGCTCGCGGATGCGGGGACCGGTTAGTATAAACCATCCTTTTCAAAGAGCACCGCATCAGCGACTGGATAATGGTTCTGCAACTGGTTGTGTCGATTGACGATACAATTTGACATTCCAGGGCATTGCCCTAAGATACGCGTTCTCAATGACACGGCGTGGACAGACGTCACAAAACGAAGAGACAGATGAACCTGGTACCCCGCAATTTGATTTCCTCCGATAGGCTGCTGACGCATGGCGTGACAGTACTGTGCCTGCATATAGGAGAACGCCGGGAGTAGGATAGACCAGAGCGCCAACAGAAAAACCTCCAGGAGTTCTCAAAAGCGGAACTCCTGGAGGTTTTTTTTTGCATTCAAGTGCCTTGTGGGCGGTTGTCTTCGCCCGGGCCAATGCCGAGAAGGGGCACTCCAGTTAGTTGAGGCCCCTTATCCCAAGACCGAGTGAGTAGGACATGAGCCGCATACAGATTGAGAGAAATATTACGCTGTTGATGATCTTCGGCTTCTTCCAGATGTTCATGATCATCATCCCGGTGATCGTGCCCCTGTTCCAGAGCAAAGGTCTCGATCTGGCACAGATATTTTATCTTCAGGCGATCTTTGCCGGTATCGTGGTCTGCTTCGAAATCCCATCAGGCTATTTTGCCGATCGCTTTGGCCGACGTCGCGCCGTGACCTGGGGTGGCTTCATGACAGGGGTGGGTTATACAGTCCTGACGTTTGCCGACGATTTCAGTGGGTTGGTGCTGTTCGAATGCAGTGTCGGCATCGGCCTGAGTCTTACCTCGGGAGCAGACATTGTTCTGCTATACGATAGCCAAAAGGAATTAGATGCCGAGCCCGAAGAGCAGCGAAACTCCATCGCCAATTTCAGGATGTCGAAGTCGATGGCCGAGACTGCGGCCGCGTTGGTCGGCGGCGTTGTTGTCCTGTACTCGTTCAACCTGTTGGTTCTCGTTCAAGCGTTCATATCCTGGTTGCCGTTTGTGGTTACGCTCTTTCTCGTGGAGCCGTCATACCATCGCCTCGACGAAGGTGGACACCTGGAAAACGCCAAGCGCGTGTTGAGTCATATCTTCGTAGACGACAGTTTTCTGCGGTTGCTATTCATTACCATGATTGCCTACAGCCTATCCACCTTCTATGTCGTGTGGCTGATGCAACCCTGGTGGGAGGGGCAGGGAATCCCACTGTCCTACTTTGGTGTGTTGTGGGCGGGACTGAATCTGATGGTCGGCGTGTCGGCCAAGGTCAGTGTCAAAATGGAAAGACATCTGGGTGCAGGATTGACCTTGACGACCATGGCGGCCTTGCCTGCCATCGGTTATTTCTCCATGGCGCTGATGGACGGCTGGGTCGTGATCCTGCTGTCCGCAGGATTCTACCTAAGCCGAGGGATCAACCAGGTGGTGTTGACGGACGCGTTCAATGCGCGTATCCCCAGTGAATTCAGGGCAACTGCTAATTCGCTAACCGGATTTGCCTTCCGGTTGGTGTTCATAGTGACTGGACCCATGATCGGGTATCTAACGAGCTGGCAGGGCCTGTCGACGACTCTGATGGTTCTGGGAATCGCAACGGCCGCTCTCTATGGGCTCTTGATGCTTCCACTGATCAAACGCATTCCTTCGCATTCGATCCAGCAGACGGGACGGGCCGCGATCGGTCGGGCCACGAATGGCCGCACCACGAACGGCCGTGGCGAAGGTAACCCGTAAGCATCCGTGCGCAAGGTCCCCGCAGGACTAACAGGCGCCCGGCGTCGCGAGCAATGTCAATCAGCTACTTCAACGATCCCGTCTTGCACAGCAGCATCCCAAACGACTTCGTGTCCCGGCACCGGCGTGTGCGGAACGAGCCGGGAGAGGACAAAGGAAACCAGGGCCATGGCGGCCCCGATCCAGAAGACGGCGGCATTGTTCGTCACCCAGACGATGCCGAGAGCGACCGGCAGTCCCACGGCTGCAATGTGGTTGATGGAAAAAGCGACGCCCGCCGTGGGCGCAATGTCCGCTGGGTCGGCAATCTTCTGAAAGTACGTTTTGATCGCCAGCGACATGGCGAACAGCGCGTGATCGAGGAAGAAAAGAGATGCAGCAGCAAAGCCGATAAGCGGCAGCCCGAACAGGGCCTTCGTTCCCACCGGCAGGCTCGCAACCATCCCATAGGCAGAGAAGATGATGACAAGGCCTACATACTCAAAGCCAAGCGACTTGCGTTCGCCGTACTTGTGAATGAGTTGACCAATCTTCGGCGCCAGAAACATATTGATAAGGTGGTTGAAGAGATACAGGCAAGTCATGGCCACGATGGGAAAGCCGAAGCGTTCGACCATCATGAAGCCTGCAAACACAACGAATATCTGTCGTCTCGCACCACTCATAAAGGTGAGTGCGTAATAGAGCCAGTAGCGCTTTCTGAGGACCAGCTCTTTTCTCTGTGCCACCTGCTGTTTGTAAAGCGGGAAGTAGAAGGCTACGAACACAGAGATGATAATCGTTAGGGATCCACCAATCAGGTAGATGTATTTGTAGTCGATTCCGAGCACTGTCCTGGTCGTAAGGATGATCCCGTAGGCAGCCAGGCTTGCGAATGAACTCGCACCGATGATCTTGCCGATGGTCTGTGGCGCGCGGTGTTTAGGTATCCACTGCAACTGGAGTGATTGCTGGCCCGTCTCATAGTAGTGAAAGCCGACCGACATCAGCATGGTCGTCGCGTAAAGGCCCCAGACCGAAGGGAAGAATCCGGTAAGGGCTACGCCAAAGCCGGCAAGTCCGAGCGACAGGATGGTGAACCTCTGTTCCCGAATGAAGATGGTGATGAAGACGAAGAGAAAGGTGAGGAATCCCGGGATCTCCCGCAGGCTTTGCAGCCTGCCGATCTCAACACCGGTGAATGCTGCCTTCTCTATGGCAAAGTTATCCAGCATCGTCCGCCAGATCGAAAACGTCAGTGGCATGGCGATCGCCATGATCACCAGCAATGTGATCTGGTTTCGGCTTTCGGTCTCAGTTCCACCGGTTATCCAGTGTGTCAGCCTTGTCAGCATGTGGGAGTCCTGACGATTTGATTTCCCCTGGGGGATGCAGCAGATCCCAGGCGCATGTTACCTGGTTGGCCTGGAGACGCCAGAATAAACCATGTTTTGCAGCGAGTGTCAAAATGCACTCTCGACTCCCTGTCTAGCTAGTTCTTGTCCGGAAAGGGCTGTTTTCGCGGTCGAGGTCACATAATCGAACCGACTGATGCCCACTTGAGACTACTATAGTAGGACAAGAACACCCACGACCTATCCCAGGGGAACGGAAACTTTAGTTTCCGGACAGGAACTAGCTATGTGTATTGCCACCGCGGGAAGAAGTGCAACAATTCCTGATTGGTTCAATGGCCATCGCACGAGAGAACAATCCGCGGACGTTGCATAGCCTCTGACGTGGTAGTTGCCGGCTGTGGCTGCTTTGAACGTCACTGCCAATTGTTCGGAGGTGCAAGTTCATCATTCTGTGGAAGCCATGATTGCAATTTCAGGAGAGATTTTCGGCATCGTGGAAATTAGCCAGACGTTTCCATCCCAGACCGTGAATAACGAGATGCAGATCACATGAACTTGTCCGGACTTGCCCGCACACCCCTTAATTCCAATGTTTAGCAATCAGGATGACACGTCCTTCCGTGGGAACGCACAATGCTTGTATTGTCTGTATCCCTAGTCCTTCCAGAACAATCTCAGAGACATCCAATCCACAGCCACCATCGATGTCACGATCGAGCGGAGTTCGATTTCCGAGAAGTAACGATTCATGAATTGTGGTTACTTTCGTTGTAGACTCTGTCGACCAATTGGGGAGAAATGGTTCATGCACAACGTTGGTTCATGCACAACGTCACAGACAACAGAACACAGATCGGATACGGGTTGTTTGAGAGTCCTGGTGCGCATCTCCTGATGCGGCTCATCAGTTCGGCAGCACGGATTTCCCACGGGGCAGGCGACCTGCCCCGTCGGCTCGACAACAGAAGTCGCCCTCTGCCGTTCTGGATCGGATTGCTTACCCTACTGTTCTTGACCCCCGCCGCACTTGCACAACAGCCAGGCACGTGGCCACACTGGGGCGGAGACGCCGGCGGGATGCGCTACGCCGAACTCGACCAGATCACACCCCAGAACGTCGATCAACTGGAGGAACTCTGGGCCTGGCGCCATGGCGATGTCTCCGATGACTCAGAACCCTTTAGGTCGACAACTGCCTTTCAACTCACACCGCTTCTGGTGGACGACACGCTCTACGGCTGCACTCCCTTCAACCGGGTGTTTGCCCTCGATCCGCTAACCGGCGAGCAGCGTTGGATCTTCGATCCGAAGATCGATCGGCATGCGGGTTGGTCCAACCAGATGGTGTGTCGCGGCGTCGCCAGCTTTATCGATGCAGGGGCGGACACCGATGCCCACTGCAGGCACCGCATCTTAACCAACACGGTCGACGCTCGACTGTTCGCGCTTGACGCGGTCACCGGAACGCCCTGCGATGACTTCGGTGAGGGCGGCAGCGTCGACCTGAACCCGGGCGTTGGCGACCAGCGATGGAAGGGTGAGTACCAGCTCACTTCGGGACCGACCCTGGCCGGAGACCTGGTCGTGGTCGGCTCGGCCGTCGGCGACAACGTGCGGATCGAAGCGCCTTCCGGTGTGATTCGCGCATTCAACGTACGCACGGGTGAGATGGTCTGGGCGTGGGACCTGGCACCCCCTGACGAGCCCGGCGGCAAACGCGACCCGGTGAGCGGCTGGATGCTCTCCACCCCCAACGTCTGGGCACCCATGTCCTACGACCCGGAACTCGACCTTCTGTTTGTAGGCACGGGCAACCCAACGCCTGATTACGCCAGCGCCCATCGCCAGGGCCTCGACCACTTCGGCAGCAGCACCGTAGCGCTTCACGCCCGCACCGGCGAAGTGGCCTGGTCATTCCAAACCGTGCACCACGATGTGTGGGATTTCGACATTCCGGCCCAGCCCGTCTTGTTTCCGCTGCAGCGCGATGGCCAGGCGATCCCCGCGGTGGTGCAATCGACCAAGACCAGCCATCTGTTTTTCTTCGATCGCCGCGACGGAACGCTGCTCTTTCCTGTAGAGGAACGGCCGGTATCCCAGAACGGCGAACCGGACTTCGTGTTGTCGCCGACGCAGCCCTTCCCGGTGAAACCGCCACCTCTCATACGCATGGACATCACGCCTGAGGACGCGTGGGGCCTGACCTTCTGGGATCGGGGTAAATGTCGAGAGAAAATCGAGGCACTGCGCTTCGAAGGTGCCTTCACGCCACCCAGCACGCAAGGCACCATCATGATTCCCGGCAATGCGGGAGGCACCAACTGGGGCGGGGTCGCCATTGATCCCAAGCGACAGCTGCTGATTGCAAACGTGATGGACTTGCCCTTTGTCGTAACGCTGTTCCCGCGCGCCGAATTCGCGAAGGCCCGGGCCGAGAGTCCCGGCGAGTATGGACCCCAGGAAGGAACTCCATGGGGCATACGGCGGGAAATGCTGGTATCCAATCTGGGCGCCCCCTGCAATGCACCGCCCTGGGGAACGCTGAACGCGGTGGACCTCGCGACAGGGGACCTGCGCTGGCGCACACCGATCGGTGATGTTCCGCTACTCGGAACCTGGGGCCTGCCCAACCTCGGAGGTCCGCTCGTTACGAAGACCGGCCTCGTCTTCCTGGCGGCGACCTTCGACTCCGAATTTCGGGCCTTCGACATTGAGACGGGTGAGGTGCTGTGGGAGACATCACTGCCCGCAGGTGGGCAGGCGGTGCCGATGACCTATCGGGTGGGCGGCCGACAGATCGTGGTCATTGCGGCGGGCGGTTACGGCCGACTTCCCATAGACATGGGGGACAGCCTGGTCGCCTTTGCTCTGCCGATTGATTGAGTCGGTGGTGGGTAAGGAGGATGAGTCTGGCATAGCACCGTTGTTGGACGATAGTAATCTTGTTAATGTGGTTGCTCGACTGTCCGACAACGACCGATGAACTCACGACTGCGATGGCGACCAGTAGATCACATCCGTACATCGACACGATTCAAGAATACTATCGCGGCTGCAACACGGGTGATATTGAGCTGATGATGTCCACCTTCTGCGACGACATTGTTCATTACTTCGTCGATCATACGGCGGTGCGGGGAGCGGCCGCTCTGGCCAATTACTGGTTCAAAGTCGGCCCAACGACCCAGGCAAACTGGCAGTTGGACCATGCAGTGGTGCAGGAACCGGAAGCGGTGATCGAATGGAGTATGCGCTGGGTCCCGGCTGCTACGGGCAAACCGGAGCTATTAAGGGGAAGTGAGTGGTATCTGTTTGCCGATGGAAGAATCGCTGAGATACGTTCCTATCACGACAACTTCTACCTGCAGAATCCTGATAATCGCCAACTCTGGGAATTCGACTATGCGCAACGTGGTTATCGGACTCTCGAACCGAATCCACGCTAAGGAGAGACAAGCGTGCTACTTTGCCGGCAAAAAGAACAAATCCTATTTTCGATCAATAACCCTGGGAGGAGATTCTCCTCATGACTGAGCAATTCGAAACTCGCCATCCATCGCTGCTGACCCGACGGGCCTTTCTAGGTGCGGCGCTCGCCGGCGGGGTGATCCTCCCCGCACTGGCACAACAGCAATCCCCGCTTCCGCCGTATCAGTCGCGCGACTGGTCGGGTAACAGCCCACTCGGTTATCCGGACCGCGACATCGTCGCGCTCGACAGCCGGTTTCGCAAATACATGCTCTTCAACACACCGATCGTGCGACACCATGTCGGCACCCTGTGGGCGGAGGGACCGGCCTGGAACGGCGTCGGTCGCTACCTTGTATGGAGCGACATCCCCAACAACCAACAGTTGCGGTGGATCGAGGACGACGATCGCGTCACCGTATTTCGAAGCCCGTCGGGTCACAGCAACGGCAACACCTTCGACCACGAGGGTCGCCAGCTTTCATGTGAGCACGGCGGTCGTCGTGTCGTGCGCTACGAATACAACGGCGACGTCACGGTTATCGCCGAGTCGTTCAAAGGCAAGCGGCTGAACTCGCCCAACGATGTCGTCGTGCACCCGGATGGCGGCATTTGGTTTACGGACCCACCCTATGGAATCCGTGGCAGCTATGAAGGATTCCAGGCGGAGTCGGAATCGCCCAACAGCGTCTATCGTGTCGATCCGAAAGATGGCGATATCGACAAGGTGACCGATGAGATTGGCGCACCAAACGGCCTCTGTTTTTCACCCGACTACGAGCGACTCTATGTGGCCGACACCGGCTCAGGTCGCGAGATCAAGGTCTGGGACGTCAAAGGAAAGAAGCTGCGCAAAGGACGTCGATACGTACAACTGACCATCCCCGGTACCAGCAATATCTCCGGCGCAGATGGAATACGCTGCGACGTCGACGGCAATGTCTGGGCGGGCGCTTATCCCGGTGTGCAGATCATCGCCCCGGACGGTGTCACTATTGGATTGATCCGATTGCCGGAACTCTGCGCTAACGTTTGCTTTGGTGGCGCGGGGCGCAACCGACTGTTCATGACCGCGAGCCAGTCGCTGTATTCCGTCTATGTTGGCGTACGAGGCGCGGGCGTCGCGTAGGCTATTGCGGTGATTGGACTCAGGCAACTATCATGTCTATCCATTAGTAGAGGAGAGACGAGCATGACTGAAAAGGTAGTTTCGACAGCAGATTGCTGGACTGTGCGGGAGAATTGGTGCCGGGCCTCCCCTCTCTGAATTCGTTGAAACGAATTCGTTACCGGCTGATTTCACCTTCATCCTGCCGTTCTGATCTGATGTAGTCGGCAATATTGGCGATGGTATCGACCCAGATCGTCTCATCGCTTGCCTTCAGATAATGGCATAACTTCTCCAACTCCGACACGATGGCGGTTTGCCTGCCACCGGCACCGATGTCGTGACCCGCGAATATCAGCCACCTATTTTCAGATACTGCCCTGTCCACAAGTTGTTTCATCCCATCGTAGCTGAGACCGTCGATTTCGACTGCCAGTATCTGGGCAAGATCACAGAAGGCGGGATTGTTGGAATCTTCGCTGAGCCACAATCTGCCGGCAAGGTATCGATCAGCCACCAGCGGCACATAACTCGTCGCCTGACGACCACGGCCGATGAACGTCTGACCGCATGGATAGGCAAACGTCCGTGGCGTTGTGCCAATCATCTGACCTATGTGACTCTTGCTCCCCTGCAACTCCCTGATCATCTGCTCCTCTGTATATGATTCCAGGGCATTGTCTTTTGAGAATTCGAAATTACCCGTACACGGGTGTGTCAGCGTATGGCTGCCTATCTCATGTCCGTTTGCAGCTGCAGCTCGCCAGCTATCGATCCTGGCGTCCAGTCTCTCCGGTAATACATAGAAGCTGGCCTTAATGTCATACCGGTCAAATAAAGGCACGCCAATATCCAACTGGCTTGGCCGCGCATCATCGAATGAAAGGCTTGCCGCAGCCTTGTATGTGCTGGGCCAATGGAATGGAGCTTCCGTTTCGGTCATAGAGATTTTTCCGGGTTGGAATCTGCAACTGCAAGAGACAGTATAAGGTGTCTGACATCCATAAACATGTCTCGACGAGATCCTCGGGCACCTCGACACGACACCTCCATCGCCCACATCCGGTCGCCATCGCCGGAACCGGGTGACGATACATTAGCAGGTAATCAATTCTAATTGACCGGCATTGACACCCATCAACCGGCCAGAATATCATCAGCCTAATGCAGTGCTGGTGCCGCTTCGTCCGGGCACCGATGGCACGGCCACCCAACAGCAACAACCGAACAACAACACTCTCTCAAGGAGACATCATGTCCGATACAGAAACTGCCTATACCCAATTAGCCGAACGCCATGGCTACGGTAAATCAGACCGATACCACGCCATCCTCAAGTTCCTTATGTCCCCCCAGCAGGCCCGCATGGCTGCAGCACTCCCCAAGCCCAATGAGGAACTCGCTGCCGAGGAGGGGATCTCCGTAGAGAAGGTGAAAGACGAACTCGAGGATCTTTACCAGAAGGGCGTGATCTTCCCGCGCAACTTCGAGACGCGCGAATACTTCCGCTTTTCCAGAGCCGTAGGGCAGTTGCACGATGCCACCGAGTCACTCTACAACACCAAGGTTTACACGCCCGGTGAGATGAAGCAGATCTGGACATTGTGGTGGGACTTCGTTAACAACGAGTGGTATCCCGATCGTGCCCGTGGCATGAAGACGCAGAAAACACCCCACATGCGAATCATTCCGGCATGGAAGGCGATCAAGGACATCCGGGGTGTGCTTCCCCACGAGAATATGAAAGCGATTATCGAGGAAGCGGAGAAAATCTCTATCGTTTCCTGCTCCTGCAGGGCGCGTAAAGAGGCCGTCGGCGAACCGGCGTGTGAGTACTCCCATGACATGAACTGCCTGCAATTCGGCCGTTCAGCAGAATACTCAGCCGGTCGTGGTCACGGCAAGACGCTCACCACCAAAGAGGCCCTCGCCATTCTGGAGGAGACCGAAGACGACGGACTGGTTCACGAATGGCCCAATATGGACACGATGCGCACCAATACCATGTGCAGCTGCTGCGACGATTGCTGCATGAATATGGTGCCCATCAAGGAGTATGAGGTGCCCTGGACCAATTACTACGCGAAGAGCCGCTTCGAGGCCCAGAACGATCTCGAAGCCTGCAACGGCTGCCAGGACTGCATCGACCGCTGTAAGTTCGACGCACTCAGCATGGAGAAGATCGAAGGTCACAAGAAGCTCAAAGCAACCGTCGACGCCGAGGCGTGCGTGGGCTGCGCCGTCTGCGTACTGGTCTGCGAGCCCAAGAGCCTATTGATGGAAATCGTCAGACCGCCCGAGCACATCCCTGCTATGGCGGATGCGGCGCGGTAGCAACGTCCCCATAATCTCCGAGACGTATCTTAATCGTTGGCGGCATCAACATTGCGTTGATCTCGCCACGATTACGCGCTGCACTTTTCATGGCCAGTGCATTGGATTCGACGACCCAAGCGATTCGGCTACAACCGCACCATCAGTAACCAGTTAGGCCGATCTTGGGTCCGCAGACAGTTCGTATACCGATGCGTCCACTGAATGGCGTCTGCAGAAAAGCGGCCCCTGCATCCCTCGATATCCTCGTTGATCTCAGACATCCTTTGGGTCACCGCTGACCAAAGAACCTGCTTCCAGCCAACGAGCGCAAGCGGGCTCCATCTCCTTGTCCCGCACTTCCTCGTATCGCTTCAGGTTTTCGTCCGTCAGAATGCCGCGCCAGCGCTCGTTAGTACCCTTGTTGATGAATCGTTTGCTGCCACCTTCAAATATCCTGCTGATTTTTTCACATGTGACATTGTCGGAATTGTTCTTCATGGAATCGAAGGTGGCGGCTTGCACCAACGTGGGCCACTTGTCCTCTGCTACGTCAATATCGAGGTAAGCCGCGATCCGCTGCATCTGACCTGCAAGATCTGCCTTCATATCGTTGTAGTGGACATGCAGGATATTGGGAAGATGGCGGAATTCCCACCAGGTTCGTGCGTGATGCATGTGTGACCAGTAGGGGTATCCCTCAGGTTCCCAGTCGAACCATCCCCGATTGATCCACTGATCCCATAGCTTCGGGATGTTGTCTTCGAATCGAGGAAAGGGATCGCCGACCCGTCCCGGAGTGTCGTTGAAATCTTCATAGGCGCCTTCTGTATAGGCACCGTAGTGATTCAAAAGCGACATGAAGACGTCAAGCGGACTACGTCCCACACATATGTATTTGACCTGTTCATAATACGGTTGCCCGTCCAGTGCCAGGTGACTCTTGATAAACCGCCGGTGCGTCTGGGCATCAAGGATGGCCCTCACGTCGTCAAGAGGCATCGGCCGAAATCCGATCCAAGGCGCCATTTCCATGACGGGAGCAGGAAAATCGGTATCCTGGAAGATCAAAAGTGCCACGATCATCTGCGTCCAGGTGGTGCCCGCCTTGTAGGACGTGGAGATTATGATGTCATCATCGCGTGGCGAATAGATGCGCCAGCGCGTGCTGTCGAGGTGATGGTTCTGATAGGTCCGAGTCACTGTGGGTAGTCGTGTTCGCTTCATGTAGCATCTCCAGTGTCTTATCCCAAACGTGGTTGCCTGAATGTGCCAGTCACTCGCGCAATTGCGCACTCAGCCGCCACCTTTACCAATACCTGCAATCCCATGTAGTATGCATGGGTTCGGATAACAGCATGAAATGTTCGAAGAGAAGAGTACAAGTGCCAACACGTGAGCTGAAAAAGCTACGTGGAGACTACAAGCCCATGCCAACTGTTTAATCCAACAAGACTCAGTCATGCGCCAGAACTTCGTCATTATCAGCGCCATAGCGTTTCTCTTTCTACTCGGCATGTGGGGTCAATATCGAATTGATCCCAACAATTTGGACGCCAGCTTTTTTCAATCCGTATACCAGGTATTGGTGCTGTTTCTCGGCAGCGGTGAATGGACCTATCTCGATGCCACGCCCTGGCAACTGGAAGTTGCCAGGATACTGGCACCCATCATTACCGTTATGAGTGTGATCTTCGTGTTTGCCAAGGATGTTAGAGTAGAGATCATCAACTACTTTGTCCGCTACCGGAAAGACCACCTGGTTGTAGCTGGGCTTGGTGATAAGTCGTGGCAATTCATTCAATCCTGCCACAATGACTACAAGGTTGTAGTTGTTGAACTCAATAGTGAGAATCTGTTTATAGAGCGAGCCCGCAGCCTGGGTGTATGGGTAATCATTAGCGACGTATTGGATTCAGGCTCGTTCGAGCGAGTCAATCTGACTGACGCCAAACATCTGGTGACGTTAACCGGAAACGACAGCGTCAATCTGGAACTGGCTCTGAACGCCAGGGAGTATGTCAGGAGTACTCACCCGGCCAAGCATCAATTGCGAATTCACCTGCACGTTGACGATACTCGTATATCAAAAAGACTGGAGAACTATCCAAAGTTCTTTTCTGACTACTCACTTGCAGAGATCAGCTTCTTCAGCGTCTATGATCTGAGCGCGCGTGAATTATTCAGTGAGTACCCGCCCGATATTTTCGCTGAAGTATTTGCACAGAAAGAGATTCACATCGCCATCTACTATTTTGGCCGATTGGCCGAGCACATCCTGGTTGAAATGACACGCATGTGTCAGTTTGCCAATTCCTCACGACTGCGAATCACGGTTTTCGATAAAGACGCGTCCAGCAAACAGCGTCAACTTCACAATGAGTACCCAACCCTGAAAGAAGTCTGCGATATCGAATTCATTGACCGCGAAGTTCAGACTCCTCAAGTGGTCCACAATCTTCCCCAGGAATTACTCGAGTCGGTTACCGAACATGTCATCTGTTGCCCAACAGATGAAGAGAGTCTGGATCTATCACTCATCCTGCGTTCGGTTCTGCTGCAAAGAAAAGCCTGCAATACACCTATTATGGTACGAATGCAGGAATCGAGCGGATTAGCACAGTTGCTGGAATCCAACATCGGTAGTCCGGAAGTACCTGACGGATTATATCCGTTCGGCATGCTGGACCAGGTTCTGAATGTGGATTATGTCATCAATGATCGACAGGATCGCGTTGCACGCTCACTTCACCGGAATTACCTCGCCCGCGGCCGCAGTGATACGGGTGCGGATCCAAGACTCTACTCCGCTCTGCAGGAATGGGAGGAAGTGCCTGAACCTGCTCGAAAGAGCAGTCGATTGGAAGCTGATCACATAAGAGTCAAACTAAGGTCAATCCGATGCACTTTGGACACAGTAAGAGATCACGGCTTCGAATTCACGGCTACGGAAACCGAATCGTTGGCCAGGATGGAACACAATCGGTGGATGTCCAACAAGTTACTCGATCAGTGGCGTGCCGGTCCGGAACGAATTGAAGGGGCCAGAATTAACCCGCTGGCGATCGAGTGGCAAGATCTGTCGCAGGAGCAAAGGCAGTCAGAAATCACTGGCATCAAGAACCTGCCTGCATTGCTAAGAGCGGAGGGATTGCATACGCAGAGAGAACTGGTAATCGGTGTAACGGGTCACCGGCTGCACAAACTGGATGTAAGCAGTCCCTACCTCATTGCGTCAATAAAAAGTGCCTTGCTCGACATAAAGACCAGCCATGAGAACCACAAGCTCATCATCCTGCCCCCTCTTGCCGAAGGAGCCGACAGGATGGTGGCAAGGTTGGCCATGGATGAGTTCGGCATGTCTTTACGCGTTCCACTGCCTCTTCCTTACGAGCTCTATCAAACGGATTTCAAGAGCAGTGAATCGTTGACAGAATTCAAGGAACTGGTTGGCCAAGCAGAACGCTATTTCGAACTGCCGATGAAATTCGGAACCCAGGAGCAGTTGGCAGCACGCATGGATGGCACGCCCAACGAATTGCGGAACAAGCAATATGCTCTGGCGGGCGCTTACATCGTGGAGCGGTCCGATGAGATGATCGCCGTCTACGATCAACTGCCCGCTGCCGGCACCGGTGGTACCGGGCAAGTGGTCAACTGGCGACGCCAAAAGGAAGTCGATCCTGAGTTTACCAATGAGTCCGATCTGATATTGAGGCCGGCAATGAAGCCTGTTCGGATAATCGCACCAAGCCCTGACAGCACGGCAGGTCTATAGATTTCAGAATTCGCGGATGGGTGTAGCCAGCCGAGGGTTGCCAACAGGCGCAAATTGCGCGCCCGAAACGAGCCGTTAGTGGCCGTGGACGTTCTTGAGCACGTGTGCCGCGCCATGTGGACCGTCGAGAGCGGAATTCTCGCCGAAAATACGTTCTTTCATCCGACCGTAAACTGCGCGGTTAGCGCCAAGCCTCGACAGCTCTTCCGCTCGCGCCATGGCAGCATCAAGCAGATTGTCCAGTGGTTCCACCTGTTGCACGATGCCGGCATCGAGGGCATCAGGTCCGGTCCAGCGCCGCGCCAGTTGTACAGTCTCAAAAAAGGCGTTCATGGGAATCTTGTGACGGAACAGAGCGAGTTCAGCGTCAGGAATCACCATACCAATCTCAACTTCATTAGCGCAGGCATATCCTCGATCGCTTCGCATCAGCCTGACGTCGTGGCACAAGGCAAGCATGAAACCGGCGCCGAAGGCATGACCGTTAATGGCACAGACCGATGGTATGGGCAGACAGATCAATCGACCCATTAGGCCCATGAATTCTCCGCCAAATACCGCGCGATCCCCTCCCCTGTGCTCCCCCTCGGAAGCACGCCATTCCAGATCCAAGCCATTGGAGAAGAACTTCTCGCTGGCGGAACTGGTGACCAATGCGGCCGGACCTTCAGACTTCTCCACCTCATCGAGAGCTTCTGCAAATGCACGGGTAAAGGTCGTGTTCCAACGATTTTCGCCGTCGTTCATGGTTAACAGGAAAACATTTCCGTGCCGGTTCAGATCGATCATTGTCCCTATCTCCTTGCGGGTTCGAAGACTACATACAAACGTGATTTCGCATACAGCGTATCATCCGGAAGCGTTGCTCCCAATACCTTTGGTACAGTCGGCGAGCTAGTCAGCGCTGTTGAGGGCCTTTTTCTTCTTCTCGGCGTTTTGATCCAAGAGTGCCTGAACTCCCTTCGCGTCCTTAAGCAATTGCTGTTGGCTGGCGAGCGGATTGTTGGCTGGCTTCGCGGTTGATTTCGCTTGAGATGCTGCCGGTTCCGCCGCGACAGTGCTGTCTTCAGCCTCACCACCACAGGCAATGAGGACAGTGCAGCCTGCCACAACGGCTAGCACGTGCAATAGTTTGTTCATAATCACAGCCTTTTGTGGGTGTGCTTGCGGCACAGTATAACTGATATGAGGAAACTCAGAGGAATTGGAGGATTTGTGCATCCGAAAACCTCCCTGATACCTTTCTTTAACGTCGAGCTGTTCGCAAGCTTTACTAGAGCCCAATTCCTCCTTACTATCCGGCTTGAAGATAAGAGGGCACATAGATGGAACGGCCCTTCCCGGCTTATCAGGGCGATGAACCTTACATCTTCGTGAGCTACGCCCACGACGACGCGGCACTGGTGTATCCCGATATCACTCGATTGCGGAGCGAGGGGTTCAATATCTGGTATGACGAAGGGATCAGTCCGGGTTCCACCTGGCGGGATGAGGTAGCACTTGCGCTGACCCAATGCAAGCTGTTCCTCTATTTCGTATCGCCAAGGTCTGTCGTCTCCGCAAACTGTTTGAAGGAGCTCAATTTCTGCCTGTCGCGAGAACGCAAAGTTCTTTCTGTCCACCTGGAAAAGACCGAACTACCCATGGGGCTCGAGCTCAGCTTGAGTGATATGCAGGCTATTATCCGCGCAGATCACACTGACTCGTCTTATCAGCGAAAACTCTCGGACAGTCTGAGATCATTGTTGCCAAGCGGTATCAAACCGATTGCCACACCTTTTGACAAACCTGTGGAAATCAAATCGGATGAGAAATCTATTGCGATTCTCCCGTTGGTGAATCGGAATCTGGATGCTGAAAACGATTACCTTTGCGACGGCATATCCGAGGAGCTGATCAATGGCCTGGTACAGATAGAAGGTCTGCGGGTGGCATCACGACTGTCCGCTTTTGCCTTCAAGAATCAGGATCTCGATGTGCGGGAGATGGGTGAGAAGCTGGGTGTAGAAAACATCTTGAGTGGCAGCGTGCAAAAGTCGGGGAATCGGGTACGAATAAGCGTGCAACTCAATTCGGTAAAGGACGGTTCTGCACTCTGGTCGCACCGATATGACCAGACCCTGGATGACATTTTCGAACTCCAGGATGATGTGGCAAAGAAAGTGATCGATGCCTTGAGGATTGAGTTGCATGCGCGGGACGATGACAAAGTAATCGATGTCGGTACGGTAAATACCGACGCCTACGAAGCATATCTCTTGGGAATGCATGAATTGCGATTGAGAACACGCCGGGGCCTTGATAGGGCTATCGATTATTTCACCCAGGCGATTACGATTGACAAGACATTCCTGAGGGCCTACTTACCACGCTACAATTGTTATATTCAGCTAACGCAGTTGTTTGGCGCCCCTCGGGAGGAAATGTTGGTCAAAGCCAGAAATTCCATCGAACCTGCGTGAGCACTCGACGCAGACAAGTCAAAGTTGCCATGGTTTGATATCGACCGAAATTTGGACTCTGATTTTGATACTGAGTGGGATCTGAAAAGATTGGCGGAGCAAGCCAGAGAAATGCTATTGGATCCATCTCACCCGGGCAATGCCACAGATCCGAATTATGGCTATTCTGAATTGGCGTTCGTTCTGATGCGATCCGATCTGCACCAATCTGCCATTCTGTTTACAGAAAAGTATCAGCAGCAATCACGTTCGGCCACGTTGGAGCACACCATGGGTCTGTCACTTTGCGCCCTCCGACGATATGACAAGGCGATCGACCAATTTACTGCCGTTCTGGATCAAGACTCCGATAGCGTCTCATCAAGAAGCAATCGAGCCACACTCTATTGCCGAACGGGTCAGTATTCTAAAGCCGAGATCGACCTAGCCATCATTGCTTCATCGATTCCTATGAACTGGGCTCATCTCCATTTTCTATTCTGGCGGGATGATGGTGACGCTGCTCGTGAATACTTCGACGAAATGCAGACAAGGAAGAACTTCCCCCTTGACTTTAAGGCACTGGGCTGTTGCCTGTTGGGTAATATCGACGAGGGGATTCAGTATTTTGAGCAAGCATACCAGCAGCGCAATGATGAGATGAAATATCTGCACATGCTTCTCTATCTGAATCTACCGGAATCAATCATCGAGGAAGCAGAGCGACACCCTCGTTACAAGGCTCTGCGTAGAGAGATGGGTGTCGACGATGCATGGCGCGAAGAACTGATTCGCATGACTAACGAGCTCACCGATGTCACCGGCATCCACGTGCAACTGGACGAATCCTACTAAGGTCTCATTCCCACCCGAATCTTCGGGCCGAGCTGAGTGGCGTTGACGGCGTGCGTTTTACGGATGTAGTCGATGATGGCGGGCCGACTGTCCCGAGGGTCGATGATCTCCATAGGCGTCGCGAGTCCCGGCTGGCGCAATACCGACGCCATACGGATGTAACGCTCCTCCAGCTCTTTGCGTTTCGCTTCGGGGTCCGCCGCAGCCTCGATGTCGCGTCGGTAGGCAGCCTGCACTCCTCCTTCGGCAACCAGTGAACCGGACTCGCCGGAGGGCCATGCATAGCGCACGCCCAGTCCGTTCATCTTGGCGGCGCCGCTGGCAACACCGTAGAGTCGTCGGGTCACGATGGTGATGTAGGGAATGGTAGCTTCACGCACGGCGAACATGGCACGGTTGGCGAAGCGGATGATGCCGTCCTTCTCCGACTGCAGACCGACCATGAAACCCGGCACGTCGCAGAAGTAAACAACCGGCAGATGGAACGTGTCGGTGAAGTCGATGAATCGCTCGAACTTAATGCAGGCCGTAACCGTCATCGCGCCGCCGTTGTGCCGGCAGTCGTTGGCGATCACGGCAACCGGGAAGCCATCGATGCGGGCCAGCATGGTCACCAATGCCCGACCATACAGGGCCGAGATCTCGAAGGTCGAATCCTGATCCATGATAATGTCTATCAGCTTACGCACGTCGTGAGTCTGACGCCGGTTGCGCGGAATGATTGAAAACAGCTCTTCATCGCGGCGGTTGGGGTCGTCATCCGGTTCGATGCGCGGCGGCAGTTGCCACACGTTCGAAGGTAGGTAGGAGAGGAAACGCCGGATCTGGCGGAATGCGTCCTCTTCGTCTTCGGCGACGTTGTGAACCGCACCGGCTGCTTTGGCCTGAACCCGGTAGTTGCCGAGTTCCTGTTTGGTCATTTCGACACCGAGTGCCTGCTTGACCATGGGCGGCCCACCGACGAATGTCTCGCTGTTCTTGGTCATAATGCTGAAGTGACAGTTACCGACTTCCACCGCCGGCCCGCCGGCAACGGAACCGAGGACCGCCGAGACGACCGGTACCTGCGCCAACGGATTGCCACGCGCCAGCAGGCTGAGACGGTCGTCCCTCGGGGAGGGAACGATATGTGACGAATCGAAGTGATGCGGCAGGTCGAAACTTCCTGGTACCCCGGTAACGCCCAGTTCTACCGGCAGCTCATCGAGATCATCGGCCCTATGGTGCACGATCGAGGCCGCGCCGCCGATCTTGTTTTGCGTGTCGTAGTTGCGCACGCTGCCGCCAGCGCCGTCGAGCAACTTGATCAGCGGCATGCGAAGGTCTTGCACCATCGCCGTCACGTTGCGGCCACGATAGCCGATGGCACCGTCCGAGGCACCGCCGCGGATGGTGAAGTCCTGCCCGTCTACGATGACCGATCTCCCCTCAATGCGGCCATAGCCGCTGACGGTGGAACCGGGGCGAAACGAGACCAGGTCGTCTGCCTCGTCGTATTGGGAAACGCCATTCACGGTGCCGACCTCTTCGAAGGAAGCCGGGTCGACCAGCAGGTCAATCCGTTCGCGCACGGTGAGACGGCCCTGGGCTTTCTGCCGTTCGATACCCTCGGCTCCGCCCATGCGCTTCCCCAGTTTGCGCATGCGCTTGAGTCGTTCCATTTCCGGTGTCCAGGTCATCTCGGTCTCCTTACGTGTTCCGTCAGCTTGCTATGAATTCCTCGGGTCGCAGGTAGGAGCGTACAGGAGGAACTCTGCTGATGTGAACCTTGCTTTTTTTTCAGGGTAGAGTGGCAGAGTATACTCTATTGATTCCTTCAGTTTTCATGTCGGAAGGGATGCCAGGCTACCGATAGATAACGGACAGCCAGCCCTGCCCCCGGGCATTCGATTTCATGGCTTCAGCCTGACTTCTGAGGTATATTCACGAGCATTCCCGGATAATAAGCAAGAATAAGGTAACACTATGGGTTTGATCCGGACAGACCGGCGGCCACGCCTATTTCCCATACTACTGCTATTGGTCGCACTCCCCTTGGTTCTCGGCGGGGCGCAGCTTGCCTCTTTGGGGGGATCACTTTATTACCTGCCGGCGGGCCTTGCGATCATTGTCAGTGCCGTTCTGCTCTGGGGTGGCAAAGCAAGCGGATCACTGACATATGGCGGGCTGTTAGTCGTTACTTGTGCTTGGGCGCTGTTTGAAGCAGGAACTGATCTATGGGCACTTGCGCCGCGGGTCTTGCCTTTTGCGACGCTTGGTTTGTGGTTGCTGACGCCCTGGGCCAGACGGGGCCTCTATATCGGTCAACAGGTGCCGCCGCTGTTCCAATCCCTATCTGTCAAGGGTATTACGGCTGCACTCGTCGTTTCAGTGATTGCCGTTATCATCAATGACATGGGTTGGGACGTCAGCCCAATGAGCGAACGGGCCGGGGTTACGGAAGTCAATGCCCGAACGGATTGGCCTAGTTACGGAAACACAAACGAAGGCACCCGATTTTCGCCGTTGGATCAGATCAACACCGCCAACGTGTCGGACCTGGAAGTTGCTTGGACCTATCGGACAAAGATAGGTGGCACATTCAAGGCTACGCCAATTCAAATTGGTGACTTACTGTACGTGTGTGGCGGGGGCAATATCATCGTAGCACTGGATGCTGGCAGCGGCGAACTGCGCTGGCAGTTTGATCCTAAGGTGAATCCTGATCAGATGCGGCGCGGTCGTTACTTCACCACTGGATGCCGCGGCGTATCCTATTTTCAGGCCCCCGCCGAATATAGCGGCGAGTGTAGGGAGCGGATCATCACCGCTACAACAGATGCACGCATGTTTGCAGTCGATGCGCACACGGGGAAGAGTTGTCAGCAATTTGGCAACGCCGGCCAAGTGGACTTGAGCAAGAATATGGGTGGTGATCCTCCCATGTTCAACTTTGTTACGTCACCCCCGGGAATTGTCAGTGGCAAAGCCGTTGTTGGTGGTTGGGTGATGGACAACGTTCGCGTCAAAGAACCTTCCGGTGTAGTACGGGCCTTCGACGCGATTACCGGCGAGTTTGCCTGGGCTTGGGATATGGGGCGACCGGGCATAAATACGGAACCCGAAGAGGGAGAGATCTATACCAGAGGAACGCCAAACGTATGGAGCTTATTCAGCGTCGACGAAGCTCTCGGCTTGATTTACGCCCCGACCGGCAATGAGACGCCCGACTACTTCGGTGGCTATCGTCTGGATTCATCAGAGCAATTTGCCAGTTCCGTCGTTGCCTTGGACGGCAATGATGGATCCCTGCGATGGTCGTTTCAGACCGTACATCACGATATCTGGGACTATGACGTACCGTCACAACCCACCTTAATCGACTTGCCCGGCAAGAATGGCGAGGTGATTCCGGCGCTGTTACAGCCGACCAAACGTGGTGAAGTATTTATGCTCAATCGGCTAACGGGAGAGCCCATTGCCCAGATAGAAGAACGTCCGGTACCGCAACAAGGCGGTGTAGATGAAGACTGGGTTGCTGCAACGCAACCGTTCGCAGTTGATTTCCCACATTTCCGGCAGGATCTCACAGAAGCAGACATGTGGGGCGTGACACCCCTCGACCAGATGTGGTGCCGCATAGAATTCAGAAAAATGCGCTATGAGGGCCATTTCACAGTACCGGGCACCGACACCATATTGCAGTTTCCAGGTAATGGCGGCGGCTACAATTGGGGCAGTGTAAGCGTCGATGAAGTTAATCACCTCATGGTCGCCTCGCCGTTAATCATGGGCAATCAGTTGACCCTCACGCCACGTGACCAATTACCTGAAGGTTTCAGTGGCAATCAGCAAGGCACACCCTACTCTGTAAGAACAAGACCATTCATGTCGCCCCTTGGAGCGCCTTGCCTTGACCCTCCTTATGGGATATTGGCAGTTATCGACTTGGAAACGCTGCAGCTCTTGTGGCAGCGTCCGATAGGATCAGCGAGGGATATCGGGCCCTTGGGGATAAAATCAAGATTTCCATGGACTATTGGCACACCCAACTTGACGGGCACGCTAACGACCAAGAGCGGCCTTATCTTTATCGCGGGAACGTTGGACACGACTGTTAGAGCGATTGATTTAGGAACAGGCAAGGAACTGTGGCAAGACGCTTTGCCCAACAATGCACAAGGCACCCCAATGAGCTATCTGTCTGCGCAGGGCAACAAGCAGACTATTGTGGTAACTGTTCCTGCCAGTGCGAGGGGAACAGGTCCGGAGGAGGATCCACTGGGGGGCTACATTATTGCCTATCGGCTACCGGATTAGCCGCATTGCTCCCCATCGTGATCTGGTTACTATGGGGTCCGGATCAAAGACGAAAAACAACCGCGGAGATGTTACCTGATCTCGAACAATCGTTTCACACATATCGAACACAACCTGCTGCTGAGAACTTTGATACCGACCGGGCTGATCCTATTTGGATTCTATCTGACCGGAGAGCGTGGATTACTTTCACTGACCCTGGCAAGTGACCTCCTGCCGGAGCAGCAGCAGGCAGACAACAACGGTGATTCCGAGATCACCGGCTTTAGTGGCGATCGGATTCACCCGGAGTTTACCGAACTGCCGCGCACTCCTCTGCCCCCTAAAACGCTTTGATCGTCGCTGGATTGCCGGCAACAGGAAAAGATACCGCGTTATAGTGTATAGTCCCGGACTCCACACTCGCATTTACCAGCTCAATCGGACGTTTCCACGTTACTGCAACTGCCAGGTGATCGGCAGCTACCGATGCAGTCCGGACACGCCATCGCATCGATTGGAATTGGTTTCGAGTCGACTGACCTTTTTATCTTCGCAGTACTCGGGTCACCATGGGCTTACTGAACACCAAGAATGAACTGAACGAAGATTGGCTGTTGCCGTTATTGTACCGAGGAATAGGCCTGATACTACTCCTGACCTACGGCGTTTCGGCACACGCTGCGGGGTCAGACGTCAGAACCATCAAGGTGACGAATATCACCGACAGGATTACCGTCGATGGCATACTCGACGAAGCCATTTGGCGCTCTGCACCACCAATCGGTGAATTGATTCAGAGACTGCCGAATCCCGGCGCAAGGCCCACGGAACGAACGCAGGTCACGCTCCTGCGCGACGCGAACAACCTCTATGTGGGCGTCGTTGTGTACGACTCGGACCCGGACAAGCTCACGGCCACCAATATGGCAAGGGATGCCAGTCTGGGATCGCAGGATCGTCTTGAGATTCTGCTCGACACCTACCGCGACCAGCGCAACGCATTCTATTTCGCGACCAATCCGGTCGGCGCCTTGGTGGATGGGCTGGCATTTGGCAATCGAGGGCTGAATACCAATTGGGATGCCATCTGGAATCTGCGCACCCAACGCACGAATGAAGGCTGGACCGCTGAAATCGCCATTCCATTTAAGAGCCTCAGCTTTCCCGCCGATGAAAGTGTCTGGGGATTTAACATCTCCCGCAACATATACCGCAAGCAGGAAGAGAACCGATGGTCCGGGGCCCGCCTGGAGACGAGTTTTCTGCAGGTATCTGAAGCCGGGAAGATCACCAACATGTCTGATCTCAACCAAGGCATTGGGCTTGATGTCCGGCCGTTCGCAGCATCAAGCTGGTTGCACAGCAAGGGCGTGGCAGATGATGACAGCGACCTCGAGCCGGGCCTCGACGTTTCCTACAACATAACCCCAAGCCTGAAACTGACCGGCACGGTCAATACCGACTTTGGCGAGACGGAGGTCGATGCACGGCAGATTAACCTGACCCGTTTTTCTCTGTTCTTTCCCGAAAAGCGATCGTTCTTCCTGGAGGATGTCGGCGTATTCAACTTCGCCAGTACCGGACCTCAGCCTCCCGGTGGAATCCCGGGCGCAGGAGCGGACGTTTTTCCCATATTCAGCCGCCGCATCGGTTTATTGGGTGGCCAGGAGGTACCCATCGACGTGGGTGCCAAGCTAACGGGGAAAGTAGGCAGCACCGATATCGGCTTCCTGGGCGTACGCACTGATTATACGTCGTTCGTCGAAGGCAAGAACTTTTTTGTCGGGCGCTTCAAGCAGAACCTGCTTGAGCAGTCCTACGTGGGCGGAGTATTCACCCATGGCGATCCCGCCTCCGGGGCCTCGGGCAGGACCTACGGTCTGGACACGAGTCTGGCTACCTCGCGATTCCTAGGCAAGCAGCGCAATTTCATCTTCAATGCGTATGCTCTGAAGAGCGACAACGATGGCGTCTTCGGGGATGATCTGTCGTTCGGATTCTCCGCGCGATACCCGAATGACAAGTGGGATGGGATGCTGGTGTTCCGGGAAATTCAAGAGAACTTCAATCCGCGGGTAGGATTTGTGCAGAGAAACAACGTACGCATGATTCGCGTCGCCGGCAGCTACAATCCACGACCCAAGGACTTCCTGAACATCCAACAGATGTCCCACGATATTTACTACACGGCGTTCGAGCGACTCGACAATGGGCTCCTGGAGAGTTCAGAATTGTATATCGCACCGCTCGACTGGCACTTTCGATCGGGGGATTCACTGCACGCCTTTGGGGACTTCGTTTTCAATTTCGAGCGGCTGTTCGAACCGTTTGAGATTTCTCCCGGCGTTGTTCTGGCCCCCGGCAAGTACAGGAACACGCGAAACAAAATCATATTTACGTCAGCCAGCAAGCGCCGTCTCTCCGGTCTTTTCTTTCTAACGTTCGGTGATTTCTGGTCAGGATCGGCCAAGCAGGTCACGACTTCGATTACCTACAGAATGCCCCCCTGGATCACCGTTAGCCTCAGAGCCAATCAAACCTTTGCTGACTTACCGGAGGGCAATTTCATTGCCCGAATCCTGACCTCGACCGTGAATTTTTCCGTGTCACCACGCCTGTCGTTTTCGAATCTCATCCAGTATGACAACCGATCGCAAAATCTCAGCTGGCAAAGTCGCATACGCTGGACCTTACGCCCTGGCAACGACCTGTTTTTCTCCTTCAATCAGGGTTGGATCAACGACGAAGACAGCAGCCTGCGGTTCACCCACAAGGACTCCAAGGTGTCCGCGAAGTTCCAGTATACGTTTCGGTTCTGATTCAGCTTAACGCTTCAGTTGGCGCAGGCCGCACACGGCGGTTGCTCGATCGATCAAACGGGTGGATCGGTTTCACAAAGCACAGCAATCGCCCCGTGAATTGTGTATGGTACTGAAGAACATCAATTAGAGAGGAATCTATCATGAGCGATCAGAGCGTGATCACATTGGAGGTCGACGAGCAGGGAATTGCCCTCGTGACCCTGAACCGTCCGGAATCCATGAATGCGCTGAACCAGCCTTTATGGAAGGGCCTTCAGGGCACAGCCCAGAGCATCAAGGAAAACCCGGCCATCAAGGTTGTCATCGTAACCGGTGCCGGCGAACGGGCGTTTTGCGCCGGTATGGACCTGAAGATGATCGCATCCGGCGGCGGGGGATTCTTTCCCGATTTGAGACAAGGCTACGATTCCCTGTTCGCGCTCAAAGGCATCTTCACCGCCTATGAAGAGCTGGCTGTCCCGGTGATCGGTGCTATTAACGGCTTCTGTCTGGGGGGCGGCTTGGAAATGTCTCTTTGTTTTGACATGCGCCTTGCCGCAGACACTGCCGTCTTCGGGCTGCCCGAGATGCCTCTTGGCGTTATCCCGGACCTCGGAAGTACGCAACGGTTGCCCCGACTGATTGGCATGGGTCTGGCGAAGGAACTGATCATTACCGGGCGCAAGATCGATGCCGCGGAAGCTTTGCGTATCAAGTTGGTGGACCATGTCTACAGTAAGGAGCAGCTTATGCCCGAAGCCAGAAGACTGGCTGATGAGATCGCCGCTCTCAACCCGCGTCTGGTGGAAGGTGCAAAACGGGCCGTCAATATGTCCATGTCGACGCCTCTGGAAGCGGGCCTGCGTCTGGAAACCGACATCTGTCTTGGTGCCGGAAGCGGTGGCCAGTTCAGTAAACAGGCGCAGGAAAAGGGCTTCAAGTGAGACGATACAAAGTCCGAATATGAAAATAATAAACTACCAGGACGTAGAGTCACTTGCTTCCGAGTTGGTTGGGATAAAAGACGCCCAAGGGCTTGGCGTGAGGCCGCTGATAGGCAAACGTGATGGCGCGCAACTTTTTTCGATGTCCGTACTTGAACTCGAAGCAGGCGGCAATACTCCTGAGCACGCTCATGAACGTGAGGAACAGCTCTTTGTGATTTCCGGCAGTGGCGAGATTAAGGCAGTGGGTGGTACCCACGAACTTGAGTCGGGGCACGCCGTGTTCATTCCATCCGATGAAGTGCACCAGGTAACGAATCCCACCAGTCGCCCGCTGGTTGTCTTGGTCGTGACGCACTAGAACAGGTAACGAAGCGGGTGGTTAGGGCCACCGTATTCAGCGTACCTAGTATGCTGTCCCGCAATCAAGTGGTCATTACTCGGTCGGCATATTTTGTTCCTGGCGAGGCGTGAGGACGCCGCGGGTTGGGCACCCACCAGGAGGAGCAACGGGGACGCCCAGTCGAAGTCCAGGGACGAAATAGGCCACTGAATAAGGCCAGTTAATTGCGGGACAGCATACTAGTTCCTTATCTAACTAACTGCTTAAGATGCAGACCACAACCACGAGTGAGGTCAGAGAGATGCCAAATTTCGGAGTATTCATTTTCCCTACGGATCAGACCATTCATCCCGTGCCACTGGCTCGTGCTGTAGAAGAGCGGCTGTTTGATTCACTGTTTTTTCCGGAGCACACCCACATACCGGTATCGAGAACGACACCTTATCCCGCCGGTGGGGATCTGCCCGAGCAATACTGGCGCAGCCACGATCCGTTCATTGCCCTCACTGCGGCTGCCGCTGTGACCGACAAGATCAAACTCGGGACAGGCATCAGCCTGATCACCGAGAGAGATCCGATTCAAATGGCCAAAGAGTGCGCCTCAGTGGATGTGATTTCCGGCGGCCGTTTGATTCTGGGTATCGGGTCCGGCTGGAACGTGGAAGAAATGACCAATCACGGCACGCCATACAAGCATCGTTGGAAAATCGTGCAAGAGCGAATTCTCGCCATGAAGCAGATCTGGACCGAGGATGAAGCGGAGTTTCACGGCCAGTTCGTAGATTTCGATCCGATCTGGTCCTGGCCAAAACCTATCCAGCAGGGTGGACCACCGATTTGGATGGGTGCTAATTCTCCCTGGGTATTCGACCGTATCGTGGATTATTGCGATGGCTGGATGCCAATCGGGGGGCCTGGCTCCGGAAATCTTGCCCGCTTAAGGACTGCCTGCAAAAAAGCCGGAAGGAGCTTTGAAGATGTTACCCTGGCACTGTTCGGCGCCCCAACGAACCAGGAACAGCTTGAAGGACGAATTGAACAGGGCTTTACTGAGCTGATTTTCAATCTGCCCCAGGGAGATCCAGATCAGGTGCTCAAGGCATTGGACAGTATTGCCGAATTGGTTGGAAAAGTTCGTGGCTAATGCAGGCAACGCGGGGAGAGCTGTGTTACGCCAGCATGAATGTCCATGTACGGTACGGGATCAGAGACGCTCGTCTATTCCTTCGCAGTAGCGTTTAACGCCGGCTCATAGATCTCTTTTGAATGTGCACATCCTTCAAGTGTAATCCTAACGACTATCTGATCCCCGTGTCTTAATACCTCTGCACTACAGTCCTGGAAGTGAGTTAACGCCTGCGTCTCGAAAGTCGGTATTACGATATCGGTATCCGGCAGTTTTGTCGTAGGCTGGTTGACGTCTTCGAAGTACCAATCCACATCATTCTTTGCCGACAATCCAAATGAGTATGTCACCAACGAATCATCTATATCACAACTACCGCCTCTGTTGCCGTAGTTGCATGAAATTCTACCTTTGGCCCTAACGACCGCTTTCGTTCTTTCCTTGCGGTAGAGCTCCTTAAAGAACTCCCTGTCCTCTTCGAGCTGTTCGATGGTGTTGATGTCCACAGTCTGATGGAATCGAAAATTGAAGTGGCCCATCCAGCCACTGTCGGTCTTCAACGAGTCAAATTGCATCTGGAAGAAACGTGTCTTACCGATGAATTCACCTGTGAGCGACACCTGGAATTCACGTTTCGCTCGACCATCCGGCTCCATCAGGAAAGCGTTGACAGATAGATCGCTCACTTTCGGATACGCGTTCCTGGCGGCCTGAATCGAATCGTCTATACGTTCATTCAGGTTTGCCAGATCCATCTCCTTACTGTCTTTCAGGACCTGATCCTTCGATCCCCCTATGTAGGACAGCGCCTGGTCCACTGAGTCTTGATCTACCTTCAGCAGCTTAGTGTCACCGGTCATCAGAGCATTGAGAGCAAGCTGAATGTGTGCGCGTGCGAGTCCCAGATCGTTGTCCTCGGCTGCGATGCAGCAGCTACAAGCAAGCAGAATGAGGGATGTGATTATTCTTTTCACGGTGCAGCCTATATGGAACTCATAGCAGTCCGCGGTTGCTTGCAGGTGTTCCGCGATCCGAGGATGGTCGGCAAGCCGGCTTCTCATGTATTTGGATACACTCTGAGCGCAGCCGTATAGAGTCTGCGCATTGTCGCTGGCATCACCCAAGGCACAATCCGGTGAACGTTCAACGCATCCGGGACAGAATCCACGCACTTCCCGCATCTGCTGAATCCACTTGTCCATTGCTGGTAGGCCGAACAGCATGCCGTCAATGGTAAACATCTCTTCAATGCCTCGAATGCGACTGATTTCTCTTGTTAGCATTCGGCAAGAGCGGACTACGCGTCGTCAACATATTCGATTTCAGTGATTACGTAATGTTTGTCCCTTGTCTCGATGAAATCGAATTCCACCCTGTCGCCTACATCGATTTCATCCAGGAGGTCAGCATCTTCCACGTCAAACACCATCGTCATGCTCATCCAGCCAATGCTCTTGATGGGGCCATGTGTAAGCTCAACTGTGTTTGCCTTCTTATCAATTTGCTTGATGGTTCCAGTCCCGTGATGCGTTTGTGCAGCAGCCACAATTGTGTGTTGATCCGACGCCAGTGCCATGTCGTTTGACGCAGCGATAACAACCGCCAGAGCACTGATAAGTGTGACAATCTTCATCTTCATTGTTCTAATTCTCCTTTCGATTACTGTTCATATAGTGACAATGCAGGGGCCATGCCGGTTCATTCCACCGTGGCTTCCTCTTGGATCTTGGGTAATACTGCTCCCTTCCAGATGGCAAAGATAGCAGGAAAGACAACCAGAACCGTCACCAAAGCGGAGAGTATTCCGCCCACCATCGGTGCGGCGATTCGTTTCATCACATCGGCGCCACTGCCTTCACTCCAAAGGATCGGGATTAGTCCGAGTAGCAGGGCCATACCAGTCATGAGCATGGGGCGGATTCGTCGTCCCGCACCTTCGATAATTACGTCACGCAGGTCCTGCCGAGTTCGCAGACGCCCTTCTTGCTCACGTTGTTGATAGACCATGCCCAGATAGAGCATCATCAAGACACCCATCTCCGCATCCAGACCAGCCAGAGCGATCATCCCAACCCACACCGCAACGCTCAGGTTGTAGTCCAGGATATATAGCAGCAAAACCGAGCCGATCAGCGAGAATGGCACTGCCAGCAGAATGATCAGCGATTCCACTATCGACTTACGATTGATGAACAGCATGAAGAAGACAATGAAAAGCGTGAGCGGTATGACCACGTTGAGTGTGGCTTTGGCTCGCTCGAAGTATTTGAACTGTCCGGCCCACTCGAGTCGATAGCCGGCTGGGATACTGGCTTTTTCCGCTACTACCCGGCGCGCCACAGTAACATAGTCTGCAATACCGATATTTCCGGTGACATCGACGAAGACGAAACTCACCAGCTGACCATTTTCGTTGCGCAACATCGGGGGGCCGGTATTGAAGCTAAGTGTGACGAGCTGCGTCAAGGGGATCTGGGCGCCGCCCGGCGTCGGCACGAGCACCCGTCTCAGGGCTTCGGGATCATCACGAAAGTCCCGCGCGTATCGCAGGTTGATGGCATAGCGTTCGCGACCCTCCACGGTTTCGGAAATGGTCTGTCCACCAACGGCCGTCATGATGACTTCTTCAACGTCAACCACGGTCAAGCCGTAACGGGCGATTTTATCGCGATCTATATCCAAGTCGAGGAAATAACCGCCGCCTGTTCGTTCAGCGAAAGCACTTCGCGTAAAAGGTGCGGTGCGTTCATCTTCCTGTAGCGCCTGCTCTATATCTATGGCAGTTGCCTCCATGACATCGAGGTCATCGCCAAACACCTTGATACCCAGGGTGGATCGAATACCCGTTGCCAACATTTCGGTGCGCGTCTGAATCGGCATCCACCATACATTGGGCATGCCGGGGTAGCGTAGCTGCTCATCCATCTCAGCAATCAGACTGTCCCAGGTCACGCCTTCACGCCATTGATCTGTCGGCTTTAGCGTCACGACGATCTCGGCCATTGAGAATGGTGCCGGATCCGTTGGACTTGTGGAACGTCCCATCTTGCCGAACACCCGTGCCACTTCCGGGAAGGATTTCAGTTCCTTGTCCATGGCGTGTACGACCTTACCGGCCTCGGTAACGGACATTCCCGGGGGTGCTGTCGGCATGTAGAGTATCGAACCCTCATTGAGCGGCGGCATGAACTCGTTACCGAGCTTCATAAACACCGGCACGGTGGCCGCCAGCAAGCAGCGCGGCTGCGACCACTATCCATCTCCCGTTGACTGAGAGGCGCACGATCGGTGAGTAGATCAACACCAACATTCGATTCAGAAAGCTCTCATCACTTCTTATGCGACCGCGAATCAGCAGGACCGCTAAGGCCGGTGTAAACGTAACCGCTAACAACGCGGCAAATCCCATGGAATAGGTCTTGGTGAAGGCGAGCGGTTTGAACAATCGTCCCTCAGTCCCCTCCAGCGCGAATACCGGAATGAAAGAAACCGTGATAATCAACAGCGAAAAGAAGATGCTCGGTCCTACCTCCTGCATGGCTCGAACGATGACAGCGTCTCGACCCCCTTGTTCACCTGTTCTACCCCATTCTTCCAAGCGCTTATGGGCGTTCTCAATCATGACGATGGAGGCATCTACCATGGCGCCGATTGCGACAGCTATTCCGCCTAACGACATGATATTGGCGGTGACGTGCTGCAGGGAGAGTGGTATAAACGCAAGCAGGATGGCTACAGGCAAGGTTAGAATGGCAATAAGCGCCGAGCGAAAATGCATTAGGAAAACGGCAATGACAAGTGAAACGACGACCATTTCCTCAAGCAGAGTCCCCTGCAGAGTATCGATAGCACGCCCGATCAGAGCAGATCGATCGTAGACCGTTACGATCTCCACCCCTTCCGGCAGCACCGCTTCGGCCAACCGTTGCTTGACGCGTTCTATGACGCCCAACGTGTCTTCACCGTAGCGCATGACTACGATGCCGCCGACCGCCTCACCTTCACCATCCAGATCAGCCAGGCCCCGCCGCATGGCCGGTCCGATACTCACCAGGGCGACGTCGCGCAGCAAAACGGGTGTGCCATCGTTCCCCACGCCAATCGCGATCTTCTCCAGATCCTTGGTCGACTTTACGTAGCCGCGGCCACGGATGAATTGTTCGTGACCTGCAATCTCAACGACACGGCCCCCCACATCATCATTGGAGCGGCGAATCGCCTTGACTACTTTGCTCAACGGGATCGCATAGCTCGCCAGCTTATTCGGATCAAGGTGGATCTGGTATTCTTTGACGAAGCCACCCACAGACGCCACTTCTGCCTCGCCATCGACAGCTTCCAGCCAGTAGCGGAGGGTGAAGTCCTGCAGACTGCGCAGATCAGCCAGGCTGTTATTGCCACTCTTGTCGACCAATGCGTACTGAAATACCCAGCCGACACCTGTCGCATCAGGACCGAGCGTGGGGCGTATGCCATTTGGCAGTTTGTCCAGAGCTGAATTTAAATATTCCAGTACGCGCGACCGCGCCCAATAGATATCCGTGTCATCCTCGAATATCACATAGACGAAGGACAGACCGAGGAAACTCTGCCCCCGAACAGACTGTACCTGGGGCGCCGCAAGCAACGAAGCCGTAAGTGGGTAGGTAATCTGATCTTCAACCAGGTCAGGGCTGCGACCCGGCCATTCGGTGTAAATAATAACCTGGACATCCGAGAGATCGGGGATCGCATCGAGAGGCGTGCCGGCCAACGATCTGTAGCCCCAGTAAGCCGCAGCAAGCACAATAAGCAAGGTAAGCACCTGATTGCGCGCGCAATAGCCGATCAGCCATTGTATCGGTCCGGATGACGTTTCGCTCACCATTGCTGCAGACCGGATTTGAGTTTGCTCTCCGCAGCGATCAGGAATGTGCCGGATGTGACCACGATGTCATCCTCCGCCAAGCCCTCCAGCACCTCGATCCACTGACGATTACGCTGACCTGTTGTTATCTTGCGCGGTGCATAGCGACCGTCTCCTACCTCGAGAAACACGACCCGATTCTCGCCTGAGTAAAGCACCGCAGATTCGGGTACGACCAGACGCTTGCCCAGTCGTGTCTTCAGCAGTACCTGCACATACATGGCCGGTCGTAGCAGGCCTTGGGTATTGTCCAGCACCACCCTCACCCGTGCCGTATTCGTCTCTTCTTCCATAAACGGGTAGACGTAATCAACGCTCGCCTCAAACTCGCGCTCCTGCATGTCGGGCAGAATCACCACCGCCTTCATACCGGCCTTAATGAGCGGCAGTTCAAAATCATGCAGCTGCGCTTCAACCCAGACTTGGGACACATCTGCTATTCGTAGCAGCTGCTGCCCGGTCCGAAACGCCGACCCCGCGACAATCTGTTTCCGGATGACTACACCGGTCACGGGTGACAGGATGGGTACATACTCCAGCGTCGTGCCTTTATTCTCCAGCGCCATGATTTGGCTGTCAGCGAGGTCCCACAATCTCAACCTGCGGCGAGCAGCTTCTATGCGGTGTTTCTGATTACTAGCCTTGGAGGTCGAATCACGGCGCAGAATCTCTAGATATTCCTCTTGAGCCACTAGTAACTCCGGACTATATACAGTGAACAACGGCTCGCCCTTCTTCACCACCTTACCGATGGCATCTGCATGCATCTGACCGACCCAACCGTCAAACTTCAAAGTGATATCCCGTAACCGCGTTTCGTCATACGTGACCACGGCCGGCGCCCGGATTACGATGCGCAGGTTTCTCTCGGTGACGCGCCCAGTCCTAATTCCAATAAGCTGCCTGCGGGAAGGTTCCACACGCACCGTGCCCGGTACTGCCGTTCCCTCGCCGCCGCAGCTGCTGCAACGCAACCCTCTGCGACCGGTCGCCAAATCGAAGGTGATACTGCCACTGCCTGTGGCCGTCTCAATCCTAATCGTCAACGGCCACTCGCCCGCCATGGATGGAGTAAAGTCTCCCAGATAACGACCGGGGTCAGTCTCGATCATCTCCGCCGGAGCATACATGGCCGGCATAGCACCCATTGCAGGCATCACCGCGACAACGTCGAGGGAAGCACCGGATAACGATTTCCCGGCACTATCCTGGACCCATACGGTAACCTGGTTTCGACCGACCTTGGGCACCTCCGGATCAACTTCAGCGTAAATTCTAAAGGGACCCACTTCCTCAAATTCAGTCGCTGCATCCGCCCCCATAGCTTGAGCCGGCAGACCGGCAAGGAGTAACAAAAGCAGGGTTCTGGCAACAAAAATCATCATCCCTCCCTCCCCTCTAAAAGTCCGGTATCTGACATAATCGGTCCTCCCGACGCATACTCCAGTTGCGCCACCTGCTGGAAGTAGTTGGCCAAGGCCTGTTCCAGCTGCAGCTGCGTTTGCATCAGATTCTTCTCAGCTCCCAGCAGATCAAGAAAATCGCCGCTGCCGGCATCATAGGCAGCCCTGGCCGCCTCAAGATTTTCATCCGCCAGCGGAAGTAGCCGATCCCGGAAAAGGTGTATAAAGAGCTCACTTTCCCGCACTCGCTCGTAGGCACGTTGCACCGCACCGGCGATCTGCGAAACCTTAAGCTCCTGCTCAAAGTTGAGGCGCGCGGTTTGCGAGGATGCCTCTCTCTTTGCCGCGTGAAGCTTCCGTCCAATCGGAATATTGAGCTCAGCACCCACCGTAAAGCGTTTCTCGTGCTGATTCCAAAGCGTGTTGTAACCCAAGTTCAGGTTGATATCCGGATAGAAGTTACGCTCAGCGAGTTGCTCTCGTTCACGACTCGCATGGATCTTTGCCGTCAACCCCTGCAACTCAGGATGATTTACAACTGCCAGTTCTCGCAGTCTCGCAGCCGTCGGCAGTTTGACAATGTCGGGAAGCCTGGCTGGCAAAGGTAACGGTAGGTCCGGTTGCCGCTGCAGAAGGATGTTCAGTTCTGCCAGTACATCACGGCGCCGACTTTCCAGTACGATGTCGTGATGTTCCAGCAGCACCAGTTCGACCTCAGCGCGCAAAGCATCCTGCTTACCGGTCGTGCCTGTTGAGTATTTGATCTCGGCAATGTTCTGGAACTCCTGCAATAGGCCTTTGTTGATACCGTTGATGCGGAGCGCGGCGTGCACAAAATACCAGTCGGCATAGTGCGCTTTTGCTGCTTCTGTGAGTCTCAGTCTTACCTGTTCGATTCCTTCACCGGCAGCCTTCACTTCCAAGCGTGCAATCCTGCCGCGCAGACCGAGTTTGCCAGGCCATGGCAGACTTTGGGAAAGCATGATTCTCTGACCAAAATCAACGCCATTAGTGGCGATGGTCTGCGGTGCTGCGTTGTACGAAAACCTCGGATCGCTGAGAGATTCGTCCTGCTCGACCCGAGCCTTAGCAACTTCCCAACTGGCCTCCTTGGCTGGGATTGCAGCATTACGTGCCAATACCGCTTGCACTACCTGTGCGCTGGTGACAGCTGTTAACGTGCCGAACAGGTCGTCCTGGCTGGGCAATGCCTTAGCACCCCAGCAAGTCAACAACACAGTCAAAACAGTTAGTCGGGTAGATTCGTTGTAAGCGTCAAATAATCGCACCTAAAATTGTTGCCGCGTGTTCGGTATTCTGGTCTCTTTTTACAGGAGATCAGCATGGAGACTTTGCCAACGATTCCTGAAGATCAGGCAGGACGAGAAACCTTCTGGGCACATCACA
>PVBE010073855.1_pt1 | contig 100454 bp, 90 predicted proteins | sample 1631181 | NCBI WGS metagenome assembly PVBE01 (sample SAMN08397723, study PRJNA350692) | Marine metagenome, whole genome shotgun sequencing project. | isolation source: water | place: Pacific Ocean | collected 2012-04
ATTCAACCTTGATCCGCCAGGTTTCGAGCACAAACCAGCCGACGATCGGGCCGTCAACGTCGCCCGTTGCAATCTCCTGAAAGGAAAAGGTTCACTCCTTTCCAATGGTCAACTTGCGTCGGCGTCCCCGTCACCATTGGCTGGTTTGTGCTCGAAACCTGGCGGATCAAGGTTGAATCCTCTATTGCATGGTGATCCGCGGTAACACTTGCTTTCCTCAGCAGGGCCTGTATACAATGGTTTTGCCTTAGCTGCGACGAAAGCGGACTCCATCACGCCGAATGACGATCATTATCACCGAGGAGCCATCGATGAAGTTGGTTTTTCTACACGGAGCGGGTAGCTCCAGTCTCGCGTTCTACTACCAATTGCGTCACTTCCGAAACTCCAAGGCAATCGATCTGCCGGGCCACCCTACCGGCAAGGCCTGCGTGAGCATCGAAGGCTATCTCGAGTGGGTGCGGGGTTACACCACGGCCCGCCGCTACAAAGACATCGTGCTTTGCGGCCACTCCATGGGGGGCGCGATAACCCTCCTCTACGCCCTGATGTATCCCGAAGAGCTTCGAGGAATTATTCTCATCGGTACCGGCGCCCGCCTCAAGGTCCACCCACAATACCTGAACCTTTGTGAGAACCCGGGCCGCGACAATGGGCTATGGCTACAGGGCCAGAAAGAGTATTTCCAATCGGTGGAGTCCGACATTGGCCGGGTGCTGATGCTGCGGGCCAACGAGGTGGGGCCTGCCGTTGAGCTGACCGACTTGCAGTCCTGCGACAAGTTCGACGTGATGGACCAGGTCAGCAAGATTCAACTTCCGACCCAAGTTATCTGCGGCAGCCGGGACATCATGACTCCGGTCAAGTACTCCGATTACCTGGCGCGGGAGATCGATGGCGCGCAAGAGGAAGTCATTCCCGGCGGCAACCACTTCGTCCAGCTGGAAAAGTACCAGCAGGTCAATGAGAAAATCGAGCGGTTTCTTGCCACGCTGAAGTGACGAACCACGTTGAAGTGCCAGCTGCCTCGGGTAACACCTGAGGCGGATGATGGCCGGACCTTCTGTTTACGATCTTCTCGAGGCCCGGGCGGGCCTCGCCGGCCTTTCGGCGCCGCCTGAGGCGGGGATCCGAGGGCTTCTATCGCGCCCCGCTATCCCACTTCAATCTTACCCTTGCACAGCTTCTTCCATGATGATACGCCTATCGTGCTCTTTTTTGCGGCCACGGCTTCGGAACGACTGGTGTATCATGGACCACCGTCAGGGTGCCGGCAGAGAGTCCCATTGAGCTTGAGCAGCGGCACCTTCAGGGCAGCCCCGGCGGGCGAGCCGGCTTCAGGCGGAGATCAAGTGGGACTAGCGTTGCCGCGAGTCAGGCGGCGAGGATTGCGGCCGGTGGCATCCGGCCCGGAATATGTCTCCCCATGCCGGACGGCTGGATGACGCGAGACTGGGTGGAGTCGCAATGGAGCCACCTGGCGCTGCTCCGGCTGAGCGCCTACGGCTTCGGCATGATTGGCTTTGACCTGGCCATGATGACGATCATCCTGCCGGTCCTGGTGCTGGACGTGGCGCCGGAAGAGTTCAAGAACAGCTACCTGTCGGCGCTGTCGTTCACCGGGCTGATAGTGGCCGCCCTGGTGCAACCCATGGTGGGGCGCTACAGTGACCGGACCCGCACCCGGCTGGGGCGGCGGGTACCGTACCTGCTGTGGGGATGCGCCTTCGTCTGCGTGGGACTGGCGGGGGTTGGGTTCGCTCCCAGCTACCCGGTCCTGTTCGGAGTATGGCTATTCACCCAGGCCAACTTCAACATCGGGTATGGACCGTACCAGGCGTTGATCCGGGACCTGGTGCCAAGCAACAGGATCGGTGTGGCATCGGCGCTGAAGATCCTATCCGATGCCGCGGGAAGCCTGATCCTCATAGTCGCCAGCAGCGCCATCATCGGCCTTGGGGCCGCCTGGGGCGTTATCGATGGGCGGTGGGCGGCCCTCGCGCTTCTGGGCGCCACCCTGGTCGCGGCCACCGCCATCACCTCCGTGACCGTCCGCAACAGAGAATCGGCTGGGGCCTTGGCCCAGGGCCCGGTGCTGCCGGAGCTGCAACCGGCCCGGAGTCTCCACCCTCAACTCAACTGGTACCTCATCTCCCGCCTCATGATAATGACCGCCATCACCGCCTTCCCAACCTTTGGGCTCTTCTACGTTCGGGATGTGCTGGAACTGGAGAACCCGGCCCAGGAACTGGGGAGACTGATCATACCCGTGGGACTGGCCCTGGCCATCAGCGTCTATCCGGCGGGTTGGCTGTCCGACAAGCTGGGGCGCAAACCGGTGGTGCTGGCCGGCACCGTTGGGGCCGCGCTCTGCAGTGCCTGGTTGTTGAATGCGGACACCACCACAGATCTGGTGACAATGGCCACCGTCCTCGGCGCCATGATCGGCGTCCTCCTCAGCTCCAACTGGGCCCTGGCCAATGACCTGGCCACCAGTGGCCGGGAAGGAACGCACATCGGCATCGTCAACCTGTCCACCACCGGAGGCTCGGCTGCCGCCAAGTTGCTGGGCCCAGGCATAGACCTGTTGAACCGGATGTCGGAGGGCCTCGGCTACGATGCCTTGCTGATCAGCTGCAGCGTCCTGTTCCTGCTGGGGGGCCTCCTGCTGCTCCCGCTCAAGGTGGATGCCGGGAACACCACTCCCCCGCAAGGGGCTTCGCCTTAGACTTGTCATTCCCCTTAGCACGGCCTTGCCCCAAAGGTACTCTGAATAAGGTCACCCCTTGCTTCACTCGGGGTTGCCTGCTCCGGAGGACTTTGAGGCAAAGCCCGCGGGATTCAAACCCTGATGCACAATCGCATGACACTTCTTCTGCGCCGGCGCCGGCGAACCTACCGTTTTGCTTGGGTCACCTGCTGCAGGAACTGGGCGGCGCCACGGGCCAACCAGGCGTTCCAGGAGGTCATCAAGAACGTGGCCCCCTTCTCGATGTAGTGGCCCACGTTGTCATCATTGACCAGCGCCCCCGCGACCCGCCCGGCGGCCACGATGCGGGTGATGGCGCCGTCGATGGCGCTCTGCACCTCGGGATGGCCGATGTCGCCGATGTGCCCCATGGTCTGAGACAGGTCGGACGGGGCGACGAAGAACACGTCGATGTTGTCCACCCCCAGGATTTCGTCCAGGTTCTCCAGGGCCTCCGCCTCTTCCAGGAGCACTATGACCATGGTCTGGCCGTTGGCCTGGTGGAAGTAGTCGGCCACACCGTAGGACTGGCGTCCCCCGAACATTCCCCGATAGCCCAAGGGCGCGTACTTGGCCGATTGCATCGCCTGTTCCGCCGCGGCCCGGGTGTTGACGTGGGGGACCACGATGCCCATGGAGCCCCGGTCCAAGGCGCGGGTGAACAGCCACGGCTCGTTGGAGCTAATCCGGGTGATGGAGGCCATGCCCCACAGGTCACAGGCGCGGGTCATATCCGCCATCTGGTCCCAGTCCACCGGGCCATGCTCGCCCTCAATCCATGCGGCATCGAACCCCATGGGTCCCAGGAAGTCGATGACATCGGCGTTTTGCAGCCCGGAAATAGCGGCTACCAACTGGCCGTTTTGCAGTTTCTCTTTGGCAACATTCGTCCTGATAGCTGGCATTGGAAGCCTCCTTTAACACGTTTTTTGGCCCTTGGATTCCTGGCCCGGCAGGTGAAACCGCGCCGAACGGGCGACCGCCACGCCAGGCCGGGGCACTGTCTCGTTTATGGCCTTACAACCGGGTCTGGTATTTCCCTTCGATCATGGGCGTCCCCATCACCGTTCGTGGCGAGCCCTTCGGCCGTGCTCAGGACAGGCTTGTCGAACCACCAGCCCCAGGCCCTTCGACAAGCTCGGGGCGAACGGATGATCCCAACGGCTATTTAGATGACAGGACGCTAATACTCCCAGAACATCTGCTGTAGCTCGCCCCGGTCGCTGGTGATGGTTAGTCCCAGCATCAGCAGTATCCGCGCCTTTTGAGGCAGCAGGTTGTCGGCGACCATGATCCCCTGCTTTTCCTTCTTGGGGGTCAAAATCACCCGCCCGGCGGTCACTCGGGAAGCCAGCACCACCGGCATACCATGCAGGGCCGCATCACTGGCCGCCGCTTCCAGGGCCGGCGGGCTGCCGCCGCTGCCGAGGCCGGCGATCACCAACCCGTCCGACTTGTTGTTTCGGGCCGCCTCCACCAACAGGCCATCGGCGCCGGCGTAGGCGTACACGATATCGACCCGGGGCAAGGCAGACACACTGCCGACGTCGAAAGGGGTGGCCATGGTGTGTTTTCGAAGTGGTGCGCGGTAGAAGACCACCTGCCCGTCGGAGTCGGCATATCCCAGGAAGCCCAACTCATTGGGCCGGAAGGTCTCCACCCGGTAGGTGTTGGCCTTCACGACATCGCGGGCGCACTGCACCTCGTTGTTCAGGACGGTCAGCACTCCCAGGCCAACCGCTTCGGGGCAGGCGGCGATGCGTACCGCGTCCAAAAGGTTGACATCGGCATCGGTGCCCATGGCTGTCGGGGGCCGCATTGCGCCGGTTATCACCACCGGCTTGGAAGACTTGACGGTGAGGTGCAGGAAGTAGGCGGTCTCTTCCAGGGTTGCCGTCCCATGGGTGACCACCACTCCAGCCACGTCGTCTTCATCCCGGAATATCTGATTGATGCGCTGGGACAGAGGCAGCCACTCCTGGGGTCCGAAAGCGGTGCTGCCCACGCTGATCAGGTCCTCGCTGCGTACCTGGGCGATTTCGGCCAGCTCGGGAATGCGAGCCAGGGACTCCCCAACGAGCAACTTCTTACCCAATTCGCCATACAAAGTGTAGTCCAACCGGTGAGGCCCGATCCCGGAGATACTACCCCCGGTGCCAATGACTCTGACAACAGGCGGGCTGTTCGTCACGTTCGTCACCTCCAAGAGTTACGTTTTCCATTATTAAGGAGAAACCGGTAAGGAGAAACCGGGTGTCCAGCGTAGGGGCCAACTATCAAACCCTGTATAATTGATCCGAAAGCCGCGTTGGAGGAGCAGCCCGGTGCGTGCCTTGATCCTATCGGACATCCATTCCAACCTGGAAGCCCTCACCACGGTGGTCGACGATGCCCTCAACCGGGGCGGATTCGACTCGATCTGGTTCCTGGGCGACCTGGTGGGCTACGGCCCGGACCCCGGGCCCTGCCTTGAACTGGTCCGCCGTTACGACCTAGTGGCGGTGGCCGGCAACCACGATTACGCCGCGGTAGGCCAGGTGGACATTGAATACTTCAATCACGCCGCCAAATCGGCCATCGAGTGGACCACCGGCCAGCTGACTGCCCCCGAGGCCGAATTCCTGGCCGGACTCCCCACGATGGCCGTCGCCGAGCCTTTCACCCTGGTGCATGGGAGCCTGCGCAGTCACCTGGAGGAGTACCTCCTGCAACGAGAGTCCGCCCTGGCCACCCTGGCGCTACTGGGGACCCGTTTCTGCCTGGTTGGGCATTCCCATGTTCCCTTCCTCTGCCGTGAGAATCAGGGCTCGCCCCTATTCCTCCAGTTCACCGAGGGTGAGGTGTTTCCATTGGGCGATGAGCGCATGATCATCAATCCAGGGAGTGTGGGTCAGCCGCGGGACCGGGACCCCCGTGCCAGCTACGCCGTTTACGACAGCCGGAGCGCGACAATCGAGCGACACCGGGTAGCCTACGCCATCAACCGGACCCAGGAAAAAATGCAGGGGGCCAACCTGCCCCAATACCTGATCGACCGCCTGAGCCACGGCGTATGAATACCGTGGGCGGCCGGCGCCCCTGGGCCAGGATCCGGGGCGACGTTCCCGCCGTATCATAGCAAAACGCCGGTTCGGGTATTCTACTACAAGTCCTACTTGTCCCTTGGACCGTTGTCTTCTATATCGTTTCAATGTCCCATCGCCCGGACAGCCGGGCCGCGGCGCCGGGTTCCGCCGGGCTCGGATGCGTTGAGGCCGGTGCTCTACCGGGATAGGACGATTTCTTCCACCTGCCGCACGGCTAATTCCGCGAGGGCTCGAGCATCATCGGCGGAAGATATATTCTCCATGCCTCCTCGTGACCAGGGAATCGTCGCAACAGGGAAATCCGGAACTCCATGTATTCGGGCCATCGCCCTTCCCGTGCTTTCAACCAGTTTATCTGTTCCCACCGGAACCGAAGGAACCCCCCGCCGTTCAATGACGATTGCGTCGAGCACACTGCCCGAGCAACAGGACCCTCAATCCCCCACCCCCGTGATTACTACATCACAGGAGTTGGCCAACTCATCTATGATCTCATCGGGGGCAATGTTAAACGGTCGCGGCTTCGCCCTGCGCACGACCTCTTTGAAAGTGTATTTCGATTCCAATATCCGCACTATTTCGCGCAGCACCACGTCGTTACCTTGACGCCCATTATGTAGCACGCCAAGAACAGTGCTATTCAGATTGCCCAACCTGGGCGCCCGTTTCAGTACCGCGCCGCCGGTTTCCGTAGGGTTCAGTACTCTGATACTCATGACTACTTCCTCAGCCTCAACCTATTCTTTCTCTACTGCCGCATTGGTTCCTGAGAGTCGTCAGCTGCCGTCTGGCCCCTAGTGAGGCAAATCTGAGCGTCCGCTTGATGGGTGTTTGGCCGGCTCAATCCGAAACGAGCGGACGGCTCGGTCAACCCGGCCTATGCGATCCCAAAGCGGCCGCACGCCGGGTTCAATTGTCACGCGTGCTCACCGCCCGGGTCACTATAGGGTATTCCCCAACACCAGGCATGACAAGAACACTGCCGCCGGCATCGCCGCCTGCCACTATGGGGACTATGTCCTGCCGCAGCACGCTGGTGGCTTCGACGGGCCCTGAACTCATGTGTTGAATAAATTCATCTGAATCTTGCGTGAACGGATATATGAACCGGTCTCGGTCACCGGGCTCTATGTCCGGCATCACCCCCAGGGCTGCCCCCTCATCCCTGGCGCTGGTCCAGATACCTCGCCGTTTCAGGTCAGCCACCGAGTAGCGAACGTTCTCGAACAGGTATTGGCGCACGTCGTTCTTGGTCAGGCCCGCCTTTTGGAAGACTTCGACGATCCAAGGAGGCACGAATAGAAGATAAACGCGTGCCGATGAGGTCCCTCTTCCAAATGGCCAGTCCGCCGCCATAACGGTCAGGATATCCTCCGCGCTATTGTAAACAGTGGGCGTATCCCAAAGGGTAAGATAAACTTCCTTGACACTCACCGCGCTCGCTGTGGGACTGTGGCCTTGCATAACGTGGAGAGGGGGCCCCCAAGCCAAATCCTCGTTCTCGGCAATACAATAGCTGAACCGTCCGGGATGACCCCACTGGCCGCGCTGTACTCCACCTATCTTGGCTTCGGCGCAGTTAGCCAATACCAGGCTTATGGCGCGGGATATGGTGCAATTAGACCGAGTGCCCGACCCAAAACAGTACATTCCTGAATTGAGGCCGATCTGCTTGGCTATGGGTCCGTTCACAACGGTCATTATCCACGGGCTGGACAGGCTAGCCAGGTGATTCATCGGGTATTCCGGGGTACCCAAACATTCCATGGCTGACACGACCACGGGCATGTACTCCGGTTTGCACCCAGCCATCACGGCGTTGATCGCCACCTTCTCCGCTGTAATGATCCGCCCCCTTTCCACCAACTCGGCCACAACGTGATCCGGTTCCAGCTCGACGTAATCGAGAAACCGAGTCACCGCCTCCTCAGTTGGCGGGACGATTGGAAGACCATCGGTCCATCCTCTCTCCTGAAACAACTCGACGGCTTTGGGATAGTCCTCTACTTCTACAATCTCTGAACTTAGCGGCATTACGACCTCTTTGGCGGACAGGTACTCGCCTTACCCTCGCCGGCGTTTCAACGGCCAGATTCACGGATCCGCGGAACCACGCAATTCCAAGCCAGGATTTCCCAGATGAAACTGATATCCCCAAATGGTCCCGCTTGGACGGCTCGGACTATACTACGGCGCTTGGAGCGCGTCAACGGCTCTCCGATTCACTCAATTGCTCCAAGGGTTTTAACCAGCCACCACCCTCCAAGCATAACCGCCCAGAATCTCCAGTCGTGGCCCAAGCCACTCCATTGGGGCAACCTGATTGCTCCGGACAAACCTATCGCATCATAGACTACGGTGCCGCCAACGCGAGCTTGCTGGGCGACGGCCGAAACCGGCTGATCCGTTCCGGTATCCCGGCCGGCGTTTCCCTGGCCACCAACACCTCAGTAGGCTGGAACACCAGTCTGCGAGAGTGTCGCACCATTCACCCGCCGGTCTTGATCAGCCTGGTCTGAGGACTGGTCAGCATCGGGCGCTTGATCGCCTCCGGCAGGGCAAGGCCTCTGGCGATGTTGCCCCGGTGGCACGCCAACATGACCGCCTGGTCCGATTCGGGGCGTACTTGCCCTCCTCTAATCATTGCTCCGCCGTACCACGGCCAAGGTAGAAGCGGGCTGCGCTGTTGGGTGGATAGCTCGGGTTCGACACGACGAAACCGACCCTGGGTCCGGCAGGTGAAATCATGGTAAGAGACGCTCGCTCTCCCGGAAGGCCGCTGGGTTGGTAGTTCCAGCAGGTGCGCTACTTCTCTATGTAGCACCGCTTTGGCCGAGTGCCGGCCGCCAGGGTAATCTCGTAGGGTAGTCTCGTATTGATATGTCGGCGTCTGTTCCGCTTCGTCCCGGGCGAACGTGAAATAGCGAGGAAGGCGGCCCGCTTGCTCACTTCCGTCCTTCCGGCACAGGCCGGGTTCCGGGCGCACCAACCGTCACCAGGGCAAGGGCTACAGGGAAACACGTGTTTCCGGGTCCCGGCCTTGGCCGGAAGGACCCCTGAGTCGCCGTTTTCAGGGGATGGCCATCGCCAAACTCGTAGCGTACGCGTACTCCGGTTCCGCAACCTTTGGTTGATAGACGTTTAATTCTTGGTAGATTCCTGCTAGACTATGCTTCTGGCCATGCGGAAGCTGGCCCGCTAGCTCAATTGGCAGAGCAACGGACTCTTAATCCGTAGGTTCTCGGTTCGACCCCGAGGCGGGTCACCACCCCCGGCCCGGTCACCTCGGGCATCCAGCAGGGGGAAGTGTCGGAACTGGTAGACGAGCATGATTTAGGATCATGTGCTGAAAGGCGTGGGAGTTCGAGTCTCCCCTTCCCCACCAGGCCTAATTCAATGCTCCGCTCCGAAGTTTGACTGCAGTTCTGAGCGGTGATCCCGCTGCCCTATTGCCACCCCCGGCGTTCCCGCCGGACCCGGCATTCCAGGTCGCGCTATTGCCGGTGCCGGTTTAGCCGGTGGTCTCAAACTTTGATTCGGACGACTGCTTGCCCCACATGGTAGAATTGGGGCACTCTACGCGTGCGTCCGGAATTCGACGGAGGTCACACCATACCAGCCTCAGGTCACCTCCTAGGATGCCAGTGCAGTGTGCATATTCCGCTCCGATGGAGGGCAAACCGCCCCAGACCCACACCCCCAGCCAGCCCTCCCCAAAGTGCCGCCAACCCAGTCGTCAAGCAAGTCATGCCCGGGCACAAGAGGACTGACCCAGATTGTGGCTGCTCCGGATGCACGCTGCTGCGCACTGTTCTCCTACCTAACAAATCGACCGCAACGCCCTATTTATTGGGCGGGATTTTGACAAGTGTAGGTGAGACCATGAAAAACTTGCTGAAATGGCCTTTCGGGCTCTTAATCGTCGCCTATCTCGCCGTGACCATAGTTCATCTGTCCAATGGCATCGGGTTTGGACGGAGTTTGGCAGGGGGGGTTATCGATGCACGGGTTGCCGTCACTTGCCCGAGCAATACTGGGCTACTTTGGGACATTGTCAACCGGGATGCGCTCCAGGATTTTGGGCTCAGAGCAGTCTTTGCGTTTGGCGGAAGCTACTCAGACCTTTGCGAATTTGGCCTTGACTCTACGTTCGGTTCTTGAATACTCCATGCTCAACGGGCGGCACCCCGTCAGAAACCCACCCCAGGCATTCCCGCCGGACCCGTCCAGCTTCGTCTCGGTTCCTCCGGTACTTGTGAGGCCCGCCGGCTTCGAGAGCCACAGGGCTATGGCGAATGATATGGGGATTTCGCTCCGTTGCCACGGTTATCCACCTTTTTACGTGACCAACTGTGCCTGTTCCAAGAATTCTCAAGAATCTTAACAGGGTCCGGGTGCTGACTCCATGGAAGCGCAGGGGTTTGATCTGGCATCATATTGGTATAAATATTATATTTTGGAGAAATTCTCAATATGGTTTGGTCCGAGTGGACGTTCATAGGTTTTGTACTCAGCGGAATCAGCATTTCCTACGCTCTTGTAATCCTCTCCCTCAACGTGGAGCGGATCGCAGACGGTTTCCGAAACCGGCCATCGAGCAGGCCGTCCCCTTCTCAGCCATGAAGGTCTGGCATAAACGGCCGGGAGCTACCTGCCCCCCAGTAGCCTCTTAGTGAATCGGGGATAGGCCTGGGACAGCCCTGGGCGTCACAGGGCTATGGGAGCGAGACCAACATGCTGTCCCGAGGCCCGCCCGGAACCTCGGACCTCTTTCCCAGCCGCCGCGAGGGACTGGAAGGACCGGAAATCGGCCCAGGAGCAGGGATGTTCCCGAGGACCTATCCCCAAGGAAAAGAGCGCGCCGGTGCGAATGGAGGCCGATCCCTCTCCTCAAGTCCACCGAAGGCATAGCCATCGAGGAACCGGTCGGTTTCCTGGTGGACGGCCAGCGTCAGACCGGGATGTCCCACGGGACAGGCTGACATCTCTACGAAAGGCAACGTGAGGCTCCCATATCCTCCAACCGTGCTGCATCAGCAGGTTGGCTCCCTGCCTGGTGGGCCGCAGGGTACTGTGGAAGTGGAAGCAGGCGTCGGGGGCAGCCTTGGCCTCCGCCTGTTCGAACGGACCTTCGAGTCCACATCTGGGTGCTTCGCCGTCCGCCACTACCGTTCCCCGAAGATGTATTCGCCGGACCGCCCCTTCCCGTCAAATCTCCTTCTACCCGGCTCGACACCATCGCTCGCTATTGCTCCCTCGCATTGAATGAAACTATCTCCCTTCTCATGGGGTGACATCTTCACTGAACTGTTACCCGGTGTCATTATCTCTGAACTACCACAATGGACTTGGCCCTAGCTGGCACATAGTTTATACTGTCCGCAGTTTTGACCGTATCGGGGAGAAACGCTTGGGGCAGTGTGGTATGATCTCCGCCACTCGACGGGGTATCTTCGTTTCAACAAGTACGATAGAATACACAGGCAATCGGCCGGCACAGGACTTCGAATCATCTGACAACAGTGATAACAGGCGCGGGATTTCGAGTTTCCCGCTGCCCACCAGGATACCTGGCGCCGGAGTTTCGGGTTGAGATGCGCTGGGAACATGGGCCCGATTTTGGGCAGGTAGATTGAGGATTGATTCCATCAGCCAAGGAGGTAGGTTGGTAACTTTACTAGATGTGAAAGACCTCAAGACTTACTTCTTCACCTATGAAGGCGTCGTGAAGGCGGTGGATGGGATTTCCTACGAGTTGGAGCAGGGCGAGACCCTGGGCCTGGTCGGAGAGAGCGGTTGCGGCAAGAGTGTCAGCGCCCTCTCACTGATGCGTTTGATTCCCGATCCCCCGGGTAAGATTTTGAACGGCGAGGTTCTGTTCGAAGGTGAGGACATCCTCAAGATCGAAATGGACGATATGCGCCGTATCCGGGGCGGCAAGATGTCTATGGTTTTCCAGGAGCCCATGACCTCGCTGAACCCGGTGCTTACTATAGAAAAGCAGCTCACCGAGACACTCCAACTCCATAAGGGAATGAGCCGGGAGGAGTCTCGAAAGGAGAGCGTCAACCTGTTGGCCAGGGTGGGTATCCCCGACCCGGACAAGCGGGTCAAACAATATCCCCACCAGTTCAGTGGCGGGATGCGGCAACGGGTAATGATCGCCATGGCCCTAAGCTGCAACCCCCGCTTGATCATCGCCGACGAGCCGACCACCGCCCTGGACGTGACCATTCAGGCCCAGATCCTGGAGTTGATGAAGTCGTTGACCACCGAGTTCGGGGTGGCCCTGATCGTCATCACCCACAACCTGGGCGTGGTGGCCCGCTACGCCGACCGGGTGAACATCATGTACGCGGGCAAGATCATCGAACGGGGTTCGGCGATGGAGATTTATTCCAACCCGCGGCACCCCTACACCGTCGGGCTGCTCCGGTCGGTGCCCCGCCTGGACCAGCCTCGCCGGACCAGGCTGGACCCAATTGAAGGCCAGCCTCCAGACCTGATAAATCTGCCGCCGGGATGCTCCTTCCGGGAACGGTGCCGTTGGGCCATCGACAAATGCGCCACGGAACCCCCCGAGTTGATGCAGGTGAACGACGGCCACGTCTCCGCCTGCTGGGTTCCCGAGGAGTTGGGCACTGAAGCCGTGCTATCCGGCGTCAGCGCGGAACCTTCCAGCAACGGCGACGGCACCTAGCCGGCTTCCTGCTCCAACGCGCCACCGGACAACCAGGAAACGGAGAGCGGTGAACAATGACCACATTGTCAGGCACACAAGCCAGCGAACAGTCACCAACCGCGACCGGTGAGGTTCTCGTCGATGTCAAGAACATCAAGATGTACTTCCCCGTCTCGTCGGGAATGCTGTTCCAGAGATCCACGGCCTACATCAAGGCGGTGGACGACATCTCCTTCGCCGTCCATCGTGGTGAGACCTTGGGGCTGGTTGGAGAAAGCGGCTGCGGCAAGACGACTACCGGCCGTTGCATTCTCCAACTGTACCGGCCCACCGCGGGCCAGATCTTTTTCGAAGGCCGAGAGTTGACCGAGCTTTCCAGCCGGCAATTGCGAAGCATGCGGCGCCGGATGCAGGTCATCTTCCAAGACCCCTACAGCTCCCTGAACCCGCGCATGACCGCCGGGAACATAATCGGCGAACCCCTGGTGGTACACCGGATGGTGAGCAACAAGGCCGAGTACCGGGAGAAGGTGGCGGACCTGTTGCAAAACGTCGGCTTGAACCCCTACATGGCCGACCGGTTCCCCCACGAGTTTAGCGGCGGCCAACGCCAGCGTATCGGAGTGGCGCGGGCCCTCTCGGTGAGCCCCAACTTCATCGTAGCTGACGAACCCGTGTCGGCGCTGGACGTATCCATCCAAGCCCAGATCATCAACCTGCTGGAGGACTTGCAGGAAAGGTTCAACCTTACCTACCTGTTCATTGCCCACGACCTTTCGGTGGTCCGTCATATCAGCGACCGCGTGGGCGTCATGTACCTGGGCCATATTGTGGAACTGGCGGGAAGGAACGACATTTACCGCGACCCTGCCCACCCTTACACCAAGGCCCTGCTCTCCGCGGTGCCCATTCCGGACCCGATAGCCGACTCGAAGAGGGAAAGGGTCCTGTTGACCGGTGAGGTCCCCAGCCCCTTGAACCCTCCCAGTGGATGCGTGTTCCACCCCCGCTGTCCCGTTGCAACGGATGAGTGTTCCCAGGTGCTGCCGGAGCTACGGCAGGTACGGCCCGACCACTGGGCCGCTTGTATCCGGACGGAAGGTTCCGGGCCGGTCTAACACTCCGCCATGGACCCGTCGCAAATACGCAATTTCTGTATCATCGCCCATATCGACCACGGAAAGTCGACCCTAGCCGACCGCTTCCTTGAAATCACCGGCACCGTCCGCCCTCAGGACATGAAGGCCCAGTTCATGGACCAGATGGAGTTGGAGCGGGAACGGGGCATCACCATAAAGGGCAAGGCGGTAACCATGTCCCATCGGGCCCCCGATGGGCAGACGTACCAGCTCAACCTCATCGACACCCCCGGCCACGTGGACTTCAGCTATGAGGTATCCCGGGCCCTGGCCGCCTGCGAGGGCGCCCTGCTGGTGGTGGATGCCAGCCAGGGTATCGAAGCCCAGACCATCGCCAACACCCTGTTGGCCATGGAATACGACCTGGACCTGGTGCCGGTCATCAACAAGGTGGACCTTCCCCAGGCCGAGCCCCAGAGGGTGGCCGCCGAGCTACGCCAGGTGTTCGGGTTCAAGGAAGATGAGGTCCTCTTCGTCTCGGCCAAAAAGGGCACCGGCGCCAGAGATATCCTGGACGCGGTTGTGGACCGAATCCCGCCGCCCCAGGGCGAAACAGACCAGCCCCTGCGGGCCCTGGTGTTCGACTCCGTCTACAACCCCTACAAGGGCATCATCGCCCACATCCGCGTGACAGACGGCTCAGTATCGAAGAACGAACGGATTCAGGTCATGTCCTCGGGGAACGTGACAGAGGTAGTGGAGACGGGCGTGTTCGCCCCGTTCCCTTCACCGGTGGACACGCTGTACACCGGGCAGGTGGGGTACATCGCCACCGGCTTCAAGGATGTCCGGGAGTGCAGCGTCGGCGATACCCTAACCGGAGTCCGCCGGCCCGCCAGCGAATCCCTCCCCGGCTACGTACAGCTTAAATCCATGGTCTTTGCCGGGCTCTATCCCTCGGATGGCGAGGACTACGGCCACCTGCGGTCGGCGTTGGAGAAGCTTCAGCTAAACGACGCCTCCCTGACCATGGAACCGGAGAGCAGTGTCGCCCTGGGTTTCGGCTTTCGCTGCGGGTTTCTGGGGCTGATGCACCTGGAAATCGTCCAGGAGAGACTGGAACGGGAGTACGACCTGGACCTGGTCCTGACCGCCCCCGGAGTGGCCTACCAGGTGGTGCTCACCAACGGGGAGACCATCCTGGTGGACAGCCCGGCTAAACTCCCGCCACCCACCGAAGTACAGGAGATCCGGGAGCCGATCCTGAATTTGACCATCGTCGCCCCCAACCGGCACGTGGGAGTCATCATGGAGTTGATGCACTCCCGCCGGTCCGAATACCAGCGGATGGAGTACATTCAGGGGCAACAGGGACCGGGGGAAGGAGAAATCACCGGCCCGGATCAAGGGCGGGTGGTGATGGAATACACCATGCCCTTGGTGGAGTTGCTGGCCGATTTCTACAACCAGCTAAAGTCGCGAACCCAGGGCTACGCCTCCTTGGACTACACGTTGAAAGGCTACCAGGCCGCCCCCCTGGTAAAGATGGATATCCTGATCAACCAGGTGCCGGTGGAGGCGCTGTCGATGATCTTGCACCGCGGCCAGGCGGCCCGCCAAGGCCGGGCAGCGGTCGAGAAACTACGGTCGGCCATCCCCCGGCAGCTCTTCGAGGTTCCGATTCAGGCGGCCATCGGCGGCCGCATAATCGCCCGGGAGACGGTGCGCGCCATGCGCAAGGACGTGCTGGCCAAGTGCTACGGCGGCGACATCACCCGCAAGCGCAAGCTGCTGGAGAAACAGAAAGAAGGCAAGAAGCGGCTGAAGATGGTGGGCCGGGTGGAGATACCCCAAGAGGCGTTCCTGTCGCTTCTTAAGCTCAACGCCGAAGATTGATGCCCGCCACGGGTGATCGACTGTCCACTCGCTCTTACGGCCCGCACGCGGCTCACTCGCTACGTTTCACGTCAGATCGGGAGTTGGCGAGGCCGGTCGCAGGGCCTAAGCCCAGGGGGGTATTTCGCCACTTGCCGTCTCAATTTCCCGGCGCCGCCTTCTGGCATCCGGCTCATACCCTTCGACGAGGCTCCAGAACTTCTCGGAGTGGTCAAGCTGCTTGGTGTGGCAAAGTTCGTGCACCAAGACGTAGCGAACGAGTTGCGGGGGAAAGAACAGGAGATTTCGATTCAGGTTGATGGAGCGTTGTTTCGAGCAACTACCCCACCTGGTCTTCTGCCTTCGGATGGTGACCCGGGCAAAAGGGATGGACAAATCCCGGCTGAGTTTTTGAAGCCAGGGAACTAATACCTTCCCGGCCTTTGCTTGCAGCCATTCGTTCAGGGCTCCGGCAACTCGGAGTGGGTCATCGACGGCGCCCTCAACCGCCAGAGTGCCGTCGCCGCCCTCATAGACCGTCAAGCCGCCTCCAGAAGTCGCCAGGTATTCAACCTTCCAGCACTCTTGAATGGATTTCAGATCGATCGACTCGGGCCGCTGCAACTTCTCTACGGTAGGGGTCTTTCCCAGGTGTTTGGATATCCATCCAGCCTTTGATTCGAGAATCTCGGGTATCCGCGCCTCGTCGAATCCCAAGGGAACGACAACCTCCAATCCAGTTGTCCTTGAGAGTTTCAGAGTGACCCTTTTGGCCCTCGTGCTCCGGCGAACGCTGTAGGGCCAAGGTACCTTTCTTCTGGGAATCGCGCATACCCCCGTCGCGGCAGGCTAGGTCTGAAGGGCTCAGTTTTCGAGGCCGCTCCAAGTCTTGAGGGAGTGGTCAGATGGAAAACACGGACCGGCTGGGCCTCTCCCAACTTGGGTTGTGATCGGCCCGGCCAGGCCATCCAACGGCCTCCCAGGCGTCTGAAACGCTCCCTCCGGGCCTACGCCCGGTCCTTTATGATGGCGGTGGAGGGAGGCGCGATACACCGGTAGATCAGGTTCTTCCCGGCGGGGCCGCCCACGACAACCATCTCAATGTTACTGGCGCTTCCCATTACCGGCAACATTATCTGGTCCTGCTCCCACTCTGACAGCTTCAATAGCCATTCCCACTGCGGCCTGATCTTATCCGGAGTGCAAAGCACCTTGTTTAGCAGCCGCCGGGCGCTGGTCCGGCAACGGTTGTAGACGTACTCCCGCACCGCGTTCTTCGACCAACCGGCCGTGCCGCAAATGTTGGCGTGCTCCGGGCCGAACATGAGCAAGAGCCTGTAATACGGGTCCCATCCGGGGTGACCCTGGTCCAGATATTCACCACCGGGGATGGCGCTGAAGAAAGCCATGCTGTTGAGCACTCCCTCCGGCGTCCAGTTATCCAGGTCGTTTACATCTATCTCATCCCTGGTGGCGAAGAGGGTTACGGTGCTTTCTTCCTGATCAAACCCCTTCTCCACGTGGAGAGGCTGCCAAGGGGTCTCCTCCTCATTTTCCGCGACACACATTCCGAACTTGCGGGCCGTCCCAATAGTATCCAGGTCCATGTGTCCGGGGTAGCAGTGTCCAACGTTCATCATGATGAGCCGCAGCGCCCGGCCCAGGACTATGTTGTGGCGTGACTGGGCGCCCGGCCCCATGGCACAGCGCTTGGAATTGATGCCTATCTCCCTCCCGATGGGCCCGTTGATGACCATGAGCGGCGCGTGGGTACTGGTGGACATGGCCATGGCTCGGACCCGGTCGCCCAGACCTGTATAAGCTTCGCAGGCGGCGATGAGAATCGGCAGGTGGGCGGGTTCACAGCCGGCCATCACCGCGTTGATGGCGATCTTTTCCACGGTCGCCAGGCCGTTCCCGGGCTCCAGCACCGTTACCACGTCTTCGGCGCTTCGGGTGGCGCCTTTCAGCATCCGCTCCACTTTCTCCGGCGTGGCGGGTATGATGGGGAAGCCGTCGCTCCACTCAAGCTCCAGGAACTGCCGGTTCATCTTCTCGAAGGCATCGTAGGAATCCGTTGCGTCTATCTTCAGCCGGTCGGTGGCCTTGGGCTTCGCCGCGGTGGTGTTGCCGTTGCCGCCGGCGTCGGTGGTGAGGACTTCCACCATCCGGTCCACCGCGTCGGCCGTGTCCCGCTTGATCCGTTCGGGAGTCAGTCCGGTGAGGACCTCCGGGAACAACGCATAGCGGAACTGGGGCAGGCCGAAGGCACGGGCGGTGGCCATGGCGTCCCGCTCGAAGCCGACGGAAACGATGCCGACGCTGGGCTTGCCCGCCTTCTCCATGACGACCAGGTCGTGGACAATCCACGACGTGCAAGAGCCTCAATCTCCGGTGGAGCCGATGAATACATCGCACTCCTGCTTGGCTCTCTCCATCAGTTCCTTATCGCAGGGCATGGAGCCGTCGTAGCGAATCACCTTGACGTCTTTGAACCGGTTGCTGATCAGCTCGCCGGCCTTCACCAGCGCAATTTCACCACCGCGCTTCGAGTTCCACAGCAGGCCCAGGGTCAGGCCGTCCAGGGAGCGGGGCCGGCGCGCGGTTCCGCTCACCTTGATTTCGCCCTCGCTCTGAGCGACGGGATTGAGTACTTCCAGGGTAAACATGGCTGCCCTCCTTTGCCGGGTGCTCCCAGCCTACCGACCCGCGATTTTTCTGTCAATGTTGGGAACCGGCATCTTGGTTGCGGCACGGAGAAGGTTGAAAAGACCCGGCATCGATTCCCGCGCCGCCCTCACCTCAATCCTCTCCCTGAGGGAGAGGAGGCCGAGCGGTCCAAACCGGGCACATGGGTAACACTCGCCGCGAGGAGGACACGCGTTCCTTCTCCCCGGACGGGAGAAGGTTAGGATGAGGGTGAAAAGCACGTCCGCCTTACCCGTGTCGACCTGGCATTCCAGGCAACCATCAGCGGTGAGGGTGACCAAGCCGGGTAAGCCCCGTCCATTCTCGAAGCACCGGCGGGGACACTAGAGGGACCGGTTCGAGACAATGCCCTGATTTCCAACATCCGTCTCCTCAAGGCAGGAGATTTTGAATCAGCGTTAGAATAGAGTTAGTAGAACGACGACGGAGCATCGGGTAGGCCCCGAGCCGGCAAACTGGAATCCACCCAAAAGGGACCAACGACACGAACATGCTGCAAACCCACGTTGAGAAGATATCCGGTGAATTGAGGGTGGCTGCCCGGCGGATCGCGGCCGCCGCCAACCTCCTGGATGGCGGCGCCACCGTGCCGTTCATCGCCCGATACCGCAAGGAGGCGACCGACAGCCTGGATGAGGTGGAGGTCACCCAGGTGCGGGACCGCCTGGAACAGCTCCGCGATCTGGACCAGCGCCGGGAAGCCATTCTGGCCTCGCTGGAGGAGAGAGAGCTTCTCACTCCGGAACTGGCGGCAAGGATCAACGCGGCCCAGACCATGGCCGTCCTGGAGGACATTTACCTGCCCTACCGTCCCAAGCGGCGCACCCGGGCCACCATTGCCCGGGAGAAGGGTCTTGAGCCGCTGGCGGAAATCTTGTGGCGTCAGGACGAGACCGACCCGCCGCGGGCGGCCGCCGGTTATGTCGACCCGGCGAAGGGCGTCGAAACGGCCGGGGATGCCCTGACCGGGGCCAGAGACATCATGGCGGAGTGGGTCAGCGAGGACACCACCGCGCGGGCTACTATGCGGCAACGCTTCCTTACCCGAGGGATCATTGTGTCCAAGGTAACCGACGGTCCGCCGGACCAAGCCATCAAGTACCGGGACTATTACGATTGGCGGGAGCCCGTGGCCGCGGTAACGTCCCACCGGCTGCTGGCCATGCTCCGTGGCGAGCGGGAGTCGATGCTCACGGTCCGCGTTCAGCCGGAGGAGGAAGAAGCCCTGCTCGGCCTGGAAGCCCGGTTCGTCAAAGGCGACGGCCCGTCTTCACAGCAGATGAGGCTGGCGGTCCACGACGGCTACAAACGGCTGCTTTCCCCCTCTATGGAGACCGAGACCCGCAAAGTCATCAAGCAGCGAGCCGACGAGACGGCGATTCAGGTGTTTGCCAGCAATCTTCGTCAGTTGTTGCTGGCGCCGCCACTGGGTGAAAAAAACGTGCTGGCCCTGGACCCGGGTTTCCGCACGGGCTGCAAGCTGGTCTGCCTGGACCGGCAGGGAAAGCTGCTGCACCGGGAGACCATTTACCCGCTGCTGGCCCAGCAGCGGGCGGAACAAGCGGGGCAAACTGTCAAGGACCTGTGCTGGAAATTCGAGATAGAGGCCATCGCCGTGGGCAACGGCACCGGCGGCAGAGAGACGGAGGCTTTCCTGCGGACGATCGAGCTGGGGCCGCAGATTCCAGTGGTGATGGTGAACGAAAGCGGTGCATCGATATACTCGGCCTCAGAAGTCGCCCGGGCCGAGTTTCCGGATGAAGACCTGACGGTTCGCGGTGCGGTGTCCATTGGCCGCCGCCTCATGGCTCCCCTGGCCGAGTTGGTGAAGATCGACCCCAAATCCATCGGCGTAGGGCAATACCAGCACGACGTGGACCAGAAAGCCTTGAGGGGCCGTCTGGACGACGTGGCCGTGGGCTGCGTCAACCGCGTGGGAGTAGCGGTGAACACCGCCAGCATGCAGCTCTTGGCCTATGTGTCGGGCCTGGGCCCCGGCTTGGCCCAGGCCATAGTGAAGTACCGGGACGAAAACGGACCCTTCAAGTCGAGGGAAACCCTCAAGAAGGTCCCGCGCCTTGGACCCAAAGCCTTCGAGCAAGCGGCGGGCTTTCTGCGCATCCGAGAGGGAGAACACCCCCTGGACGCCAGCGCGGTACACCCGGAGAGCTATCACATCGTCGAGGCCATGTCTCGCGACGCCAACTGCTCGGTGGAAAGCCTGCTGCGGGACGCCTCACTGCGGGAGAAGATCGATCCAAAGAAATATGTCAGCGAAGAGGTAGGTATGCCGACCCTGGCGGACATTATGGATGAGCTGGCTCGGCCCGGCCGGGATCCGCGCCAGGAGTTCGCGCCCTTCAGCTTCGACCAAGGCGTGCAGCGCATCGAGGACCTCACGCCGGGTATGCGATTGCCCGGGATTGTCACCAACATCACCGCCTTCGGGGCCTTTGTCGACGTTGGAGTACACCAGGACGGGCTCATTCACATCAGCCAACTCGCTGACCGTTTCGTTCGCGACCCGTCGGAGATAGTCCAGCTGCAGCAGCCGGTCGACGTCACCGTGCTGGAGGTGGATCTGGGCCGAAAGCGAATCTCCCTGTCCCTGAAGGCCAGTCCCGGCCGCTAGACCGGCCATCGCCGCAACTGCCACCTGCTCCTGCAACGGGAGCGGAGGCTCGGGAGCGCGCCTGGGTTGTGATATGATCCGACCGCCAAATACTGTAGCGGAGGCGCCACCATGCCACTCGTAGGCAATGACTGGCTGGCTCTAACCCAAGAGCCCACCCTGGAGCCGGAGATTCCGATCTGCGACCCCCATCACCACTTCTGGGTGCACCGGCCCGAGCCGGCGGCCTATCAGCAATACCTGCCGGCGGAGCTGGCGGCCGACATCAACAGCGGCCATAACGTCCGTTCCACCGTATTCATCGAGGCCCGGTCCGAGTACCGCATCGATGGCCCCGAGGAGTTGCACTCGGTGGGCGAGGTGGAGTTCGTGCAGAAACTGGCCGATGAATTCGCCACCGGGGCTCAAGGACCGGCCCGCGCCGCCGCCGCCATCATTGGCAGGGCCGACTTGAAGCTGGGCGACGGAGTGCGCCCGGTCCTTGAGGCACTCCAGGCTGCCAGCCCCAATCGGTTTCGCGGCATCCGCCACTCGACGGGCTGGGACCCGAGCCCAGAGGTGCCGGACCGGGAAATACAGGGCGTCCTGGCCACCGATGGCTACCGGGCCGGCGCGCGGGTCTTGGCGGAGATGGGGTTCCTGCTGGAAGGCTTCATGTATTTCCCCCAACTGGGCGAGTTGGCCGATTTCGCCAACGCCATACCCGAACTCACCATCGTGCTGAACCATAGCGGCGGACTGCACCGGATAGGCCCCTACGCCAACCGCGACGACGAGGTGTTTCCCGAGTGGAGACGGGGCGTGGCCGCCGTGGCCAAATGCCCCAACATCGTCATGAAGGTGGGCGGCATTGGCCAAGCCCGGTACGGCTTCGACTGGACTAAGCGGGAGGTCCCCGTGGGGTCGGAGGAGCTGGCCGGAACGATGTCGCCGCTCCTGAACTACTGCATCGAACAGTTCGGGCCCGACCGGTGTATGTTCGAAAGCAACTTCCCGGTCGACAAAGTGGCTTACTCATACAACGTGGTATTCAACGCCTTCAAACGGCTGTCGAAGGGCTACTCGGCCACGGAGCGCGCCGCCATGTTCCACGACACCGCCGCTCGTGTATACCGCATAGAAGCTTGATGCTAAACGGTGGCCAGAGCGAGGTTTCGGAGACGTGTTTCGGGGCATTGGGGCGCGGCAGTGTGGCCAGCATCTACGGGGGAATATCGCCGGACAGCAGGCCAGGCTAGTGTCTCGTAGATGGATTGATGCCCGGTTCGTCATCCCGGCGAAGGTGGGCGGGAATGTCGCACACTTTCGCCGATGCAAAGCTATTGGCAAGACGGTGCGTTAGCCCTGGAACGGGCGGGCAGTCTAAGCGGAGACTGTTTCGGGGGGGGGGTAGAGGAGGAGTTCCAAGGCGCCGACAACGGTCAAGCGCCATGGAGGTTACCGGCGGGCCCCTTTAAGTTGCTTCTTCAGCCCGTTACGCACAACCACTTGCTGGTTCATGCGCTTGACGAATTCCTCGGTCGTCTCTTCTCGCTTCGCCCGCTTGGGCTTGCTCTCGGCCATGGTCCCCCCTTGTTTGCTGGACCGGAAGGAGCTTGCTTCCCGCGGGAGCGCCCTCCCAGGCTTTCTCGGCTATTTGAGACCGCCCTACGAGACGGTCACCTCTTATCATACACCAAACAGTTCGCTCAAGCCTACTGGCATGAACGCCATAAGCAGGCGCGTTGAGCCGGCCGGACCGGTATTTTGATCACCGGCGTCCCGGGAGTGCCAAAGGCAAGTTGCAGGCGGCTACATCCCAAGCGAGGTTCGAAGTTCCCTGATCTGGTCCAGGTGGCTCCCCCAGTGATGGGCAAAGATCCCGTCCAGCAAGTCCTGTAGGGTGCGCTCATTTTCCCGGCCCCGCACCCTATGCCGGGCCAGGATCGCCTTGGTGTCAAGGTCGTCGTCGGTGGCGGTCCCGAGGACTTCCGCCATCCCCCGGAAAAACTCGCCGATATCCTCGCGCAACTGTTCGGTGTCGTAGGCCAGCCGGTCCGGGGTCAGGTTGTCCAGGTCGGCCCAAATGTCAAATTCCGCCATCTCTCCGGACAGCATGCCCCAAAGGACCTGGTGTAGGCCGCCTTCAGGGGTTTCCAGCAAATGGTACACCACTTGCCGAGCCGACCAGGCGGAAGAATCGGGCTTCCAGTCGAGGCAATAGTCCATGCCGTCGAGGAGTTGGAGAATCTGGGACTCGATGGTGCGAAAGTTTTCCAGGTGTTCATCTATTCGGGTCGTCAAATTCACGCCTGCCTAGCTGCGTTCTGCTGATTTCCGGACCGCCGGAGGGGCTTGCTCCAGGACATCCTGCACCAGGGTCCGGGCCGCCTCGCGGGTATCCTCCCGGGCCAGGGCGAACTCCAGGGACGCCCGCAACAGCCCCAGGGGGCTGCCTCCATCGTAGCGGCGTCCCAGGAACTCGTAGGCGTATAGCTCCTGGCTCTCCAGCAGCAGAAGCAGCCCGTCGGTCAACTGAATCTCGCCCTTGGCGCCCGGCGGGGTGCGCTCCAGGCAGTCAAAAATCTCGGGGGTCAACACGTAGCGGCCCACGACGGCCAGGTTGGAAGGGGCCTCGTCTCGAGGAGGTTTCTCCACCATCCCGTGGATACGAAACACCCGTTCCTCCACCTCGGTGGCATCCACCACCCCATACTTGTCGATGACTTCTCTGGGCATCTCTTCCACGGCGACCACGCCGGCGCTGGTCTTCTGGGCCACCGCTTTCATCTGGGCAACCACGCCGGGGCTATGGACGACAATGTCGTCGGGCAGGATGACCACGAAGGGCTCCCCGGCCACCGCTTCACGCGCCATCAACACCGCATGGCCCAGTCCCAGGGGTTTCTCCTGGATGACGAAGGACACCTGGACCAGGCTGGTGGCGTGGCGCACCCCTTCCAGCAGGTCGACGGCGCCGGAGGCGGCCAGGTGGTGCTCCAGCTCGGGCTCCGGGTGGAAGTAGCTGGCCACGGATTCCTTGCCCGGTGAAGTGACGACTATGACCTGCTCGATTCCAGCCTCTGCCGCTTCCTCCACCACGTACTGAAGCATCGGCTTTTCCAGGATAGGCAGAAGCTCTTTGGGGACCGACTTGGTGACGGGCAGGAACCGGGTACCCAGACCCGCGGCGGGAATGACGGCTTTTCTTATGTCCACAACACGCCCCCTAACCGGGACAATTCTACCACCCGGTTCCAGCGCCGCACAAGAAATCGTAAGCCGTCAGCGCTCAGCGGTCAGCACACGCCCAAGCGGCAAGGTGTGCCGCAAGTTTCCGCCCAGGTCCTGGAACGTCAGCTTCCCTTCCATACCAAGGAGGGGACCGAGGGGAGGGGCGCCTGGCGGGGCTGGATGCCCTCTTGCACCTCGACGCATCAAAGAGATTGTGCCTGGCAGACGCCCATTACAGAATCTCAGAGTGTTTGTTGATGTAATCCCAAGCCCAATCATGGATGATATAGTCAAACATGGGAGAACTTTGGTCCACGGTGTCGCTCGGTACGGCATCGGCGGAACGATAAATGATTCGAGCGAATCTCAACCCTTTAACGGCACCATCACCCGATGGCAGGGTTTGAGTTTTCGATTCGATCATGATAAAGCGTCTCAGGATTGCCTTTTGCGGTTCAGTTAGGTGATGGAGGCCCTCTTGGCGGGTAGTGATGACGGTACTTCGGCTGTGAGCGATCAATCCCCAGTGGATAGCATGAACTCCGAACCGAATAATAATGGCGGCGCTTGAGAAGACCAGACCAAGGCCGAAGCCCCGTGTATAGACGGTCCGGTTATCCATCATCCCCAAATCGTCCAACGTGTTGTCCGAAGCGAACACGAGAAACAACAAAGCGCTGGCCGTCACGAACGATACGGTAAGGTGGATTCGAATGGGATACCCGATGCGCCCAAACAGCATTCTCAACACAACGCCATTATAGCCAACAAGAAAATGGGTGTCGAAACTCCCGAGCCTGACAGCGGTAAATTAGTTTGCCAACAACGGAAAGGGACCGTTTACATGCACACGGTTAGCCTAAAATGTTCGTGCGAGGTACCTCTTGAGTAATAAAGTAGCGTTCTACTGGTGGCCCCGTTGATCGTCCTGCCGCAAAGTGAGAGAGTTGCTCTTACAAAAAGGCCTGGAGCTGGACGAGCGGGACTTCTTCAAGGAACCGTTCACCGAGGGTGAGGTCCGGGAGCTGGCCTCTGAAGTGGGTTTCTCTCAGCTATTCGCCTGGCGCAGCCCCAGCTTGAAGCAGAAGGGCATGGCAGGCCGGGAGCTGTCCGAGGAGGAGATGCTCGCGCTGATTCTCGAGGAGCCCCGGTTGGTCCGCCGGCCCCTGGCCCGCATCGGCGGGCGGTTGGTGGTGGGAGCGAACCTGAGGTCAATCGAGGCCGCACTGGAGGGTACCGGATGACCCGGCGCCCCTCCATTCCAACCGGTGCGCTTGGCTGGGGAATTTAACCGTTGATTCGTGCATAATTATTCATGCTGTAATCGGCGGCGATTATGCGTTATAATCACCCACGGATTTGCAAATCGTTTTTCGAGGAAAGAAGGCAGATACCCATATATGAAGATCTTTTTCGATGTGGATTACACGATTCTGGGGCTGGACGACAGCCTCCGGCCCGGTACCAAAGAGAACTTTGAAAAGCTGATAAGCGATGGCCACGAGATATACATCTGGTCCGGCATGGGGGAGCGCTGGGAGGTGGTGGAGAAACACGAACTGGGCCCATTTACCAGCGGTGTTTATGAAAAGCCCACCCACCATTTTCACGAGCGGCTGGCGGAACTGAAGGTCCCCTTCGAGCCGGAGTTCGTGATCGACGATTACCCTGAAGTGGTTGGCGCCTTTGGAGGAGTCTGGGTGCCGCCCTACTTCTTCAAACGCAACTTCGATGAAGAAATGGACCGGGTCTACAAGATCGTCTGCGACTTTATTCAAACCGGCACTTCCGAGGAACGCCAATACCGGGCGAAGGGCACCACCGTCCCCCTGATCTAGGCTCTACCATGCCCATCAAAGTGCTGCCGCCTGAACTGGCCATCAAGATCGCCGCCGGAGAGGTTGTGGAGCGGCCGGCTTCGGTGGTCAAGGAGTTGCTGGAAAACTCCATCGACGCCGGGGCCTCCCAGATCATCGTGGAGATCAAGTCCGGCGGAGTGGAGTTGGTCCGGGTCACCGATGACGGCAACGGCATCGACGCCTCAGAGGTGGAACTAGCCTTCGAGCGGCACGCCACCAGCAAGCTGGATACCGTCGAGCAACTGGAGGCCGTGGCCACGCTAGGCTTCCGGGGTGAAGCCCTACCCAGTATCGCCGCCGTATCCCGCTTGACCATGACCACCCGCCCCCAGCAGGCCCAAGCGGGCCGCCACGTCGAGCTGCGGTGGGGCCGGGAGGTCCGGTCCGGCACTCAAGGGTGTCCGCCCGGCACCTCGGTCGAGGTTTCCGATCTTTTCGGGAATATGCCGGCCCGGCGCAAATTCCTCAAGACCAACTCCACCGAGACTTCCAGGGTCCAAGAGTTGGTCGCCCGCTACGCCCTGGCCTTTCCCACCATCCGCTTCCAGTTGATCGTAGACGGCCGCTCGACGCTGGCCACTCCGGGCAACGGCCGGCCCCGGGAGACCTTGCTGGCGCTGTACGGCGCCGAGGTGGCGGAAGCCATGCTGGAGGTGAGTGGTGAAGACCCGGAGACCGGCTACCGGGTGGAAGGATTCGCCAGCCCACCGAGCCTGCACCGGGCCAATCGCACCTACATGACCCTCTTCGTCAACCGGCGTTGGATCAACAGCCGCATGCTGTCCTACGCCATCGAGGAAGCCTACCATGGGCTCCTGCCCGACCGGCGTTATCCCCTGGCGGCCCTCAACCTGGACATCCCCTATGCCGAGGTGGACGTGAACTCCCACCCGTCCAAGCGGGAGGTCCGGTTCCACCGGGAAGGCAAGGTATTCTCGACGCTCCAGCGAGCGGTACGGGCCGCTCTGGTGGCCGACTCCCCCGTCCCTCAAATATTCCCTCCCACGGGCCGGCCGCCGGGCCTGGCGCCGCCTTGGCCGGCTTCGCCAGGTTCAACCGAGCGGATGGGCTCGTTTTATCCCCGCGGCGCCTTTACCGGCCAACAGCAAGACTACCCCGCTCCCCCCGGCGCTGCTGTGCCCCGGCAAGACTTGCCGGCCCTCAAGGTTGTGGGCCAGGTCAAACTGACCTACATCGTGGCCGAAGGACCCGAGGGGATGTTCCTGGTGGACCAGCACGCCGCCCACGAGCGGGTGTTGTTCGACCAGATTCGGAGGCGGGCCTCGGAGCGCACCGCCCAGTCGCAACCGCTGCTGGAGCCCGTGACGGTGGAGCTGACGGCCGGGCAGGCCGGGGTGTTCAAGAGCAACGCCGAGTTCCTAGCGTCGTACGGGTTCGATGTGGAGTCCTTCGGGGAGAATGCCTACCTGCTGCGGTCCGTGCCCAGCGTCTTGACCGGCCAGGACCCGGCCCAATCGCTGGTCAATGTCCTGGACATGGTGGCCTTCGAGGGGCTGCTACGCCAGCAGGAGGATGTCCTGGCCGCCTCGATAGCCTGCCACAGCGCCATTCGCGCCGGGAAGTCTTTGACCGAGGCCGAGATGGGCGCCCTGTTGGAACAGCTGGAGGCAAGCGACAACCCTCACACCTGCCCCCACGGCCGCCCCACCATGCTCCACTTCAGCTCTTACCAGATGGACCGGGAGTTCGGCCGGCGCTAGCGGCGGGAGGATAGAGTACCTGCCAGTACCGGCGCCCCTCGGCTCGCACCACTCGTCCGAACCCACTGTGGTGGCAGATGGCCATCACGGCATTCTCGGCCTCCGCCCGGTCCACCAGGCGCGCCCTGGTCTGAACAGCGAGGGCGGGGTCCGAGTCGAAACTGAAAACCCAATCGGTTTCGGTAACCTGGGCTGGGCTGTGGAACACGTCGCCCATGATCAGGGCACGCTCACCTCCCGAAACGATGGCCAAACTCATGGAGCCCGGCGTGTGGCCGGGAGTTGAGATGGCCGTGACCTCGCCGGTCAGGGGGTGTTCTCCCGTCAGGAGGTCGAGGACACCTAATTCCTCCAGGGGGCCGATCGTCTCTTCCCAAAACTTGAACCCGAAGATTTCCTCATCTTGGGGCGATTTGAACATGTCCCAATCGGCCTGGTGGGCGACGTACCGGGCCCTGGGAAACGTCGCGGCGGGAGCAGGGCTTCCGGGAGTCAGGTTCCAGCCCACGTGGTCGGGGTGCAGGCGGGTGAGGAACACGGTGTCCACGTCCTCAGCCCGCAGCCCGGCGGAGCCAAACTCCTCCATCAAGCGGCCGTCCTGGCCACCGGCGAGGGAAGTGACCGTACCCGGGTTGGAAGCGTTGCTGCCGAGACCCGTGTCTACCAGAATAGTGCGGCCCTGGGAGCGGATCAGGTAGCACTCGAAATGAACGCGCAGGCTGTCGGTCCCGTCGAATCCTTCGGGGTATTGATGCTGGTAGGGGGTCCATGCTTCAGGGGGAACGTGGGGAAAGGTCTGGTTCAGGGGCAAAGCCAACTTGGCATCGTGCAGGACCAGGATATCAACATTTCCAACTGAAAGCCTGGTTTGTGGCATGCTCCAACACCTTCCATCCACGGGCCTACGCCGAGAAAGGTTCTTCCCCGGAATCACGGAGCAGCCTTCTTGGAGCTATATCCAGTCCCACCCCCTAGGCCGGATCAGCCGTTCCACGGTGCGCGGAGCGGACTGGAAGGGAGGGGATGTCATATTGAACCTCGGCCCGGATGGCGAGTGCCCCCGGACCGGGCGAGGCCTTACTTAGCCCTGCCGGCGGCGAGGATCCAGACGGGGGTCGCTGGCCGGGTGAAAGATGGAATCTTCGCCCGGAAACGCCATGGTCATCTCGGCAGGGGCGTCGTTCTTGCGGCGTCCCATCCAAGCGAGGGGCGTCGTTACGGCGGCCAAGGCGGCCGCGCCCAGTCCCAACTTGGTCAGGAAGTTCCGGCGCGATTCACGGGCGTTGGTCGATCCGGCGTTCTCTTTCGGCACGCTCAACTCCTGGGGTTTGTTTTTCGCGGAGTCACCGGGCCGCGGGTTATTCCCATTCGGGCGCCGCGTCCCGGTAGCTCATCGTTAATCTCTCGGTTCCGGTGGATGCTTGGCGTCGCACCCTCATGGCCGCGAACTGATTTTACTCCCTGGCTCAGATTTTGCAAGAGCAAGGTAGATATTCAGCTAAACCTGCCCCGCGTCCTCCAAGACCATCCTGGCCACCCGGCGGCCGAGGCGCACCGAGTAGTTGGTGCCCCGGTCCTCCGGGTAGATCTGGGTGGTGTTCGCCAGGTACAGGTTCTTGAACGGCGTCCGATGGTCCGGAATGCGCTCGCCGTAGTTGACCCCGATGATCGGCTGGGCGCCGTCCAGACGGTGGTGGTGGTACTCCAGTATCCAAGTTCGGTCAAAGTCCGGGTTGATCCTCCGCAGGTGGGGGATAAAATCCTCCAGAAGCTCCTCGGCGCTCTTCCGGTAGAGTTCGCTGTCCCGGTTGGGGTAGTTGCTCAAATAGACGATGTGATTTCCCCCGTACAGCAACTTGTCGATGATGTTGGTGTGCTCGATGACGGCCACAAAGGGCACGCTGGTGTCGGCGATGTTCATCCAGTACTTGGGAGATAGCTGCCGGTCCAGCACCAGCACCATCAAAACCGCCGACAGGTACTTGACGCCTTCCAGCTTTTCCCGGTAGTCGTCCGGCAGGGGAGGCACCAGCCGGGCGAAGATGTAGGAGGGGGTAGTGGCGATCACGGCGTCATATTCCCGGATCTCCGGCTCCTTGCCCGGCAGCACCACTTCCAGCCCGGCGGCGGCGCCGTCCGCCACGGCCACCCGCTTCACGCCGGCGGAGATGTGGACGTCGCCACCCTGCTCCACGATCCGTTCCCCCAGGGTGTCGATGACCTCGCCAAAGCTGCCCATGGGATAGCCCAGGCGCTCCTTCTGCAGTCCCTTGCCCCGGGATGCCACCCGCAGGTAGATCTTGCCCCATAGCCAGGTCATGCTCACCTGGTCGTGGTATTCACCGAACTTGCCCCGCAACAGCGGCTCCCAGATGACCTCGTAGGCCCGCCGCCCCATGTGGCCGGCGATCCAGTCTCCGGCGGTGATACCCTCGAATTTGCGCCAGTTCTTGGTCTTCTGCAGGACAAAGGTCCAGAAGCCCACCCGAAGCCGCTGGAATAGAGATAAGGGCTTGAACCGGAGCAGGTCCGTGGGGGTACTGAAGCTCCAGATCTTGCCGTCGTGGTACAGCCCCACCTGAGACTCCAACCAGGCCAGCTTCTCTCCCAGCCCCAGCTCGTGGATCAGGCCGGTCATATCCACGTCGCTGACAAACAGGTGGTGGTAGCCCTTCTCCAGCCGCCCGCCGCCGACGTCGAAGGTGGAGGCCTGCCCGCCCAGAAACGGGGCCTGCTCGAACACCTCGGCATAGTGGCCCTGCTTGGTCAGTTCGTAGGCCGCGGCCAGCCCGGCCGCGCCCCCACCGATGATACCGACTCTCATGTCAAGTCTTCCTTCGCGGGCTGGGTGGAGAATTGCCCGGCCCCTGCTGGGTGCCTGGCCGCCGTTTCCGGGTCAGTGGGCCCTTCCTGAGGCGGGCCGGTCAGCCCTTTCAACGAGATGTTCTGCCTCCACAGGATGGCCAGGCCCACCAGGTTGACCGGAAGCCACAGGGCCACCAAATGCACGAAGGCGGCGTAGACCCCGGCAACTGACGCTCCCACCCCCATCGCCATCAACGTCTGCTGGGCTACCAGTTCGAAGGGGCCGATGCCGCCGATGGCGGTGGGGAGGGCAGTGACCAGGTTCGATGTCGCCGTGAGAAAGACTATCGCAAGAATCAACGCCCCCACCGAGCCCAGGTACTCGTCGATTCCGAAGGAATAGGCGATCAGGAAGTACATGGTCCCCTCAAGGAGCCATATGGGCAGGGAGAGGAAGAACAGCTCCAGGTGCTTCCGGGGAGAACTGAGGACGCTCAGGCCGTCGACAAAGGTGCCCACCAGGGCCCGGACCTTGGGCCGGAACCGGGCCGGGACGATGATCAGTGTCCGGTAGAAGAATTCGATGAACCGGGGTGTTGTCGCCAGCAGCGTGAGAAAGACCAGGGCCCCGGTAAACAAGGCCACGATGAGACCGGCCAGGACTATCCAGGTGGCGCGAGAGGTATCGCTGGTACCGTCGAACTCCCCCATCAGCAGGAGTACCGGACCCGCCAAGGCGGCGAAGGCGAGGAGCGTCAGCCCGTCGTAGACCCGCTCCACCGCCACGGTGGCCAGCGCGGAGCTGGTGCTGACCCGTTCCCGCCGGGCCAGGTAATAGGAGCGAACCAACTCCCCCAACCGGGCCGGCAACAGGTTGTTGGCCATGTAGCCGATGACCACCACCGGGTAAAGCCGCCCAACCGGAAACAGGCGCAATGGGGAGAGCAGGAACCGCCAACGTAGAGCCCGGAAATAGACCGCCACGAAATACAGTGCGATCGCCGGAATCACGTAGACGTAGTTGGCGTCGGCCAAGGAGTCGGCCATCTCCCCCAGGTCCACCTGGAGGACGAGGACCAGCAAGAGGGCGATGCTCACGCCCAGCCCGATCCAGAGTTGCCAGTTACGGGTCAGCAATGTGCCAAATCCTGCGTTAAGGTGAGGGAAGACCTGAGTGTCTGCTCGGAGCCCCTCCCGGCGCCTTCGCGGAAGGGTGCCGCGGTACCGGAGCCGGGATTCCAGTATACGAGAGCCCGCCGGGCTTCCACAAGGCAAATGCGGGCAGACGCGGAGCCCTTTACCCTCGCCCAACCCAAGCTGCGCCAGGGCATCCCTCTCCCCAGTACAGTTTCAGGAGAGACGTTCAGCGACTCCGCTTCTGGATGGATGTCAGTAGGGGCGCAATATATTGCGCCCCTACATGATGGTGCCCGCCAAAGTTCCGAAGAAGTCTCCTGATAATGCACCAGGGAGCGGGAACGAGGGTGAGGACGCCATCCAGCAACCGGGCGGTCATCCCAGATGCTCGCGCCGTCACGGGGAAACGTTTGCCGGCGTACCGGCCCCGTGGCAGGCCTGAGCGAGAGTCCCGAAGCGTCGGAGAACCGGGTTGGTGAGACCTGGAGCGGCATGTGAAGAAGGCGTTTCCGGCTACGGAGGCAAGAAGCTGTAGTATTTGGAATCGTACCAGTTGTTGTCGAGATTGCGGAAGATCACGTAGTCCAGGGCGCCGAACCAGGCCTCCCGGTCGACGGCGACCGACTTGAAGTACCGGAAGTCTTTGGTGACTTGATCTTTGCCAGGAATCCGGCCAAATAGATACCCTTCTGCTTGCCGGTTCTCTCCCGGCCTGCGGTAGGCCTCTTCGTAGAACCACAGGAGGTTCGTGGAAGGTCCGACCTTCTCGTAATCGGCGTAGGCGTCGCAGTTGTGGTTGGCGTGATCGTCGCTGAGGAGCACTATCGGCGTGTTGGGCTCATCCGGCAAGGCGTCGCAGAGGGGTTTGTCCTTGTTATCCTCCTTCTTGGGGAAACTAAAGTATCTCAAGGTGTCGTCTTTCGCCTCCTGGCGGACGTACCACTGCAAGGGATACCAGAGATCGTAATCGACCTTGACGGCCCCCGGCGTAGGCTGGTTGGCGAAGGCCCGGCTGTCGAGGTCCTGGAAAGTATCCCGAAGGTCCTTGCTGCCCTGGGCGTAGACCAGCAACTCCAGGTTGGAGTCGTCGTAGGTGTAGGTGGCGCGCACCGCGCCGATGGCGCCGAAACCCAGCAGCAGGCCCGCCAGTCCCAGGCCAGCCAGGGCCGTCCCCCGGCCCGGTTGGGCCAACCTCACCAGGTACGCCGCCGCCAATGCCAGCAGGGCAGTGCTGGCCACCAGTGCCCAGTGGGGAGTCGAGAACCGCTCTCCCGGGTCGGTATAGCTGTAGAGCAGGTACACCATCGCCACCATCGCCAGGGGAGGCAGGATCAGCAGGACCCCATGTCCCCGTCGCAGGGCGTCCCGCCACCGGACCCGCTCGGCCAACTCGCCCAGGTATTTGGCGGAGAGCCAGATGAGGGGCAAAGAGACGTTGACCAGAAGCCAGGGCATCTTTTCGCTGGCCACGGTGTAGGCGATAAAGGTCAAGCTCGCCCAGAACGCCAGGGCCAGGCCCAATACGTCCCCCTTTTTCACGAAGTACACCGCCGCCGCCACGCCGAAGACTACCGGCAGCAGCTCGTACACCGAGAGGCCCACGAAGTAGTAGTACCAGGGCTGGTTCCCTCGGCCGACATCCTGCTGGGCGTACCAGTACCCCATCCCTTGCCACACGCCGCTGAAAGCCCCGGCCAGGTTGGTGAACAGGGTCGTGTACAGAGTGAGCCAGATGGCGTAGAAGATCCCGGCGCAGGTCAACCACCTTCCACCCAGCCAGAGCACCCCAAAGTAGACGGAGAGGGCGATGGCAGCCAGCAAGAGCCCGCCCGCCACCAGGAAGTTCACCGGCACCGCGTTGGCGCTGGCGTCCACGTTGATACCGCCGGGGAGCACGCCGTTGACAATGGAATCCACGTTCACCACGCCGGTAAACCAGAACGCGTAGGCCACGGCGGCCAGGGCCGGCAAGATTATCAGCAGCGCCGCCTGCCTCCAAGGGTGCCTGGCCACGGCCAAGGTGCCTACGGCAAAGCCGGCCACCACACCGGTGACGATAAAGTCCAATACCGGGACCTCAGCCAAAGACCAGACCTGGTCGATCGGGCGAAACACCACCACCAGAGTGGCCGCCACCATCGCCAGGGGAACGGCAACTCCCGTCACCAGACGGCGCGGCGTCAACCGGGGGCCATTGGAGCCCCTCCCAGTCCTGGTGCTCATCCAGGTCAGGGTACCCGCCAGTAACGCGACGGCCAGCCCATGGAACCACCACGGGGCGGCGTAGACCGGCAAGGCCACAAAGGACCCGCCCCAGTCGGGGGCACCCACCAGGCCACCGGTAACCCCTTCCGCGTTGCACAGAGTCAGGCCCACCGCGTCCTGAGCCAGGCACGCCATGGGCGCCCACTGGGGTAGCGTCAGAGTAACCAGCAGCAGCAGAAACCCGGCCGGGCCGGCCATCTCGGTAAACTTGGTCCGGCCCAAAGCCCAGGGGACCAAGTCCTGCAACGCCGGTAGAAACATCATCGCCCCAAAGATCAGGACCACGATGTACGCGGTCTCCTTGGTGGCGAACATGAAAGCCAGCACGGCCGACGCCAAATACAGGTAGCGGTGTTTGCCCTCGTGAATAAAGCGCCACATCAAGACCAGGATCGCCGCCGCCCAGAAGGCCATCAGAATATCGTTGCGTCCGAAACGGCTGAAGTAGAGCAGCGTGGGTGAAAAGGCAAGCATTACCGCCGCCAGCAGGGCTCCGGCCCGGCCCAGGTAGTCCCGGAGAAAATAGGGCAGTCCCACCAGAGCCACGCCGAAGATCACATAGGTCAGCCGGGCGGTGAAATCGCTATCTCCGAGCAGGCGAAAAACCAGGGCGGTAAGCTCGAACTGGAGGGGACCGTGCATCCAGGGGGAGTGGATGAAGTCGGTGCCGAACACCCAGGGCCAGCCCCACAACGCGCCGTCGCTGTTGAACAGGCGCCAGGCGTAGTGGACGTGGATACCCTCATCGTAGTGCATGGCCCGCCCGTCCAACTCCCACAGGCGCATGCCCAAGGCCAGGAGCACCACGGCCAGGACGCCCGCCTCCAGCCAGCCGAAAGTCCGGTCGTGCCAAAATCCGAGGGCCCGGCGGGGCAACCTTCGGACCCCGCCTACCCCAGTTCTAGTCATAGCCGGCTGAGCCAACCTGGCCAACTCCATCAGTTAGTTCGTAGATTACTACGCCCTCCCACTCATTGGCGGTTTTCAAGAAGCTACCGAAGCCCGCCAGGTGCGCGCCGCCGTATTCAGCCCGCTCCCGGCGGCCCAGGTAAACGTACCGGACATCATACCATTCCAGCAGTTGGCGCACCTCCTCGGCGTCGTCGCTTTCGTAGATTCGAGCCACGTCTTCCTCCCGGCCTTCGAAGGACCGGCTGCTTCCTCGCCACTGAAGTTCGTGGCCCTTCCAGCCCAGGACGGTCGGCAGGCCGGTGGCGGCGGAGATCCTCCCGTAGTCAGAGTAGTCGTCACCCACCGCCTCGACGATCCGGCCCCAGGAGGCCTCATCCCGCAGCCACCGGATGGCCGCGTACTCCCCGGGGTTCCCAGCCTGGATGAACCGCAGGCCGTCCAGCGTGTTGTCCTCCAGCGTGTGGCCCGGGCGCAGTAGGCCCGTCCGGTCCAGGACCGCTCCCACCGGATAGTAGGCCGAGGCCACCAGCAGCAGCGCTACGGCCGCGATCCAGGCGTAATCACCCAGGCGAAGGGCCCAACGGCCGAGACCGGTGTGTCCATCCGGGCCGGGCCCGACCCGAGGCCGGTGGGAGCGCCAGAAATACAGCCCGTAGGCCCCGGCCAGGGCCAGAAGCAGCCAAGCCTGATAGTAGATCTTGAAAACCGTGTTCATCCGCCGGAGGCCGCCGCCGAAAGAGTCGACGACGTAGAACAACTCGGCTCCCACCAGCAGATAAAAGGCCATCGCCAGCAACAGCAGGGTGAACGCGGCCGCGGGCTCCCGGCCCAGCCGCACCCGCTGAGCCGCGCTGAACGCGGCAACCGATACGATGGCGAGACCCGGCAGGACCCACAGGGCCCGGCCTCCGACTTTCCTGATGGCGGCAGCGGCCCCGTCGTCGACGATGGTCAGGAACAGGACAATCATGGCCCAGACCACCAGGGGCAACAGGACCACCACCAGTATCAGGCTGGCGGCGGGCGCCTCGTCCTGGCTGGGCCGGGCCAGGCCGGACAGCTGCCGCAGGACAAACGAGACCGCCAGCATGGAAAAGAGGCCCATGGTCAGAAAGAATAGGAACGGCCGCGTGCTCACGTCACGCGACGGCAGTATCCCCGAGGCCTGGCTGCTCAGGGTCAAGTAGAAAGGCAGGAACAGGACCACCGCCACGATCAGGATGGGAACCAACACAGCGGCCCCGTTGAGCGCCGCCCGCGACAGGTCTCCCCGATGGTCACCATAGCTCTTAACCAGGACCACGATCCCCAGGATCCCTGCCATCAGGGGCAGGTCCCAAGTGTTGATGAACGCCAGGGACCCGACGAACAGGGCGATGGCGAGGGACTCCAGCGGGTGGCGGAGCAGCCAGCCGGGCCCCAGCCTGGCGGGTGACAGGAGCAGGTTGAGTCCCAGGGACAGGCCAAGGACCACGAACGGGAGGCTCATGACGTGGGGATGCAGGTCGCCCAGCAGGAAGCTGAACATGGGGAACTCGGTGATGGTGTAGTCCAGACTTCCGCCGTCCGCCAAAGTATCGATGACCCGGGTAGCGCGCCACCACCACCAAGTTTGGTCGGGAAAGCCACCCGAGCTGGCGGAGCCCCCTTCCAGGCCTTTGATGCCGACCCACTCCCAGAAGCCGTCACCGCCCCAACCTTGGGCGTGGACGAACTCCATCGCCCCTTCAAGGTTGCCGATCAGCAAGACCAGGGCCGGCGCCGCCAGGCCGAAGCCCAGGGCCGCCGCCCGGCTGCCGCGCGACAGCCGCACCAGGTTGTACACCAGGCCGAAGGCGCCTATTCCCACCAACGCGGGCACCAGGGATACGGCCAGGTTGTAACCCACGCTGGACGGTATGCCGGTCAGCTTGACCAGAAAGGCCATCATGAAGTGGCCGAAGTAGTAGTAACTGATGGAGTGGCCTGCCAGCCAAGGGTCTTCCGGAGGGAAGAACCTGCTCTGCAACACGGCGTTCATGAAGCCGAAGTCCATCGGCTTCTCGGTGTGGCTGATGGCCGGCGACTCCGAAGTTATGCCCAGCCACAGCAAGAAGAAGGCCAGGAACACGGCCTCGGCGACCACCAAGGTCCGCCATTCTTCCCGGAGGAACACCTTGACCCGGCCGGCCGTGGCCCGGAACACCAGGCCGCTAGCGGCCGCGCCCAGGACGAGGATCACGATGATGGTAACGCGGGTGTTGGGGATCAACTGGGTCAGGCCGGCGACCCACAGCACGTAGGAGAAAACCACCAGGGCCAGGGGCTTGGCCAGCGTGAACCCCCGGTCGGGCAACCTCTGGAAGAGGACAAAGGCCAAGGGGAAGGCCAAGAGACCCAGAAGCTCGATGGCCAGGAGCCAGGTTAGCGCGTCAACCACTGCTCGACCCGAGTGCGATCAGCCATCGGCCGTCAACCGGCGCCCACTCGCGGGTATCCGACGGCGGAGAGTTTGAAGTCACGATACGGGAGCAAGTAACGACTCGACGAACTCCCTGGAGTCGAAGGGCGCCAGATCGTCGATGCCTTCCCCCGTGCCAATGAAGAGGATCGGCACCTGCAACTCCTGTTTGATGGCAAGGGCAATTCCTCCTCGGGCCGTGCCGTCGAGCTTGGCCAGGAATATACCGGTGCAGTTCACCGCCTCTTTGAAGGCCTTGGCCTGGGCCAGGCCGTTGTGGCCGGTGGTCGCGTCCAGGGTCAGGATGACCTGATGCGGCGCCGCCGGATCCAACCGTTTCAGGACCCGGTTTATCTTCCGTAGCTCCTCCATCAGGTTGGATTTGGTGTGCAACCGTCCGGCGGTGTCGACGATCAACACGTCGGCGTGCCGGGCCTTGCTGGCCCGATAGGCATCGTAGGCCACCGCTCCCGGGTCGGCCCCGGAGCGATGGCTAATTACTTCTACGCCCACCCGCTCTCCGAGGATTTCCAACTGCTCGGCGGCGGCCGCCCGGAAGGTATCCGCCGCGCCCAGGACCACCTTCTTGTCCATCTGCAGAAAGTGGTGGGCCAGCTTGGCAATGCTGGTGGTCTTGCCAACTCCGTTGACCCCCACCATCAGGATGACGTAGGGGGTATCCGAGTCGCCGATCTCGAGCCCCCCGGAATCCGGGCTTTCGAGGTCCAGGTCTTGGACCAGGGATCGCTTCAGGTCCTCGAACACCTGGTCCGCGTCCTCCAGCCGGTTGTCCTTAACCCTGGACCGCAGGTCCTCAACGAGCCGCAGGGAGGTCTCAACGCCGACATCGGCAGAGATCAGGATCTCCTCCAGCTCTGCCCACACCGAGTCGTCCAGTCGCGAAGATCGTAGCACGCCGAGGATGCGCCCGAACCAGCGATCGCGGCTGGGCTTGACTGCCGCATCCGTGCGTTTCTTGGTTTCTTCCTTGTTGCGTTTGAAAAACCTGAGCATCAATGACCCTCAAACTTTCTAGCTGGCTGTCTGGCTGTCCGGCAAAACCCTTCACGGAAAACGAGGAGCGATGACTATTCTTGGAGCAGGTAACAAGACTGGAAGCCGTTGTTCTGGCCACTTCGTCATTCTGAGCAAAGCGAAGAATCTCGTGGTTACGCTGAGATTCCTCGCGGCTTCGCTCCCGCTCTGAAAATAGCCCCTCACCCCCGGCCCCTCTCCCGGTGGGAGAGGGGGGCATCAAGTGTCTGAAGCTGCCGGAGGCGCCCCACCGGGGCATGACAACTCGGAATGACCTGGTGGGAGTTTTGCTATCCGCTCTCAACTTGATTTCCCGAAGGTTTCGATGACCGGATTGCAGTGCGGCATGGCGAAAGGCTTCAGCGCCGGCGGGCTTACTTCGGATCCTCGGCGGACGAGCCGGTACCGGACTCCGAGGTCAACTGCTGCAGGGCGATCACGGCCGCCGTCCGCTCGGCGCCCGCTTTATTGCCGCCGTGGCCCACGCCTATCACCTCGCCGACGACCAGGACCTCGACGGTGAAGACTGGATCGTGATCGGGGCCTTCGCTGGATATCACCCGGTAGACAGGGGCCGGCAGGCCCTGGCCCTGCACGTATTCTTGGAGGCTGGACTTGGGGTTCTCGGGCAACCTGCCCAGTCGATAGGACCCTTCAAGCTCTTCGGCCATCACCCGAAGGACGAACCGGCGGGCCTCGGCGTAGTCTCGGTCTAGGTACACCGCCGCCACCAACGCCTCGAAGGCCGCGGCCAGGGTGGATTCCCGGAGACGGCCACCGGTGGCCTCCTCGCCCTTTCCCATCAGGAGGCGGTCCCCCAGGTTGAGCCGGCGGGCGACCTGGGCCAGGCTCTCACGGCACACCAGACCGGAACGGACTTTGGTCAAAGCCCCTTCGCTCAAGTCGGGGAAGCGCCCGTAGAGGTCTTCGGAAACCACCAACTCCAGCACGGCGTCGCCCAGGTACTCCATACGCTCGTAGGAGTCGGTGGGCGACCATCCTTGCTCGTTGACAGAGGACCGGTGGACCAGGGCCTGCTCAAGCAGTTGCCGGTTCCGGAACGTCAAACCCAGAGCGGATTCCAGTTCCTCGGCCGCCACTAATCCCTCCTAGATGACACTGTGCGGCCAGGGCGGCTGGGGACGCTTGATCTCCCCAACGTAGGCAAACTCGCTCATGACCTTCATAAGCGAGTCGTACATTTCCACCGCCTCATCGTCGGGAGGGATAAACATCTTGAGGAACGCCGTCTTGCCTCCGGGGAAAACGAAGGTGGGCACTCCGAAGGCGCCGAACTCTTCCACGGCCCTGGTATGACTTTCGCCCAACTCCCGCAGTAGATCGGGGTCCGCCATGTCTTCCCGGAGCCGGGCCAGGTCGATCCCGGCCGTTCCCGCCGCTTCTTCCATCACCGCCCGATCGGTCAGGTCCTTCTTATCCTCGTGGCGTGCCCGGAGCAAGGCGATGAAGAACGACTTGAACGCCTCCTTGCCCTGGCGTTTGGCCGCCAGTCCGGCCCGGTGAGCCAACAAGGTATTGTCGGAGCCGTCCAGCACCTCAGGCTGCTCCCAGTACTTCAGGTTTGACTCATCTTTCCTGTTAACCTGGGCCAGCGAGAACGGTTGCCAGTCCACCTCGATGGCCTCTCCGGAGCCTTTCTCCACCTTTGCCAGCCACATGGCGGCATTGTACACGAAGGGTCAACGAAAATCGTAGTAGGTGGTTATCGCACTTTCAGCCATGATATCGCCTCCGGACGGCTTCGTATTTGGATTGTACCATGCGGGAAAGGGTTGTCAAAAAGACCGCCGGGCCTGTCCGCCGCGGCCCGGCCCGGGGTTGACCCGGTGACCCTCCGCCATAGCTCCAGGGGTCGGCGGTACCGCCCCGGAGATCGCCGGAAACGCGCCATCCCTATGCTATAATACCCTCGACAGGAGGCCTTTCACGCCGCGATTCCAGCATATTAACGCTCTCCTGGACGCCCTTGAAGGCAGTTTGGGCGGAGAGAACCTGTCCGTACTGACGGCCCTCCGCCGCCGAGCCTTGGAGCGATCACCGGCGATATTCCTGGTGGGCGGGCCGGTGCGCGACGCTCTGTTGGGTGCGCCGGTCCGGGACCTGGATTTCGTGGTGGACGGCGACGGGCCGGAGGTGGCTCGCCAACTAGCGGAGGACCTGGGAGGACGGGTATTGACCCACCCCCGGTTCGGAACGGCAACGGTGGCCCTGACCGGCTGCCGCGTCGACATGGTCTCCGCCCGCAAAGAGGTCTACCCTCATCCGGCGGCCCTGCCACAGGTCTTCCCAGGTACTATTGAAGACGACCTGGCCCGTCGCGATTTCGCCGTGAACGCGCTGGCCCTGCCCCTCAGAGAGACCCGGCCGAAGGTTCTGGACCAACATGGAGGAGTGGGCGACCTCCGCCGTGGCCTTATCCGCACCTTGCACCCTAACAGCTTCGTGGATGACCCCACCCGGATCCTTCGAGCCGTCCGGTACGAACAACGGCTGGGGTTTCGAATCGAGCCCCAAACCCTGGCCCGGCTCGAGGGCGCCATCGCCGATGGATATCTGGCGGCCCTTGGCGCCGACCGCTTCCGGCACGAGTTGGAGATGATCTTCCGGGAAGACCGGCCGGGACCGGCGCTGACCCGGGCCTGGGACCTGGGTATAATGGCTGCTATCCATCCTGCCCTGGGAAGCGGGAAAGCCCCGGCGGGGCTCTCGGCAGCCGCGGATTTGAACTCCGCCGAAGACGTAGGGACCCGAGAGGATCGGACCGGCGATACCATCCCCCTGGTCTACCTCGCGGGCTTGACGTACCCCCTCTCTCCGGAGGATGCGGAAACGGTGATTCACCGGCTGAACATGCCCAAGCCCTGGGCGCAGGTGGTCCGGGATACAGCTGCGCTGCGGCAACGGGAGGCGGAGCTTGCCGGCCCTTCCCTACCGCGTTCCCGGCTGTTCTCACTGGTGGAGGGCTCGTGTCCGGAAGCGGTGATGGCGGTTTCCCGGGTTGCCGGGTCACCCAGGGTAGCCGGCCGGCTGGCGGAATACTTGAACGAGCTACAGTTCGTGGCGCCCACCTTGAGCGGCCGGGACCTTCTGGCGATGGGCGTGCCCGACGGCCCGATGGTGGGCCGAATCCTGCGGCGTCTCCGGGAAGCCAAGCTGGACCGGAAGGTATCGACCGAAGCGCAAGAGCGGCGGCTGGCGCAGGATATCCTTGGCCGAGGTGATGGCTAGGCCGTGGTGGATGAAGAGCTAGAAGAAGAGTCCTGCGTCATCTGTGGAGCGGTACTGGACGGGGTGCACCAGACCACGTGCCAAATGTGCGGCGGGGAGTTCCACCAACCGTGGAGCCAGGACAGCGACATCCCCTCTTGCGGGCGCATCGGCAGCCACGAAGAGGCCCTGGCCATCGTCTTTCTGTGCAACGATTGCTACTTCGGGCGCAGGCCCTAGCGGCGGGGCACGGGCGGCCAACTCAATACCGCAGAGACGCAGAGTGCGCTGAGAATTCCGCCCAGATCGTTCAACCTTTGCGGTCTCAGCATGATCGGCAGTGAGCAATACGATCGACGAGCGGCTCCCGTGCCGCCTAACGAATACCCTTGGCCGTCGGCCGGCAGAAAGCTGACGGCTGATAGCTCAAACACACGGAGGCAGTTGCTATGCAGGCAGTCTACATCGAAGCCCACGGCGGCCCAGACGTCTTGACCTACGGCGAGCGTCCCGACCCGGCAATCGAGGCCCACCAGGTAAAGATACGAGTCCGGGCAACCGCGTTGAACCGGCTGGACCTCTACACCCGGGAGGGTGGCCGGGGGCTTCGCCGCGAGTTTCCGCCGCCGCTGATACTGGGAGGCGACTGCGCGGGCGACGTGGTGGAGGCCGGCAGCGGGGTGAGCGGGCTCAAGCCCGGTGACCGGGTGGTGGTGAACCCCCGCTTTAGCTGCCAGCAATGCCCGGCTTGCCTGGCCGGCCAGGATGACCTGTGCCCCAGGCCTCGCTTCATGGGCAGCGCCATGGACGGCAGCTACGCCGAGTTGGTAGCCGTGCCGGCGGCCAACGCCCACATAATTGCCGACTCGGTCTCCTACGAGGAAGCCGCCGCCGTGCCCACCACCTTCCTGCCCGTCTGGAACATGCTTGTGCGCCGCCTCCGGCTGAAGCCATGGGAGACGGTGTTAGTCCTCTCCGCCTCCGCCGGTGTCGGCACCGCGGCGATCCAGGTGGCCAAGAACATCATCGGCGCCAGGGTTATCGCCACCACCAGCACCGCCGAGAAGGCGGCCAAGGCCTTGGAGTTGGGGGCCGACGAGGTGATCAACTACAACGAAGAGGACATCACCGAACGGGCCAAGGCCCTGACCGGCGGGACCGGAGTGGACGCGGTAGTGGACCACGTGGGGGCCGACTTTTTCTCCAAGGCTTTCGGGTCGCTGCGCGCGGGAGGACGCTACGGTACCTGTGGCGCCACCACCGGTCTGCGCGCCGAATTGCACCTGGGCCTGCTGTTCAGCCGGCAGGTGGAAGTGCACGGGGTCTTCATGGGCACCAAGGAGGACATGCGGGAGATCGTGGCGATGCTGAACCGAGGGGCCATCCGACCCGTCGTCGACCGGACCTTCCCTCTGGCAGAGGCCGCCGCCGCCCACCGCGCCATGGAAGAGACCAACTTCTTCGGCAAGCTGGTGTTAAAGCCGTAAAGTCGAATTTGTTACGCAGTGGTATCTCGCTCCGTATGGCTCAATAATAATTGGAGTCCCAAGACGGGACAAGACTATCGTCAATGTTTTGCGGCTGGTTTCGTGGGATTCTCACCGATATTGGATTGGTCGGCCCGTGGGCAGACACAAGTGAATCATCGTAGAAATGAACACCGTTTTGTTTTAGCAAAGCAAACCGGGGATCGGCTAACACATAGTCGGTACCACCAGGCAGGGGCAACCAGCCCTTAACATTAACTTCGTATGCGAATAGCCACTGATTTCCTTCAAGCTCGGCTTGGCTCATGTTGGCAAGCCATTGACTGAACGTAACTTGATTGGAGATCAGATTCTTATTCTTCGCGTCTAATGCAAGCAAGGCTACCACCGGGTCAATCATCTTCTCGAGAACTTTAGCGGACATTTGGTCAACAGGTATATTGAAAAGGATGGCGCCCCATAAGGCCCAGGCGACTTCATTACCACAACCCAAAGGGCCACGGGAACTCATCAGGGTGTTCAATACCGTTTCTAGCTTGACCTTATCAATTGGATAGCCCGCTGCTTCGTATCTATGTAGATGATCGATGACCAAATGCAACGTAGCAGGCTCAACCATGGAACATTGAAATAAGAAATCCTGAAAGAACCCCCATTCAGAACTTGCAATTACTATCGAATTCAGTCGGCTAATAGAATATTTCAACACATCAGCTCCGGGATGCTGGCGAAATAGTTCAAATGCTCTATCGACATAGCGTAAAAGGTCGCGATATTGTGACCGCGTGCCGATAGAGAGTGCTCCGAGTTCAGTTCCCCATGGCGGATCAAGATATGCTGGGAGTTCGATGATCTTAGTCTTGGAGGTATTGATCTGCAACTCGTATTCCGCTAGCACTCCTTGGAGGGCGGCAAGACCGTTTTCTGCATCAGCGTGGGATCTAAATCCGAGTTCATAGTCATCGTAAGATCTAAATCCGATGACCTGGATAAGTTTGGCAAGCTCCACGTCAGCTCTTCCAAGGAGGATCTCCGCAATAACAAGTGATGTATCGGGGCTAATTGGGATGCCCTTGGTTTGTTGATCTTGCGCGTATTGGAGGCAACGATCGATTTGATTACCCAAAAGAGCATTAGGTTTCCTATTTGCTTTAGCAGCGGGTTTGGTATGAATAGCCCAAGGGATGCTGTGGGTATATACAGACGGGTAGAACCCATCAATATCTGATTTCAGGATATATTTTGATGTCGCTCTTAAGGCCGCTCGATGTAGCGGGTGGCTGCTCCACGGATGGCTAGGAATGACCGCACGAGCCGCTGCTGGATCAACGCTCGGTTTGCTCAATGATATCTTCGAGCTGTTCCAATTGGGCAGCAATCCACTCCAATTCATTTCCAATAAAGATGCAATGTGATAGAAGTTCACGGGGTTTGGAATCGAAAGCTGGCGTCTCACTAATCCAAATCTGGTCAGATTATGAATTGCATGTCTAGTGATTATTGGTCTACGGAAATCTAATGCGAATCCTGGTGGCGTCTGGCCTCGCCATTGTTTAGTTAAATTGCCGAACGGTTTGGTTGTGAATGGAGGGGGAAGCTCTCTTGGGAAGTACCCTTTCGAAACAAGCTCGAATGCGGTCACCATAGCTGGTCACCCACCAAAGACGATTGAAAATCAACGCCGCCTGAATATTATCACTCGCAAGAAAAGGCAGCGATATGTCGAGTTGTCCAGGACTGGGTTTATCTCCCCCAAGCTCTGCCCGAGGGAGGGCGTTTGCCTTCCCTCGAGTGGTTGACCCTAGATCGGCTAGCGAGCTTTAAACGTGGGAGCCCGCTTCTCCAAGAACGCCGCCCTCGCCTCCTGAGCGTCTTCCGACCCGCTGAGGATGCCGCCGGCGTTCGAGGTCAACACCATCGTGGACTCCAACGAGCCGTCAAGGGCGGTGCGCATGATCCGCTTGCTTACCCATTGGACCAGCGGAGGGACCCTCATGATCCTGGCGCACAACTCTCTGGTGGTCTCCTCCAGCTTGTCGGCGGCGACCAGATGGTTCAACAAGCCCCACTCGTAGGCTCTCTGGGCATCCAGTTGCCCCGTGTAGACAAACTCCAACGCCCGGCCCAGGCCGACCATCTTCGGCATGTAGTAGCTACCGCCGTTCTCCATGATCTGCCCCAATTGCTGGTAGCCGATAAACCGGGTGTTCTCGCAACCCACCCGGATGTCGCAGTGCAAGGCCATGTCCATGCCGGACCCGACGGCGGGCCCGTTCACCATGGCGATGGTTGGCTTCCGGATTTGCGAGATGTCTCGGTGGAGCTTGGTGAAACCATGGAAGAAGTGCTCTCTGGAGAAATCGGGGCCTTCCACCGATCCCCGGTCCCCCACAAAGTTATCCGCTCCCTGGAGTAGGTCCCCGGTATCTCGCCTCATGTCGGCGCCCGAGCAGAACCCACGGCCCACGCCGGTGAGGACGATGACCCGGATGTTCGGGTCGTCGTCGCCGGCCCGCATGTATTCCCCAACCTTCGCCACCGTGCCGGTTTCGTGGGAGGACCCGGCCAGGGCGTTCATGCGCTCCGGGCGATTGAACTTGATCCAGAGAATGCCGGAGTCCTCGGGTTCGTACAGGAGGTAATCTACCAGGTTCGGTCCCATTTTCTCCTCTCCTTCAGTGCTAGATTGATCGGCGGGTGTACCGAAGCGCGCACCCGCCGGGATGGCTCACGGGAGTGCGCGACCAGTATAACAGAGCCAATACCTCTTGAATTTGAAGCTGGTGAATGCGGGGTGACCCTCTCTCAACCTCCCCCTTGATAAGGCATACGCTACCCGTAAGTTTGCCGGAGTTCGTGGGTAATGCATAGCTTCGCGAGGAGGTAGAGGCGGTTCCTTCTCTCTTGCGACGGGAGAAGGCCAGGTTGGGGGTCTCGGGCCAGGCGTCTAGCCTACTTGGGAACGGTACCGGGAGCGGCTTCAGCAGATTGCCGCTCCAGCCTCCGCCCGTAGAACAGGTACTGCTGAGAGTAGCCGCCGAAGCGGCCGAAGTGGTTCTGCGCCCACTGGCGCAGCTCCCGGTCGGGCAGCACTTTCCGGCCCGGGAAGTACCACTCGGCCAGGGCTCGGCGTACCCACACGTCCACGGGAAAGGCCTCCGTCTTGTCCAACGAAAAGAGGCAGATGCAATCGGCGACCTTGGGCCCGATGCCGGGACATTCCATCAGGCCGGCCCTGGCCTCCGCGTAGGGCAGCCGGGCTAGGGCGGCCAGGTCTAGCCTGCCCTCAAGCGCCATCCGTGTTGCCTTGGCCACGTAGGGAGCGCGGAAACCCAGTCCCAACCGGCGCAATCCCTCCTCTCCCGCCTCGGCCAGTTCCGCGGGCGTGGGGAAGGCGTGCCACACCCGGCCTTCGAACCGGATGGCAGTCCCGTAGCCTTCCGCCAGGTTCTCCATCGACTGGTGGATGCGGCGGAGGTTGGAGTTGGCGGAAAGGATGAACGAGACGACGCATTCCCAGGGCTCTATCCGCAGCAGGCGCAGGCCGGGAAACCGGGCGATCATGTCCGCCACCTTCTGGTCCCGGCCGATCTCCGCGTAGATGGCGCTGATGTCGTCGTCCAGACGGAAGTAGCTGTTGAGCAGGGGAAGGAGGGAGGCATCGGAGTAGGGGCCGCCGCGAAACTCGATGCGGCCGGCGGTTTGGCAGAGCTTGATGACGCTGCCCCGGACGACGCCGTAGTACCATTGCCCTTCCCGCTCCCAGCGGTGGGCTTGGCCGCTTTCCAGGCTGGCGGCTAGGTCGAAGGGCCCTTCAGTGTTTAGCTCCACGGCTCTCATCCACCCACCGGGCCGCCAGGTTGCCCACGGTTGCCAGGCTACTGGGCTGCAAAGTACAGGGCGGAATGGAACGCAAGAAAGAATGGCCGTAGGAGCGCCCGGTAATTCGCCGGTCCAGCACCACGATGGCCCCCTTATCTCCCTTGCTGCGGATCAGCCGCCCGATCCCCTGCCGGAAGCGTAGCACCGCCTGGGGGATGGAATACTGCTTGAAGGCGTCTTCGTACTGGTCCGACCGGGCCCTCACCACCGGATCGGTGGGCACATGGAAGGGCAATCTGGTCAAGACCAGCGCCTTGAGCACGCCGCCGGGCAGGTCCACCCCTTCCCAGAAGCTGCTGGTCCCCAGGAGAACACTGCGCGGGTCATCGGTGAAGCGGTTGATGAGCTGTTGCGGGGGGCCGTCCACACTCTGGGCCAGCACCTGTATACCCTCGGCCATCAGGGTGGCTCGCACCCGGCTGGCCACCGCCCGGAGGGCCGCGTAAGAGGTGAACAGGGCCATGGTCCTGCCGCCCAGGGACTTGCCCAGGCCGGAAATGACCAGGGCGAGGGAGTCCAGGTAGGCGGCCGCGTTGGGGGGCGGCATGTCTTCCGGAATGAGCAGCAGCGCGGCCTTCTGGTAGTCGAAGGGCGACCCGACGAGCTGTTCGTCACAGTCATCGGCCACCCCGGTCCGCCTCTTGAAGTATTCGAAGTTGCCCTCGGTACTGAGGGTGGCGCTGGTCATCACCACGCACTCTTTCCGGGCGTAAAGCTGCTCGGCCAGGGTGGCGCCGACGTCCAGGGGGGCCGAGTGAAAGGTGATTTCGCCCTTGAATGAATCGCGGTTCATCCAATGAATGTTTTCGTCGTCCGGGGCATCCAGGATCGATCCCAGCTGGCCCCGCAGCAGCTCCAGGTTGTCCTGGACATTGGCCGCTTCCATGGCCAGGGCGGGTTGATCGCCGGCCGCGGACAGAGTGGTGGTTTCCAAGAACCGCTGCAACAACGAGAGTGCTTTGACCGCCTCCTGCATCCGCACATCCAGATTCTCCCACGCCAGGGCCAGGTCGGACCAGACCTGCTGGCCCCGGATCTGCTCGGTGAGCATCACCTGGTTCTGCTCCTCCGAGGTGGCCTGGCGGCAGGCGGCCAGGAACCGGTCCGACGCCGCCCATAAACGGGCCCAGTTGTCCTGGACCGCGGCGGCCTGGGTTTCGACTCCGGCCACCGCCTGCTCTCCCTGCTCGCGCACCGGCGATGCCATGATTTCGGCCGCCAGCGCCATCCGGACCCCTGTAACGAGGCGGCTCTGGGGCTCCGACGCCTCCTCCAGACGCTCCGAGGACACTTGAAAGCCCAGCTGCCTGGTGGCTTCATTTTCCAGGTTGTGGGCCTCATCGATGACCAGGTGTTGGTAATCGGGGATCAAGCTGCCGCCCCGGACCAGGTCCGACAGCAACAGGGCGTGGTTCACCACCACGATGTGGGCCTGTTCGGCCCGTTCTCTGGCGCTGCGCAAGAAGCACGGCCCGCCATCGCGCAGACCGGGGCACCACGACTTTTCGCCCGCGGAAATCCGGTTCCAGGTGAAACCGTCCCGCCCGGCGAGGTTGATCTCGCCACGGTCTCCGGCCACCGTGTCCTGAAGCCAGACGGCGGTCTTGCTCAGCAGCCGGGCATCCTCAATCGTAGGGGTTTCGGCCCTGGCCAGGAAGTTCCAGCGGTGCAGGCACAGGTAGTTGTTGCGTCCCTTGAGGAGGGCCGCCTTCGCGACACCCTCTTCCACCAATCCCGCCTCCGCCAGCACCCTGAACAACGCGGGGATGTCCTTGCGCAGGAGCTGCTCCTGGAGGTTGATGGTGTTAGTGGAGACCACCACCCGCTGGCCCTGAGAGACGGCAAAAATGAGGGCGGGCAGCAGGTAGGCCATCGACTTGCCGACGCCGGTGCCTCCTTCCACAACCAGGTGCCGGCTCTGGTAGATGGCCCGGGTCACACCCTTCAGCATCTCCTCTTGCTCCGGGCGGTATTCGAACCCGGAGAAGGTCCGGGAGAAGGGGCCTTGAGCGCCGAGGAGGGCGCATATCTTGTCTTCGTCCAGGGAGCTGAGGCTTGGGTCCGACCGCCGCTTTTCAGGACGCCCGAGCCGGGTGGCCAGGTTGTCCATGTCCAGGCCGGTCAGCCCGAACATCGCAGGCTCGCCGCCCTGGGGAGTGTCGCCTTGTAGCCCGGCCAAGAGAGGCGCGATAGACCACCGGCTGCGGGTGGCCAGGTGGACAAGATAGGCCAGAAGGCCGCTGTCCAGGGCCTCCGCCCGGCGCAGGAACTCCAGAAAGATCCCCTGAGTAGCCTTGGCGTCAGACAGCGCCCGGTGGGGGTTGTTGTGGCCGACCCCGAAGAGATCGGACAGCCGGCCCAGGGCATACTGCCCGACTCGGGGCAGCAGCACCGAAGCCAGGTCCCAGGTATCGTAGGTGGGATTGTTCAGCGGCAGCCCGTTAACGGCCAGGAACCCAACGTCGAAGGCCACATTGTGGCCGATGACCGGATGTTCCTCGATGAAGTCTTCCAGCGGGCCGAGGACGGAGTTGAAGTAGGGGGCGCGTTTGACGTGGGCCGGGGTGATGTGGGTCAGGCGTTGGATGAACTCGGGGATGGCGCGCCCCGGATTCACAAAAGTGTCGAAGGTGTCGAGAATCGTGTCTCCCTGGAACTTTACCGCCCCCACCTCGATGATGGCGTCACGGCTCGACTCCAACCCGGTGGTTTCCAGGTCGAGAGCAACATGGATCGACTCGAAGGGAGAGGGCGTCGGTAGGTGCAAAAACATTGCTGGTAAACCAATGATGCGGTGGGATAAGAGCTGTCGGCTATCGGCCGGCTGCCGCCTGCAACGTGTACGGGCGGAGGCGCCCGAAGCGGAGCCCCACGGCGGCGTGGTATCTCCCCGAGTGGAGAGCGGCCAGAAACTCCTGCTCGTTGTTGATCTCGTCGTCGAAGTCGGTTACGAAGCGGCCCAGGCCGTGGGCTGAATGGGCGTCGCTGCCGCCGGTCACCGGCAGACCCAGAAGGCCGGCCACCCGCATTGCAAAGTCGTTTTCCTCGTCAATCGTGCCCCCGTTGGCGACCTCAACAGCGTGGGCCAGCTTGAATACCGGGTGCCCGATGGCGTCCTCCGGTACTGTGGGCAGCGGGTCGGGCAACGCTTTGTACAGGAGGGAGCCTGCCTTCCCCTGGCTGAATACCCCGCGGAAGGGGTGGGCCGACACCACGAACCCGCCCTCCAGGTCGGCGGCTTTGCGCAGCCCGGAGGCTTTGTTGAAGCCGCCCTGGTATTGGTCCATACCGAAGGCCAGCATGTGGCCCATGTCGGTCTCAACTTCCATGGCCCGCACCAAGACAACGTTGTGGCGGGCGGCGAAGCGCTCGAACTCGTGGCGCTCCCAGGGGCCGGCGTGCTCGGTGAGGCAGAGGCCAAAGAGCCCAAGCCCTTCCGCCTCCAGCACCAGTTCTTCGGGGGTCAAGCTGCTGTCGCTGCTACCCTTGGTGGTGTGTATGTGTAGGTCAAACAGTTTAGCCATAGGGCAGCAAGCCATTCTCCATTGATTCAGTAAGGATGTCTCGGGTCATGAGAGGGCGCACCACCCCCTGCCGCCGCCGCACGAACCCACGTTAGTCTATCGGGCGTGGCGATTATCGTCAATGGGGCGGTGTCTTGGGGGCCTTATCATTGTAGCTCCATCCCTCTCACCTATTGCGATCTTCCTTTGAAAAAGCCAAATGACCATGAAGCCAGGACGCGTTGGTTGACGACGTTCGGTGGTGTCACTACAATTCCAATCAGCGCGGGCAGTGCCTTTCTTGAATCCGGGCGACTCGAAATAGGTAGCCCGGACACCCCGGCGAAAGGCCGCCGCGAACAAGCATCTTGGAGCAGCAAGACAGGGCCATGACCGCCCGGAGGCGAAAGCAATGACAACACGCAAGACGGTGGACCAGTATGAGATCGGCGAGGAGTTCGAGCCCTTCGAGTTCACGGTTACCCCGGAATTCAACCAGCGCTTCATCGACGCGGTTGAAGACGACGACCCCCGGTACGTCGAAGGGGGAGACGGCGGCGGACCGCTGGTACATCCCGGCCTTTTCCTCAACCAGACCAACTCGACCAGGAGCCCTTCGTACTTTCTTCCGGAGGGCGTGGCCGGCATCCATGCCAGGGATGAGGTGGAGTTTCTCGCCCCGGGCCGGGTGGGCCAGACCTTCCGGGTGACCTGGAAGATGGCCGGCAATTACGAGAAGCGAGGCCGGATATTCCGGTTCATCGATTGCGTTGTCGTCGATGAGAATGGGGTCACGATCATGCGCAAGAAGTTGACCACAACCTATACCAAGAGGACGTAGGCCGCGAGCACTACATCACCGAATATTTCCGAGGGCCACAACTTCTCAGGCTAACCCGATACGTTGACGTTGGAGTTGACGACGTTCGGCGCTGTCACTACAATTCCAATCAATCCGGATAGGGCCTTTCATGAGTCGTGGCGGCTCGGTTTAGCTTGGCCGGTCGCCTTTGAGGTAGGGTCGCCGCGAAACAGCATCCCGGACCGGCAAGACAGGGCCATGACGGCCCCGAGGCGAGAGCGATGACAACACGCAAATCGTTGGACGATTATGAAGTGGGCGAGGAACTGGAGCCCTTCGTGTTCAAAGTTACCCCGGAGTTCAATCAGCGCTTCATTGACGCGGTTGAAGACCACGACCCCCGATACACCGAAGGAGGATACGGCGGCGGACCGGTGGTCCATCCCGGTCTTTTTCTCAATCAGACCAACTCGACCAGGAGCCCATCCTACTTCCTCCCGGAAGGCGTGGCCGGCATCCATGCCAAGGATGAGGTGGAGTTTCTCGCTCCGGGCAGGGTGGGCAAGACCTTCCAGGCGAACTGGAAAGTTGCCGACTGTTATGAGAGACGAGGCCGGGTATTCAGGGTGATCGATTGCGTTGTCGTCGACGAGGATGGGGTCACAATCATGCGCAAGAAAATGACCACAACCAGTAGCAGGAGGAAGTAGACTCATGAGTACCACGGCACGGAATACTACCGAGGGTCACACTTTCTCCGGCAAACCCAAGACGGTGACGCTGGAGCGGATGCGCGGGTTCTCCGGGTGGCCGGTCAAGAACATCCACACGGACGTGGAGTATGCCAAGGCCTGCGGCCTGTCCGGACCCATCGCCTCCGGAACGATGTTTCAGACCTACCTGACGGAGTTGATGATCGACTACTTCGGAGCGGACTGGCTGGGAAACGGCGGGATAAAGGTGGCCTTCACCCGAGCCGTCGAGCCAGGCGACATCATAACTCCGAAGGGGACCGTGGAGAAGCAGGAGTCGACGGAGGCCGGAAAGCGCGTGGATCTCCGAGTCTGGTGTGAAAACCAGCGCGGCGAGCCGGTGGTCGTCGGGACCGCTTTCGGCGTGGCCAGGTAATCGCCGGGCGGCCCGTCGTTGGGGTTTTGCATCAGGAGTGATTTACGGGGAATGGCCACAGGGGCACAGAGGACACCGAGTTAATACGTCCTTTTTATATCTCTGTGTTCTCTGTGCCTCCGTGGCTAACCCCACGTAGCTCCCCAGCAGCTTTGCCGGTGGTTCAGGGGGCCGGTCCGGGCTCAGGGGGATACATGAACACCTGGTTGCGCTCCAGGGTGTAGACCGGGATCTCTGGGGTGAGACGGGTCAGCAGGCCCATGGCCCGGACACCCGCGGCCGGCGGCGTGATGGCATAGGACACCAGAACCTTCGGCTGCACCAGCCGGGCGATTCGCGCTCCATCTTCCAGGGCCGTGCCCATCCAGAGCAGGATATCCACATGCATCTCCGCCTGCCGCCCGTCCATGTTCGAAGATGAGGAGCCTGGTATAGGCACGTGTGGGAGCCGGGTCATGGTCGGAAAGGGAGTGCTGTCCCCCGGAAGATACACCACCAGGTTGTCGTCGGTCCGCACCAAGAAGGACAGCGGCTCCTCGGCGGCGTGGTCGCAGCGAAGGGCGGCGACGGTTACGTCTCCGACCCGCACCCACTCTCCCGGCTCGAGGGCTACTACGCTACCCGGAGGCGGATTCTCCGCACTGCAAGTGGCCCCCGGGTCCGGATGCGTGCCCGGGTGGGGGGTGCTTCCAAAGCTGCCTTGCCCAGCCGAGGTGGGAGCTGTTTCAACGGATTGAGGAGGTATGGCAGGCACTCGAGAGGCCAGGAAATGCGAGGTCGCCACCACCGCCCGGGTGCGTTGGTGGAGGGCGGTGACCAGCGGCGGGTCCCAGTGGTCGGTGTGCCCGTGGCTGATGGCGATCAGGTCCAGGCAGATGTCCTCCGGCACTGCAAGGCTCACCGGATCGAAGAGCAGCGTGGCGCCGGGGGTCTTGATCACCGTGCCGGAGTAGCTGTTGACCCAGGCCAAGGCCAGGCCGCCGGCCGGGTTTATATGGTATACGTCTGGGCTGTTTTGATTCATCTGCCGCTCGCAATCAGCCGCCAGCCATCGCCTAGAAGGCTGGCGGCTGATTGACGGTTGCGCAACTCCTAGGTGTACCGGTCGTCGCGGGCGTGGAAAGCGGCGCGGGCGCCTTGGTTGCGCCGCTCCCGGAAGAAGCTGAATTCCCCCGGCTCGAAACGAATGTTGGTAAACAGGGTGTGGGTCTGGTATCCCTGGATCATACCGGTCGTAGCGCCCAGGATGTCCAGGATCCAGTGGTTGGTAGCCTTGCCGATGGAGATGCCATCAAGCGGAAGCCGGACCATGTCATCGACATATTCCTGCACCGCGGCCTCCAACCGCTCCAGGGGAACGGCCCGATTGGCCAGGCCCATGGCGGCGGCTTCGGTCCCGCTGATGGCGCGGCCCCGGAGCAGCAGCTCCCTGGCCCGCTTGTACCCAACGGTGAGGTATAACGGCAGCAGGTTGCTTCCGCTGCCGGAGAAACCCAGCCGCTGCTCCGAGTGGGAGATCTGGGCATCCTCGGCGACGATGGCCAGGTCGCAATACTCCATCATGAGGGTGCCCTCGCCGATGCAGTGGCCGTGTACCTGGCAGATCGTGATCTTGGGAAAGGTGAGAAGCTTGAGGTGTAGCTCCATCCACCTCCGGTCCACCTTGAGGCGGATCCGCTGGCTGGCCCGGCGCTCACCGGGTTGGCCGGTGCCGAAGCCGTAGATAAAGCCCACGCCTTCCAGGTCGTGCCCGGCGCAGAAGGACCGGCCTGCGCCTCGAATCACCACCACTTTCACATCGTCGTCATCCTCGGCCTCGGACAGTGCGTCGTAGAAATTGTCCAGGATGCCGCCCTGGCCGGGGAAGTCTATTACGTTCAGTTTTTCCGGCCGGTTCAAGGTTATCCTGACAGCCTGGCCTTCTTTTTCGTACAACACGTATTTGTAGTCCATTACCCGGTAACCTCCATAGATTTTCTCTCCCTTAGCCCATGCCGAGGGAGGGTATTCGCCATTTACCGAGCCTCCATTCCGGACAGGCACACGGCGCCGCGGCCACCAGCCCGATGGCGGCGGCTGATCGCCTACTCGTACCGGTCGTCGCGGGCGTGGAAGGCTTCGCGGGTGCCGGCGCCGCGCCGCTCCCGGAAGAAGTTGTACTCCCCCGGCTCGAAGCGCAGGTTGGTGAACATGGTGTGGCTGATGTAGCCCTGGATCAGCCCGGAAGTGGCGCCCAACGTGTCGAGGATCCAGTGGTTGGTGGCCTTGCCGATGGCGATGCCGTCCAACGGAAGCCGGGCCATATCGTCGATATACTCCTGCACCGTTGCTTCCAACTGGTCCAGGGGAACGGCCCGGTTGGCCAGGCCCATGGCGACGGCCTCCGTGCCGCTGATGGCGCGGCCCCGGAGCAGCAGCTCCCTGGCCCGCTTGTACCCAACGGTGAGGTACAGGGGAAGCAGGTTCAACCCGCTACCGGAGAAGCCAAGACGCTGCTCGGCATGGGCGATCTGGGCGTCTTCGGCGACCACGGCAAGGTCGCAAAACTCCATCATGAGCGCGCCCTCGCCGATGCAGTGGCCCTGGACCTGGGCGATGGTGATCTTGGGGAAGGTGAGCAGCTTCAGGTGGTTCTCCATCCACTTCCGGTCCACCTTGAGGCGGATGCGCTGGCTGGCCCGGCGCTCGTTAGGCTGGCCGGTGCCGATGCCATAGATGAAACCCACGACCTCCAGGTCATGCCCCGCGCAGAAGGACCGGCCGGCGCCTCGAATCACCACCACTTTTACTTCGTCATCTTCCTCGGCCTCCCCAAGGGCGGCGTAGAAATTGTCGAGGATGCCGCCCTGGCCGGGGAAGTCTATTACGTTCAGTTTTTCCGGCCGGTTCATCGTGATCCTGACGACCGGGCCATCCTTTTCGTACAGAACATGTTTGTATTCCATCTACTGAACCTCCGTGATGTTTTCCTCTTCTGGGCCGACCCAGAGGAGATCGTACGCATTCGTCCGGACCTGCCCCGTCAAAGTGAGGGGGGCTCGCCGGTACTATAATAAGGGGAAAGCCGGGTACAGGCAACCGAGGGCCCGGCGGCCCGCTATTTCCCCGGCCCAGTGAACCTCGAATCCGGCGTTAACGGGCCGCTTCGGCCAGCTGGGGAAAGCGTTCCAAAGGCAGCACCTCGCCGGTCGCCTCGAAATGGTTCACCAATTCACGAATTTCGCCGGGCACCGGGCGGGTGGTAACCGTCTCCGCGTGGAAGCCCACGTACACCGCCTGCAACGTGCTCGTCAGCCGGTCGGAGTCCTCGGGATATACCTCGATATCCAGGTGCAGGCTGGTGTTGCCGATGTGGCTCACGCGGACGTAGAGGTCCAAAATGTCTTCGACGCGAGCCGGGGCCTTGAATTCCAGGACGGTTCTGACCACCGCGCTGTCGAAGTAGCCCCGCCGGGCGATCCGGTAGATGCTGAACCCCAGGTTTCGGAAGTACGCCGCCTGCCCCTCTTCCAGGTAGCTCATATAGGACCCGTTAAAAGCGATCCCCTGAGCGTCGCACTCCCCCCAGCGTACTCGAAGTTGCGTTCGGAACTTGTATTCGGCTTTGGCCATTGATTATCGTCCTGTGGCTGACGGCTGCTCTGGCCGGATCAAGCGGCCGGGGCGCATTCCACCGGTGTGCATTCCAACAAAAGTCAGCTCGCGGTCATTGGTTCGCAAGGAGCCTTCATCGCTGATAGCCCAGAGACCGGAGAAATTCCAGGTCCTCGGCGGTCAAATCGGCGAATTCCAAGAGGTCGGGGCGCCGCTCCAGGGTGCGCCTCAAAGACTCCCGGCGGCGCCAACGGGCGATCTCGGCGTGGTGCCCGGAGCGCAGGACTTCCGGAACGGCCAGGCCCCGGTACTCGGCCGGACGGGTGTACAGCGGGTGCTGCAGCAGGCCCGAGGTTATGGAGTCTTCCTCCACGTTCTCCTGGGAGCCCACCACGCCGGGAATCAGCCGGGCAACAGCATCCACCATCACCATGGCCGGCAACTCCCCGCCGGTGAGCACGAAATCACCCATGCTGACCTCGCGGGTTGCCAGGGGGTGGCGGATCCGCTCGTCTTCGCCGGCGTAGTGGCCACAGATCAGCACCAGGGCCGGGGCCAGGGCCAATTCTTGCACCATCTTCTGGTTGAACGTCTCGCCCTGGGGCGTGAGCAAGACTAACGGAATGGTTCCCTGCTCCTCCGGTGGATACCTCTTCAGAACGTCTTCCACCGCCTCGAAGACGGGCTCCGGCTTGAGGACCATGCCGTGGCCTCCACCGAACTGGTAGTCGTCGGCGGTGCCGTGGGCGTCGTGGGTGTAGGAACGGATGTCGGTGATTTGGATGGAGATCAGGCCCCGCCGGCACGCCAGGCCAAGCATGCTGTGCTGGAAAGGCCCCTCGAAAGCTTCAGTGAAGAGGGTGAGGATGTGAAAGCGCATTTGTTGGTACACTCAGCCGCCGGCAACAGGATACCGGGTTGACGGCGGCTGACAGTATACCAGAGCTACCCGCCCACCGGCTCGGGCACCGAAGAAGGCAACCGGTTAACGAATGCCTCGCCACCTTTCATCACCAGCTTGATGCGACTATGGTCACGCAGCACTCCGACGTCCCGTAACGGGTCCCCGTCGACCACCAAAAGGTCGGCCAGCTTGCCCGCCTCCAGGGTGCCGATCTCTTTCTCCAGTCCCACGCACTCAGCGGCCCAGCCGGTGGCGGCCTGGATGCCCTGCATGGGCGACAGCCCCCGATCCACCAGGAGCTGGATTTCGTGGGCGTTATCGCCGTGGACGTACCCGCCGGCGTCGGTGCCGGCCACCACCTTGACCCCGGCGGCCAGCGCCTGCTGAATGCTCTCCCGGTGAATCTGCAACAGGGCTTTGGCCCGCTCCTGGACGTGGGGCGCGCTGACCGTGGAGTGAAACTCGTACACTTCAAGGGTGGGCACGAAGAAGATACCCTTGTCCGCCATCATCTTGAGCAGGTCCGGCTCCTCCGCCAGGTAACACCCGTGGTCGATCGACCCGGCGCCGGCCTCGACAGCCATGCGCAGCCCGGGCCCCGCTAGGGCGTGGCACATGGTCTTGCGGCCCAGGGCGGCGGCTTCATCCACCAGGGCTTTGACCTCATCCGGCCCGAAGGCGATGTCCCTGGGGCCGTGGCCCCGCCGGGAGCTGGCCCCGCCGGTGGTCCCGAACTTGATAACGTCGGCCCCCACGCGGACCATCTCCCTCACCTTGGCCCGAACCGCGTCCACGCCGTCGGCAACGCCGGAGGGCAGCAGGGGATCGGTATGGAAGGGGCGGCGGTGACCCGCGGGGCAAATGTGATCGCTGAGGCCGCCGGTGGGGGAGATTATTACCACAGAAAGGACCAGCCGGGGCCCCGGATACAGCCCCTCTTCCACCGCCTGCTTGAAGCCGGCGTCCAGCCAGGCGGCATCGCGCACGCAGGTGTATCCGGAGGCCAGGGTCTGCTCCAGGGTCTTGGCTACCCGCAGATGCCGCAGGGAGGCCGGCTCGCTGAGGCCCCAGCGGCTGGCCAAGTCGTAGTTCCGGGAGGCCAGGTGGTCGTGACAGTCGATGAGGCCGGGCAGCAGGGTCAGCCCGGATAGGTCCACGACGCCGGTGTTCGGAGGCAGGATCACGGCCCCTCGCGGCCCGACAGCTTTGATGCGTTCACCATCGATGAGCACCGTGGCGTCGTTGACCACCGGCCCTCCGGTTCCATCAATGAGGTTGGCTCCGACTAACGCTTGCATGAGACACCTCCTGCGCCGCATTTCGTCAAACAGCCCTGCTGATATGGCTCCGCCGGGGTGTGTCAGGGGCAGGATTGACTGAGGAACGTTGTGATGCTAATCAAGCGCGCCTCCCTTGTCAAGCCGGGCCGACATCCGCACTCGCTGCCAGCGCCTATCCCCGGTGGACGCTTCCGGGAGAGAGCCGTACACGGCCCGGATCTTCACCGCCCGCAACGTCGCCGGCGGCTAGGGGGAACTCGCCGGGGATGCCCCGTCCCACACCTGGAGCCGGTAGCTGCCGGTGGCATCCGATCCGCTCTCCCCAACCGTAATGGTGTAGGCCCCGCCCCGTTCCAACAACCGGTCACCCGGGCTCCCGCACCTCATGCAGGTTTCAAAGATCACCGTCCCGTCCTGGTCCACGGCTTTCCAGTCAACACCACTCAGCCCCGACACGTCCTGCAAATCGAAGAACACCACCTGTCCGGCCTCCGCCGTAAAGGTATACACGTCTTTGACGCCGGGACTCTCAATTGCCCCGGCCCGGCGGGCTCCCCCAACGGCGATCTAACCTTGGGTTTCGCGATAGCCGTCACCAATACGGGACTGCCGGCCCCGTCTCTTTTCAACAGGATTGGCCCGAACCGGCGGTAATTCCTCCGCCGGCTCGTTTACAATAGGGGGAGAGCGGTTAAGGGATTCTGATTCAAACCCGGTCGAAACGAAGGGGATGAATTGGAAGGCTTTTGGCTATAATCAACTTAAGCGGCCGGGAATGAACAGGGCCCCGCGAAGAGCGCCCGCCGCGACCCGCGTTAGCCACTCCAGGGGTGTGTGATGGACGGATTTAGCAGCGTGCGGAAGTTGATATTGCTTCTGGCTTTGGTTGCGGCCTTGGCCGTTTCCGCCTGTGGGTCGTCCTCCGGCAGCATGATCGTTTTCGTCTCCGTGGTGGACGGTGACGAGGAGATCTACTCACTGGACGCCGAGTCGGGCGAGAGTACCCCGCTGACCGACAACCGGGGCCGCGACTTCGGTCCGCGTTGGTCTCCCGACGGCAAGAACATCGTCTATCTGTCCGACCAGGCCGGTGATTTGGAAGTCAACCTGGTGGACCGGGAAGGGGAGACCCTCACCCGGCTGACCCATAGCGTCGGCGATGAGCGCTCCCCACGTTGGTCCCCGAGCGGCGACCGGCTCGCCTTCGTCTCCCAACGGGATGACAACCCGGAAGTCTACCTGATGAACTCCGAGGGCGGCAATCTGACCCGGGTAACGTCGAACACCGCCGAAGACCGTCTGGGAGACTGGTCGCCCGACGGCCAGTGGCTGGTCTTCTTCCGGAAACCGGACGACCCGGAGAAGGGGCTGTGGCTGCGCAACCCAGATGGAGTGAACCTGGTTCACCTGACCTTCGAGGAGGACTCGGACCCCGCCTGGTCGGCCAACGGCCGGGAGATCGCTTTCATGCGGACCGTTGACGGGTCGGCCGATATCTGGATCGCCCGCAAACCGAAGAACGGCTCCTGGCAAGACCAACCCGAAGTGGAACGTTTGACCTCGCACCAGGAGAACGATGTCTCGCCGGTCTGGTCTCCCGACGGCAAAACCATCGCTTTCGTCTCTTACCAGGACGGCAACGCCGAGATATATTCCATGCCGAGCGATGGGTCCAAACAGCGCCGCCTGACCAGCAACGGGGCGGACGACCTGACCCCGGTCTGGTCTCCGGACGGCAAAGGGATCGCGTTCGTGTCCCATCTGTACGGCGCCGGGGAAATCTTCGTGATGAACGCCGATGGCAGCCAACAACGCCGGCTCACCAACAACACTTCCGAGGACCATTCACCGGACTGGTAGCTCGGGCCTGCCGTCATCCACGAAGCTACCTGGCCAGCAAGGGCCGGCGCCACGGCGAAATTGTGCGGCTTTCCCTCTTAAGTTCGTCGTTCCGGCGAAAGCTGGAATCCAGGCGCATCATCCGCCACTGGGGCGAGAGCCGCATGAGAGCCTGCCTTCCTGGGTTCCGGCCTGCGCCGGAACGACGGGTGGGACGCCGTTTCCTACCGTCGTCATTCCGGCGAAAGCCGGAAACCAGAGAAGCCGAGGCTGGGTCCCAGCCATCGCCGGGATGACAGAACAGGTATCAATCCATCTTCGAGACACTTGACTAACATTCACTCACCAGCGGTCCTACTCGCCCACTTGATTCTGCCGAGGCGCACGGCCTTCCCTTGGAATGCCCCCAGTAGATTCCGTGCCCGCTTACCCCCGGAAGCGGTACCCGGGCAGGAACGAACAGGCACCGAGTGGGCGGTAGACCCTCCGCCACCGGCGGTGTTAAACTCCGGAGAAGCAAGGCCGGGAGCGTGGCAGGGAAGGAGCGCTCCAGCGGCGCTACAGAGACGGAAACCGTGAAGGCATCCCATGGACCATAGCCGCATTACACGCCTGATGGGCCACCTGTGGTCTCCCATTGCCGTGGTGACCAGCCAGTGGCAGGGGAAACCCAACGGCCAGATCGCGGTGGCCATCGGCGCCGCGTCCATCGTGCCCAGCATGCCCCGGGTGATCGTGCAGATATACAAACGGAACTACAGCCACGGCCTGATCTGCGGCAGCGGGGCCTTCGCGGTGAACTTTCTCCGCCAGGACCAACTCGATCTGATCACCGGATTTGGTCTGGTATCGGGCCGGGACCAGGACAAGCTATCCAAGGTGGCGTACGATCTGAAATCATCGGGCAGCCCGGTCCTCCAGGACTGCTGGGGGTATCTGGACTGCCGGGTGGTCAACGCCATGGACGCCGGCGACATGACCTGTTTCCTGGGTGAGGTGATCGAGGGCGACACCGTCACCGAGGGCGAGCCCCTATGGTGGCGAGACGCGGCCCGCCGGTTGCCTCCTCAGGTGATGGCGGCCTGGATGCTGAAGATTGGCAAAGAGATGCAGCACTCCATGTCCCGGATGGGCGAGATTGATTACACCCCCTGGCAGCCGGGCGGCCAGCCCCATTGATTGCCGCGAAACCACGCCCAGTTCGACCCTTACTCTCCGTGCGCCCGCCAGCCTCCGGCTCAATCGCCGGCCCGGCGCTCCGGCCATCGGAGCACGTTCGGAGATGAGTGCCGTCGAAGACGTGATCCGCAGGATCCATGATTCGCCGGGGCAGGCGGTACTAGCCGTCTCCGGCGCGGGCAGCCAGGCGGTTGCCTGGCTCTTGGGCGTTGCCGGAGCATCCCGCACCGTCCTGGAGGTGGTGGTGCCCTACGGGCGGCTTTCGATGATCGACCTTCTCGGGGGTGAGCCGGACCAATTCGTGTCCCCGGAAGCCGCCCGAGCCATGGCCCGAGCCGCCTTCCGGCGTGGGATGCGCCTCAGGGAAGGTGATCCTCCGGTTATTGGCCTGGCCTGCACCGCCACCATCGCCACCGACCGGCCGAAACGGGGCGCCCACCGCTGCTATATCGCCACCTGGGACGAATCCGGAGCGGCTTCCTACAACCTCCGCCTGGCCAAGAGCCACCGGGACCGGACCGGCGAGGAAGAACTGGTGAGCCAACTGCTGATCCACGCTCTGGCGGAGGCCTGCGGGGTCGAATCGGGCCTCCCGGGCTTGAGCGACGCCGACGACCTCACCCACCGCCACGCGGGCCACCCCGATCCCCTGAAGCGTCTGCTGTCCGGCGAAGCCGATACCGTGACCCTGGAACCCGACGGCCGGATAACCGTTGACGGAGCAGCTCCCGCGGCCGTGCTGTCGGGGTCCTTCGGGCCGTTGCACCGGGGCCATCGGGAGTTGGCTCGCACCGCCGCCGAAATCCTGGGCGCCGACGTGGCCTTCGAGCTGTCGGTCACCAACGTGGACAAACCGCCCCTCGCCGAGGCCGAAGTCAGGCGGCGGCTGAAGCAATTTACCGGCGGGGAGAGGGTTGTGCTGACCCGGGCAGAGATTTTTCGGAAGAAGGCCGACCTGTTTCCGGGGTGCACCTTCGTCATCGGCTGGGATACGGCGGTACGGCTGGTGGCGCCCCGATATTACGGCGGAGACGCGTCTGAAATGCTTCTGGCGCTGGCCCGGATATCGGTTGCCGGGTGCCGCTTTCTGGTGGCTGGCCGGGAGGAGGGCGGCGCTTTTCGCACCCTGGAAGACGTGGGGATCCCCTCGGTTTTCGGCCCCCTTTTCCAGGGCATCCCAGAATCCCGGTTCCGGGCGGACATCTCTTCCACTGCCCTGCGTTCCAGGGCTTGACCGGGCCGTGGCGAGCGTGGATGCCGGGCATTTTGAATTGACACTAAACCCCAGCCGATGTATATTTGTTCCAAGGTCTCGGCCCCGGATTTCCTGTTGACTGCCGGGTACCCAACCCCGAAGGTGTGGCACTTCACCCCAGTATGATCCTCCTAGCTTTCAATGCAGACCTGTTCGCCGAGAACTGGACTGCGGTTGCTTTCGCCGCGGCCATCGCGGTGGCGGCCATCGGTGGTATGTTCGGGGCGTCGCGGGTTATGTCATCCCGGCGGCGGTCCGAGTTGAAGCTTACCTCCTACGAATGCGGCATCCCCGCCGCCAAGTACGTATGGTCCAACATCCACGTCCGGTTTTACATCTTCGCCATTCTCTTTCTGATCTTCGACGTGGAAGCCGTATTCCTGTTCCCCTGGGCCGTCATCTTCTTGGAACAAAAAATCACCGAAGCGAACTCGGTCCCTTTCTACGCCATGATGCTGTTCCTGGGCGTGCTCTCCTTCGCGATAGTTTACGCCTGGAAGAAGGGGTCCCTCGAGTGGCAGAGGTGACTCCGGGACAGGGAAATCGTCCCGCTCCGACCCTGTTGAATCAGGTATTGGCCGGAAAGGTACCCGGCGTAATCACCACCACCACGGATCAGTTGTTTGCCATGGCCCGGAAGTCCTCCCTCTGGATGCTGAGCTTTGGGCTGGCTTGCTGTGCCATTGAGATGATGTCCACCTATATGGCCCATTACGACTTCGACCGGTTCGGCGTGGTAACGTGGCCCTCGCCCCGCCAGTCGGACGTGATGATAGTCGCGGGGACGGTGGTCAAGAAGATGGCGGACCCGATCCGGCTTCTCTACGAGCAGATGCCCGAGCCGAAATGGGTTATCGCCATGGGCAGTTGCGCCACCAACGGAGGGCCCTACTACCGGTCCTACTCGGTGGTAATGGGGGTAGACCACGTTATTCCCGTGGACGTGTATGTCCCGGGCTGTCCTCCTCGCCCAGAGGCACTGCTGTACGGTATCCTCAAGCTCCAGGAAAAAATCATGCAGGACGCCAGAGAGAGTGGCGGAAAATAGTAACACCCAGCCATCGGATATGGCTCAGGCTGAATTCCAGAGCCTGAGCCAGTCCAACCGGAAGCTGCTGGCAGTTTCCGAAGACGTGTTAAAAGAATTCCATCCGAAGCCCGGCGTCCTCCACGACCTCCCGCAGATAACCATCGAACCTGGGAACACCGCGATGGTGTGCCGGTTGGCCAAGGAGGACTCCAGGCTGGCATTGCATCAGCTGCTGTGCCTGGCCTGCGTGGACTACGAGGAGTATTTCCAACTCGTCTACTTCCTGCGTTCCTTCGAGCCGGAAAGGATTCTGGTGGTCAAGACCAATGTACCCAGTGATGATCCCCGCGTGCCGTCGGTGGCCCCGGTCTGGAGGGCTGCGGAGTGGTACGAGCGCGAGGCCCACGAACTCTATGGCGTGCAGTTTGACGGCCACCCCGGCTTGACTCCTCTCTTGCTGTACGAAGGGTTTGACGGGTTTCCCGGCCGGAGAGAGTATCCATTCCACGACTATCAGGAGTTCTAGCGGGTGATGGAACGGTTGGTCTTGACCGCCCGGGTGGTCTGGGAGAACGACAGCTTCGTGGCCAGCGTGGACCAACTGCCGTTGAAGGGCTCGGGGGATACGGTGAGGGAAGCACAGGACCAACTGGTCCACGTCATGCGAGGCTGGATCGAGACCCACGACGGGCAGGATGGCCTGGAACAGGCTCTGGCTCAAGCCGGATTTGTCGGGGTGGAAGAGGATACGGAGTTGCAATTGGAATTCGTGGAGTAGCCCGGCCGGACTCCAGGCTGATGGGGCCCACCCCGGCGGTCAGCCGCCGGTTGGATCGAAAATCGGGGCCTGAATGGCCCTAGCTGGCGCTCAACGCGCCGAGTAAACTCTTCGATATGGCAGAAATTCGCAGCCAACCAAAACCGAGCGGCGAACCCCTGGAGATGCTGCTCAACATGGGCCCACAACACCCGTCCACCCACGGGGTGTTTCGCCTATTGCTATGGGTTGATGGCGAAAAGATCGTGGACCTGGAGCCCCATATCGGCTATCTCCATCGGGGCTCAGAGAAGTTGTGCGAAGGGGAGCAGTTCCACCAGGTTATTACCCTCTTCGACCGGATGGATTACATCGCCAACTTCAACAACGAGCAGGCCTATTGCATGGCCGTGGAAAAGCTGATGGGGCTCAAAGTGCCCGAGCGGGTCGAATACATTCGGGTCATACTGTGTGAGCTGAACCGCATCGCGAGCCATCTGCTGTTCGTGGCCACCATGGGCCTGGATGCCGGGGCCATGACGCCATCCATGATCTGCTTCCGGGGGAGAGAGCGCATCCAGGCGCTCTTCGAGGCCGTCTCCGGCGCCAGGATTATGCACAACTATTTCCTCATCGGAGGTCTGAAGGAGGACCTGCCGGAAGACTTCGATGAGCAGATCGCCACACTTCTGCCGGTAATCCACGAGGACGTGGCGGAGGTGGACCGGCTCTTAACTTTCAACGAGATATTCCTGGCGCGGCTCAAGGAGGTTGGGGCCATCTCCGTAGAAGACGCCATCGATTACGGTTTCACCGGCCCTTGCCTCAGGGCCTGCGGGGTGTCCTACGACCTGCGCAAGGCTGAGCCCTATGGGGTTTACGACCGCTTCGACTTCGACGTGCCGATCGGGCTGGACGGCGATTGTTGGGATCGCTACTACATACGGGTCCAGGAGATGTACGAGTCATTGAAGATCGTTCGTCAGGCGGTGGAGCAGATGCCCGGAGGGAACGTCGCCTCTTCTCTGGGGCGGCGGCTAATCCGCCCGCCGAAAGGGGAGATCTTCGTACGAACGGAAAACCCTCGGGGTGAACTGGGCGTTTACCTAGTCTGCGACGGCACCGACAAGCCCTACCGGGTTAAGATCAGGCCTCCCTCTTTCTGCAACCTCTCCGCCATCAAGCACATGCTGAATGGCGTCTGGCTGGCCGACTCCGTGGTGATCCTAGGGTCGCTGGACATCGTGCTGGGCGAGGTGGACCGCTGATGCCGGCCGTACCAATACTTGCCGTCAGCCTGGCAACCTCCGGATGGATTGTGGTGGGGTTGCTGGCCATGTTCGTTGCGTTGGCAGTGGTGGTACTCTCGCTGACCTGGCTGGAGCGCAAGGTGCTGGGCCGGTTGCAGCGCCGGCTGGGCCCAACCCGCACCGGTCCCATGGGCTTGATGCAGCCCATCGCCGACGCGATCAAGCTGATTGCGAAGGAAGACATCATTCCGTCTTCCTCAGAGAAAGCCATCTTTTGGGCGGCGCCGGTCATTGTGATGCTGGCCGCTTTCATGATCTGGGTCACCATTCCGGGGTCTGAAGACGCGGTGTTGAGAAACCTGGACCTGGGACTATTCTACATCGTCGCGTTCACCGTCATCGGGATTCTCGGCCTGGTTCTGGCCGGATGGGGCTCCGCTAACAAGTACGGGACTCTGGGGGGACTGAGGGCGGCGGCCCAGCTAATCAGCTACGAGATCCCCGTCATCATGGTGGTCATCGTGGTGGCCATGCTGGCCCAATCCTTGGATTTGCGGGAGATAGTCGCCGGTTCGGCGCTGAACGCGGGGCAGAGCAGTTATCCCTATGTTTTGATCCAGCCTCTGGGCCTGGTCGTTTTCTTCATCGCCGGGCTGGCCGAGGTTGGGCGTACTCCCTTCGACATCTACCACGCCGAGTCGGAAATCGTGGGCGGCCCTTTCGTGGAGTACAGCGGCGCCCACTGGGCGGTGTTCTTCCTGGCCGAGTACATCAACACCTTCGCCGTCGGCGCGCTGACCACCTTGCTGTTCCTGGGTGGCTGGTTGGGACCGGTCCTGCCCGGCATCGTCTGGTTCCTCTTGAAAACCTACGCCGTCGTCCTGGTGATTTTCTGGGTGCGGGGCACCTTCCCCAGGCTGCGGGTCGATCAGCTCATGGGCTTCGCCTGGAAGGTGCTGGTGCCCCTCTCGTTCCTGACCATTGTCATGACCGCGGTTTACCAGTTCTACGGCTGGCCGGCCTGGTCTTTGACCCTGATGTCGCTGGGGGGCCTGCTGCTGGTGGCCTACCTGATTTACCGCAGCCTGGTGGCCCCGGCCCACCGGGTGGCCGAGGTGCGGGCCCGCCAAAAAGTGCTTCAAACCTCCGGACGTGGGGTGAGTCAAGCTCGGGGGGCTGGATTGGGTGAGACCGAGGGTGCGGCCCCGCAAGGCCGGACCGGGCTGGACTCCGGGTAAGAGCCGGAATCATCAATTCGAGTTTAGATCAGTGATTGGCCGATGAAATACAGCATTAAAGGTCTCTGGGTGACCCTCCTATCCACGCTGCACGGGTTGCGGGAGCCTGTGACGCGCCAGTACCCCGAGACCGGCCGTTTCTGGAAAAGGACCGGCGTCCCGACACCGGTGCAACCCCGGTTCATGGGTTTTCCCGCGTTGACCTGGGATGACCAGGTTGGCGAGCCCTACTGCACCGGCTGCATGGTCTGTATCCGAAACTGTCCCACCCGGTGCATGTCGGCGAACATGAAAAACAACCCGCTCCAGGAAGACGGCCGGAGCCACCGGCGCAAGATCATCGACAGTTTCGAAATCAACCTGAACCGGTGTATAATATGCGGGATTTGCGTTGAGGTATGTAACTTTAACGCCATCGTGATGAGCCACGAGCACGAGATGAGTACCTGCCAACGAAACGGTGACCGGGTGGACTTGCCGGCCCTGTTGGAGACCGGGAAAAAGTTCCAGCGGGAGACAGACTGGATTGCTCCCACGGTGCTGGCCAAACGGAAGAAAGAGAGTGCGGCCGCCGCCGAGCCCAAGGGCGAAGTCCCCGCGGCGGTCGCGGCGGCTGAAGATTAGCCCGGGGCCATGGCTGCGACGTGGTGCAGAATAGGGGCGGCTTGCGAGTCCTTCGGGCGTCGCAGCCGTCGATGATGTATCGGACATGCCGAGACGGGAAGACGAACGGGTTCGGAACATGACCGGAGGGCACCCTCCGGCCTGTACCTGCGTTGATTGCACCGAGCGGTTCTTGAGAAAGAAACGGATTGGACCCAGGCATGAAACGCGAGGCATCGGAGGATTCTTGAGGAGGATATTCGGGAGGCGGTGAGAATCGATGGGTATCCGTAAGGATACGCTGTGTGGAACTGATTCCCGTTGGAGCCGCCGTCACGGTGGCTCATTATTTGGTTGGGGCCGGTAGCCGTGTCTTGGTTTTTATTCATTTTGCTGGCTGTATTGACCCTTGGCGGGGCTTTGGGCGTCGTGGTGACCCGGAACGTGGTCCATGCCGCCCTGGCACTGCTGGTTTCTCTGGCCGCGGTGGCCGGCGTTTACCTCATCCTGTTCACCGAGTTCCTAGCTCTGGTTCAGGTGCTCATCTACGGAGGCGCGATCATCATCGTGCTTCTGTTCGCCATCATGCTTACCCGTACCGCTGAATACCCGCGGATTTCCGATAACCGGCAGTGGCCCCTGGCGGCGGTGGCCGCCCTGGGCCTGCTGGGAGTGTTGATTCCGTCTTTCTGGATCCGGCGGGTGGAAGACACCGAGCCGCAGAGCCCGGTGTTCACCGAGCTGGCCAACTCCCTGTTCACCCGGTGGGCAATCCCCTTTGAGGTAGCGTCGCTGGTGCTGCTGGTGGCCCTCATCGGGGCGATACTCATAGCCCGCACCAGGAGGGACGAAAGGTAACTTATGGTCCCTCTGGTGGCATTTCAGTTGCTGAGCGCCGGGTTGTTCGCCATCGGGCTCTACGGTGTGCTGGCCCGGCGGAGCGCTGTCCTGATCGTTATGTCAATCGAATTGATGCTGAACGCGGTGAACATCAACCTGATCGCCGCCGCGTCCCACCTCAACGGCACCGGCAAATTCGTCCACTTCGACGGCCAGATCATCGCGATCTTCGTGATCACCGTGGCCGCCGCCGAGGTTGGCCTCGCGCTGGCCATCATCCTGCGCATGCACCGGAACCGTTCCACGGTGAACGTAGACGAAATAGACCTGATGAGGTGGTGATCACGCAAGTGATACGCAGATCAACCCACAGCGATCAGCTATCAGCTATCGGCTATCAGCCGCCGGCGAGAGACTGCTAGCCGATGGAATGGGCCTGGCTCATACCGGTCTTCAGCTTGGTTGCCGCGCCGATTATTGTCGCATTCGGCAGGTACTTGCCCGGCAAGGGCGCTATCCTGGCCATCCTCGCCATCGCCGCCGGTTTCGCCGTCTTCTGGGTGGTATTCGGCAGCTTCCTGGATGCCGGGCCGGCCACCGAGCACTGTTCTACCAGCGAGGACACGGGTGCCCTTACCTGCCAGTACGAGCGGACCTGGTTCAATGCCGGTCTGCCCGGCGTGGGCGACAGCGTACAGCTCAAATGGGGTATGCTCATCGATCCTCTGACGGTGTCCATGCTGGGGCTGGTCACCTTCGTCGCCCTGATGGTGCAGATCTACTCCTGGGGTTACATGAAGGGCGACCCGCGCTTTGGCTGGTACTTCGCTGTCCATTCTTTGTTCGCGGCGGCCATGCTGACCCTGGTGCTGGCCGACAACTTCCTGCTGCTCTACGTGGCTTGGGAGCTGGTGGGGATGTGCTCCTACCTGCTCATCGGCTTCTGGCACGAGAAGCCATCGGCCCGGGAGGCGGCCAAGAAGGCCTTCGTCGTCACCCGAATCGGCGACGTAGGGTTGCTGATTGGGATTCTGGTTCTATGGCGGGAGGTGGGCAGCTTCAGCATGGCGGATACCTTCGAGGCGGTGCGCACCGGGGCCATGAGCCAAGGAACCGCCACCGTGGCGGCCTTGCTGCTCTTCTTGGGCGCCATGGGCAAGTCGGCCCAAGTGCCGTTCCACGTTTGGCTGCCTGACGCCATGGAGGGCCCATCTCCGGTCAGCGCCCTGATCCACGCCGCCACCATGGTGGTCGCCGGGGTCTACCTGGTGGCCCGGGCCTTCCCCCTCTTCGAAGCGTACGATGGCGATGCCCTGCTGGTGGTGGCCATCGTCGGCCTGACCACCGCGCTGATGGCTTCAACCATCGCCCTGGTGGCCACGGACCTGAAGCTGATGCTGGCCTACTCCACCATCAGCCACCTGGGACTGATGATGCTGTCGTTGGGCGCCTTTGGCTATACTGCCGCCATTTTCCACCTGCTGGCCCACGGCTTCGCCAAGGCCCTCCTGTTCCTGGGGGCCGGCAGCGTGATGCACAGCACCGATCACCAGGACATGAGGAATATGGGAGGGCTGCGGCGGGTGATGCCGCTGACCGCCCTGGTCTTCTCCATTGGGGCACTGTCCCTCGGCGGGATACCCGTACTGGCCGGGTTCTGGAGCAAGGACGAGATACTGGCCGCCGTCGAGGAGGGCCGAAACCCGGCCTTTATCGTCCTGGCCCTGGTTACGGCGTTCATGAGCGCCCTCTACATGGCCCGGGCCATGTTCGTACCCTTCTTTGGCCGGTTGCGGCGAGAGCTTCAACACGTTCACGATGCCCCGTGGCCGATGGCTGTGCCGATGCTGGTGCTGGCCGTTCTGGCGGTGGGGTTCGGGTTCTTGAGCTTCAACTGGCCGGGAAGCTACGACGGCTTCGCCGGATTCGTCTTCTTCGGAAAGAAGCACGGTTTTGAGTTCAACTGGTGGCTTGGCATCGTCTCCATCGTTCTCGCCGTGGGGGCCTTCTGGTTCGCCTCCCTGGTCTACGTGAAGGGAAGCATTTCCCTGGACGGTGTGCGGTCCCGGTTCGCCCCGGTGCTCCGGGTGGTGGAGAACAAGTACTACTTCGACGAGGTGTACCAGTGGGTGGTGGACCGGGTGGTGCTGGTCTTCTCTGGCTTCGTCGCCCTTTTTGACCGGGCAGTCATCAACGACGTGGCGGTCAACGGACCAGCCAACTCCGTCTGGCGCCTGGGGTACGCCCTGCGGCTTCACGTGACCGGCCACGTGTACAGCTACATGCTGGCCATGGTGTTGGGGACCATGGGGCTGGCCATACTGTGGTGGGTAAGGTCCACCTGATGGGCGGGGAATGAGCAACTTCGACGAGATGTCGCTGGTCCTGATTATCCTCCTGCCGTCGCTGGGGGCCGTCTTGGCTATGTTCATGCCCCGCGACCGGCCCAAGGAGGTGTGGCGTTTCGCGGTCTTCGTCGCGTTTCTGTCGCTGGTGCTGTCCCTGGTCATCTTCGCCCGCTACGACTATGGGGTGGGCGGCTTCCAGTTCGAGCGCTCCTTCGAATGGTTGGACGCGCCGCTCAACATCGACTTCTCCCTGGGCATCGACGGCATCTCCGCGCCACTGATCTTGCTGAACGGCATAGTCCTGTTCGGCGGGGTGCTCATCTCCCAGAACATCCGCCACCGGCCGCGTGATTTCTTCGTCCTGTTGCTGGCCCTGAGCGCGGGCGTCTACGGGGTGTTCGCGGTGCGGGACCTGTTCTTCCTGTTCTTCTTCTACGAACTGGCGGTCCTGCCCATGTACCTTCTGATCGGCGTCTGGGGCAGCAGCACCGACTTCGGCACCTTCCTCCGCACCAAAGAGTACGGGGCGATGAAGCTGTTCCTGTACCTGGTCGCCGGCAGCGTGCTGGTCTGGATCGGGATACTGGCGGTCTACGTGGAGGCGGGGGAAGCCGGGTCCCCAACCTTCTCCATGCCGGCCCTGGGCTCACTGGCCGAAGAGGGCCTGCTCAGCGAAAATTTCCAGAATTGGGTGTTCCCCCTGTTCATGGTCGGCTTCGGCGTGCTGGCCGGCTTGTGGCCGTTTCACACCTGGTCCCCCGACGGCCACGTCGCCGCGCCCACGGCGGTGAGTATGTTGCACGCCGGGGTCTTGATGAAGCTGGGGGCCTACGGCATTATCCGAGTCGGCATGGTCCTACTCCCGGAGGGCGCCGAGAACTGGATGCCGGTGTTGATCAGCCTGGGGACCGTCAACGTGCTCTACGGCGCCGTCTCCGCCATGTCCCAGACCGACCTGAAGTACGTGATCGGCTATTCCAGCGTCAGCCACATGGGATACGTGCTGATGGGCGTCGCCACCCTGGACCGGATCGGGGTGGGCGGCGCCGTCCTGCAGATGTTCTCTCACGGAATCATGACGGCCCTCATGTTCCTGCTCGTCGGGACGATTTATGACCGGACACACGTTCGCGACATCCGGGTCTTGAACGGCCTCTTCGGCCGGATGAAGGTCACCAGCTTCTTCTTCGCCATCGCCGGATTGGCGTCGCTGGGGCTGCCGGGACTGAGCGGCTTTATCGCCGAGTTCATGGTGTTCACCGGGGCGTTCCGTACCTACCTGCCCCTGGCGGTGCTGGCGGTGATCGGCGCCGCCCTCACCGCCGTCTACATCCTGCGGCTGCTGGCCCGGGCCTTCTTCGGAGAGGGAGACACCCAATGGGAGCACCTCACCGACGCCAGCCCCGTGGAAAAGGCGGTGGGCGGGGCTTTCGTGATGATCTTGATATTCGTGGGCCTGTGGCCCGAGCCGTTGATGCGGGTAATCAACGTCGGCGTGAACGAGATACTTGGAGCGTAGAGTTTGATTAGCCACGGAGACACTGAGGACACAGAGACTTATGTTTGTTCTCTGTGTCCTCTATGCCTCTGTGTCAACTAGCGAGAACCAATGCCTGACCTGACCGAAAATCTGCACCTGCTGACGCCGGAGTTCGTGTTGGCGGCCCTGGCTTTCGCGGTCTTCGCCATCGATCTGGTGCTGCCGGACGATCGCAAAGAGTTGCTGGCCTGGCTGTCCATCGCCGGGCTTCTGGGCGTGATCGGCGTTTCGGTGGTGATGCTGTGGGGCGAGGATGAATCGCTCTACGGCGGGCTGCTGGCCATCGACGACTACTCCTTGTTCTTCAAGGTCTTCTTCCTGGCCATGGGCGTTTTCATCATACTCAGCTCCATCGAGCACGTGAGGAAATTCCTCGACAACCCCGGAGAGTTTTACGGGCTGCTCCTCTTCTCGATCCTGGGCATGAACCTGATGGCCCAGTCCCGGGAGCTTTTGACTGCTTACATCTCTCTGGAGCTGCTCAGCTTCAGCCTGTACGTGCTGGCCTCCTATGCCCGAGGCAACGCCAAGTCCAACGAGGCCGGCCTCAAGTACATCATAATCGGCGCCTTCTCCTCGGCCATCATGCTGTACGGCATCAGCATGGTGTACAGCACCCTCGGGGTAACCCGGTTTGAAGACATCAGCATCGCCCTGGGAGCCGCCACCGAGGTTAGCCCGGCGTTGTGGGTCGGCGTGGCGCTGATCGTGGTGGGGCTGGGCTTCAAAGTGGGAGCGGTACCCTTCCACATGTGGGCCCCTGACGTGTACGAGGGCGCGCCCTACCCCGTCACCGCCTATCTGGCCATCGGGTCCAAGGCGGCGGCATTTGCCCTGGTGCTGCGCCTGACCGCCGAGGGGTTCGTACCCGCAACCGACCGCTGGGACCAGTGGCAGATTATCCTGGCGGTGCTGTCGGCGGTGACAATGCTCGTGGGCAACCTGGTGGCCCTGGCCCAGAAGAACATCAAGCGGATGATGGCCTACTCCAGCATCGGGCACGCCGGGTTCATCCTGGCGGGCTTCGCCGCCCTGTCTTCGGACTCGGCCCTGGCCTCCAACGGCATCATGCTCTACCTGGTGGGCTATTCGATCACCAACCTGGTGGTATTTGCCGGACTGATCGCTTTCTTCAACATGACCGGGAAGGAGCTGATCGCCGACTTCGCCGGTCTGGCCGACCGTCAACCCTTCCTGGCCGCCGCCATCGCCATGGGGCTGTTTTCCCTGAGCGGCCTTCCCATCTTCGCCGGGTTCGCCATCAAGTTCTACCTGTTTACCGCCGTGGCCAACGAGGGGTTCCTCTGGCTGGCCGGCCTCGCCATCTTCACCAGCCTGATTTCCCTCTACTACTACCTCCAGGTGATACGGCAGATGTACATCGAAGCCGGCCCGGAGCCCGAGGCGGACGAGGTTTCCCAGGGCCTGACCGGCCTGGCCGGGAAGCCCCCGGTGTTGCTGTTGGCGGTGCTGGCCATCGGGGTGGTAGCGATGGTCTGGATCGGGGTTTACCCGGCCCCGATTCTCGATCCTATCGAGGCGGCGAGCCGGGCTATTTTGCCGGGAACCTAGAACGAGGGTTAGCCACAGAGGCACGGAGACACAGAGACACAGAGGTTTTTCTTTGTGACTCCGTGACACCGTCCTTATTTCCGTATCTCTGTGCCTCTGTGCCTCTGTGGCTCCGCAACCTCCGAACTCCGCGGGTGTTGGCGGCAGGATATAGGGGCAAGCTGCTATAATGCCCAGTCCCATACTCGGGTTATTTCGTACAGTACCGAGGTGTTTCGTTAGATGATCATATCGGTTATTGGAAGTAGTGAAGGGGCGACCGAGGAACTCAAAGTCCTGGCCGAGGCCGTGGGCCGGGAGTTGGCCAAACGAGGGGCCACGGTGGTCTGCGGCGGACTTTCGGGGGTGATGGAAGCGGTCTGCCGCGGCGCCAAGCTGGAGGGAGGGCTCACCATCGGCATCCTGCCCGGCGGCTCCCCATCGGAGGCCAATTCCTACGTGGACATACCCATCATCACCCGCATGGGGTACTCGCGGAACGTCATCGTGGTCCACAGCGGGCGAGCGGTCATCGCCGTCGGGGGCTCCTTCGGCACGCTGTCGGAGATCGGCCACGCTCTGGGCGACGGGATTCCCGTCGTGGGCCTGAACACCTGGCCCCTTACTCACAGCGGGGAAGGCCGGCCCGTCGACGGAGCGATTATCCAGGCATCCGATCCGGTGGACGCGGTGGAGAGGGCGTTGGCCGCCGCCGCCGCCAGAGACAAATCCGAAAGAATCGCAGGGAAACTCTAGCGTGGGACATCCGGCCGATCAGGTGACCATCACCGGCGTTCGGGGCCGGGAGGTTCTCGACTCCCGGGGGAATCCCACGGTTGAGGCCGAGGTCTGCCTCTCCAACGGCGTGCTCGTCCACGCGGCAGTGCCTTCGGGCGCCAGCACCGGCAGCCACGAGGCCCTGGAACTCCGGGACGGGGACCGGGAGCGCTACCACGGCCGCGGGGTGCTGAAAGCGGTGGCCAACGTGAACGACGTGATCGGGCCCTCCTTGGCCGGCCGCTCCCCGTTAGACCAGGCCGCCATTGACGAAAGGCTGATCGAGCTGGACGGCACCGCGGACAAGAGCAACCTGGGGGCCAACGCCATCCTGGCGGTGTCCATGGCGGCGGCCAAGGCGGCCGCTTCTCTACCAGGCTCCGGGCCCGGCGCCGGCGCCTCGCTCTGGAGCTATCTGTCCCAGGGTGGAGATGTCAGCCTGCCGGTGCCGATGTTCAACATCTTGAACGGCGGGCAGCACGCCTCCAGCTCCACGGACATTCAGGAGTTCATGGTGGTACCGGTGGGCGCCCCCACTTTCTCAGAGGCGTTACGCACCGGGTCGGAGATCTATCACGAACTGCGGGCGCTGCTCCGCGCCGGCGGGCACAACCTGAACGTGGGTGACGAAGGGGGCTTCGCCCCTACCCTTCCCTCCAACCGGGACGCCCTCGAGATGGTGGTGCGGGCTATCGAGGCGGCCGGGTATTCGCCGGGCCAGGACGTCTACGTCGCCCTCGACGTGGCGGCCACCGAACTGTTCCAAAAGGACACCGGAAAGTACGCCCTAGAGCGGGACGGGATCTCGCTGACCTCCGTGGAATTAGTGGACCTGTACGCCCGATGGGTTGCCGAGTACCCGATCATCAGCGTAGAAGACGGACTGGACGAGGACGACTGGGATGGCTGGGCGGAACTCTGCCGCCGAATTGGGGGTTCGGTGCAGCTGGTTGGTGATGACCTTCTCGTTACCAACATACAGCGAATTCAACGGGGGATCGACGGTAAGGCCGCCAACGCGGTCTTACTCAAGCTCAACCAGATCGGGACCCTGACTGAAACCCACCGTGCTTTCAAGCTGGCCAGGGAGGCCGGCTGGGGCACCGTCATCAGCCACCGCTCGGGAGAGACGGAGGACACGACCATCGCCGACCTGGCCGTGTCCTGGGACGTCCGGCAGATCAAGGCTGGATCGCCGGCCCGGTCAGAGCGTGTTGCCAAGTACAACCGGCTGCTGCGCATCGAGTCCGAGTTGGGGGACCGGGCCCGCTACGCCGGGCGCGGCGCCTTCCAGTATCTCAGCGCGGGATAGGGCCCTCGTTTCAGCCCGGCGCCCTCCCGGCCGGGACGGCCTCCCGCCTGTCCAAAACCGGCGCACTCAGGGCGAGTTTTCTCCAATTATCCCGGTGGAGCGCTGGCTTACGTCAACCTTTTCTTTCCCCGGCAACGGGTTTATCATATACTGGCCTGAGCGCGGCCCGGCACTCTGACCGGTGCGGGGCAGCTGGGAGGGGAAACACAAGAGGATGCGGAGGTAGAGAATGGCGACGCGAATCGGCATCAACGGTTTTGGCAGAATCGGCCGCCTGGTGCTGCGAGCGATCAACTCGCTGCACCCGGACAAGCTGCAAGTGGTTGCGGTAAATGACTTGACCGACGCCAAAACCAACGCCCACCTGTTCAAGTACGATTCCACCTACGGAACGTACCCCGGCAAGGTGGAAGCCGGAGATGGGGAGCTGGTTGTGGACCAGGCCAACATCCGGGTCTACTCGGAGCGCGAACCCGCCAAAATCCCGTGGTCGGAGGAGAATATCGACCTGGTGATCGAGTCCACCGGGTTTTTCACCGATTCAGAGAGCGCCTCGGGACACCTGAAAGGCGGCGCCAAGAAGGTGGTGATCTCCGCGCCGGCCAGCGGTGTCGACCTGATGGTGGTCCTGGGGGTCAACGACCAGCTGTATGATGCGGCCAAGCACACGATTATCTCCAACGCCTCCTGCACCACCAACTGTTTCGCTCCCATGGTGAAAGTTCTGCACGAGGCCTTCGGCGTGGAGCACGGCCTCATGACAACCGTTCATTCGTACACCAACGATCAGGTAATTCTGGACCAGCGCCATTCGGATTTACGCCGGTCCCGCGCCGCCGCCCTGAACATCATTCCCACCGGCACCGGCGCGGCCCGCGCCGTGGGGGTGGTGTTGCCCGAGTTGAACGGCAAGCTCCACGGGCTCGCCCTCCGGGTGCCCACGGCCACCGGTTCCATCACTGACTTCACGGCCAACGTATCGAAGGATGTGACCATTGAGGAGGTCAACCAGGCCTTCCTGAAGGCAGCCCACGGCCCTCTGAAGGGCATTCTTGAATACGCTGACGAGCCGTTGGTCAGCTCAGACTTCCGTGGCAACCCGCATAGCTGCATTTACGACGCCCTCTCCACTCTCGTCATGGAAAAGCGCATGGTGAAGGTGATGGGCTGGTACGACAACGAGTGGGGATACTCCTGCCGTACCGCCGATTTGTGCGCCCTGATAAGCGACAAAGGCATCTGAGCCGCTCCCGGGTCCGTAAGACCAGGAAGGGGTCTCCTTGGCCGAATCAGGATGGACCGCGAAAGAATCCCCCCTGGGCCCCTCTCAAAGGGGGGCCGGGGGGGTTCATATTGGGCTGGTTGAAACACCCCTTCCTGCCTCCATCCCCGCCGGACAATCGTCCTGCCGCCGGCCTTCACCGGTGGTTACAGCACCTCATCGGAGAGATGACTGCTGGATGCTGACGGCCGAGCGCTGACCGCGGATGCACTGGCTGACACTTAACGGCCGCCTGACCTGGCCCTTCTGGCTCTTGGTCCTCATCCTCGCGGTAGGCCTGGGGCTCCGCCTCTACGGGACCGACTGGGACTCGGGCCGCGGTTTTCACCCGGACGAGCGGGACATCTACATGCGCTCCGGGTGCATGTATGACCTGCTCACCGAGGTCCCCGGCTACGAGAACTGCGGCTACGTTCGAGACCAACCGGACGCCGAGCCCAGATTCCCCGGCATCGGCACGCTGCTGGACGCCGAGCGCAGCCCGCTGAACCCCCACTGGTTCCCCCTCGGCAGCATCCTGATCTACGTCATGGTTGGTTTTCGCTTCGTGGTGGAGCGGTTCACCGACATCAGCGCCTTGGAAATGCGTTTCGTGGGCCGGCCGCTGTCCGCCCTGGCTGACGCGGGCACCATCTTCCTGATATACGTCCTGGGCAGGCGCATGTTCGGCCGGGGAGCAGGCTTGCTGGCCGCCGCGCTGACGGCCCTGGCGGTCATCCACATTCAAAACAGCCACTTCTACCGGCCCGAAACCTTTTCGGTCCTGTTCACGCTGGGCAGCTTCTGGGCGATGCTCCGGATGGTGGAACGGAGACGGCTGCGGGACTCGGCGCTGCTGGGTCTGATGATCGGGCTGGCGTTGGCGCCCAAGATCAGCATCCTGCCGCTGCTGCTGCCCCTGTCCCTGGCCTACTGGTACCGAATCCTGGACTCGGTGGATGGCCGCTGGCCGGACATCAACGTCGCGGTGGTGCGGCGGACCTTGGGCCATGCCGCAGTGGCCGGAGCCGTTGCCGGGGCCATGTTCCTCCTCACCACCCCATACGCCATTCTGGATGCCGGCGCATTCTTCGGTGACATCGGGGCCCAGGCCAATATGGCCCGCCACGCCGGTCTGTGGCCGTTTACCATCCAGTACATCGACACGCCGGCGTTTCTTTACCAAATCCAGCAGAGTTCGGTCTGGGGGTTGGGCCTGCCCCTGGGTATCGTGGCCTGGATCGCCATCCCCTTCACGGCAATTCTGGCCCTGAGACGGGGGAAGAGCCGGCGGGCCGATCTGCTGCTCCTGGCCTGGGTGGTCCCCACTCTGTTGTTCTTGGAGAGCTTTGAGGTCCGGTTCCTTCGCTACGTCTTCCCGTTGATGCCGTTCATGATCCTGATGGGGGCCAGGATGCTGCTCTGGCTGGTGGATGTGTTCAGGTCGCCGGTTCGGCCCCTCCCCCTAGAATTGCCACGGAGACACAGAGTCACAGAGAAGATCGACTCTTTGGCTCGACGCCTCCGCGGCTCATTGCCGTCTTTGGCCTGGCTCCCGATGGGTCTGGTGGCCGTGGTGGTCGGCGCCACCGCCTTTTACGCCCTGGCCTTTGAAAAAGTGTACGTCAGGGACCACCCGGCGGTGACGGCCTCCAACTGGATCAAGGCCAACGTAGATCCGGGGACATCGATCCTGAGTGACAACCACTGGGATGAGTTCATCCCCGACCTGTACCGGTACCGGGTCTGGCAGTTCCCAGTGTACGATCCGGACAACGCGCAAAAGATGACCACGTTGGCCCAGCACCTGGCCTCCTCCGAGTATCTGGTGTTCTACAGCGGCCGGCCCTACGGCAGCGTGGCCCGGGCGCCGGAGCGGTTCCCCCTGAGCGGCAGCTACTACCGGCAACTGTTTGCCGGCGGGCTGGGCTACCGCCTGGAGAGGGCATTTACGTCCTACCCGAACCTGGCGGGCGTGGCTTTTCGCGATGACCCCTTTGGGCGCGCCGGACTGCCCCGGCCGGAACCCCGGGTGCCCGGCCAAACGTCCGCGGTTACCTTGGACCTGGGCTACGCCGACGACAACGTGGTGGGATACGATCACCCCACGGTGCTGGTGTTTCACAACGATGACCGCCTGACCGAAAGGGAGCTAACCCGCCGGCTGGTGTACGAGCCACCCCCACCGGCGGTCGGGCTGATGCTGTCGAATGAGGAAAAGGCGGTCCAGCAAGGCGGCGGCACCTGGTCCGACATCGTGCACCGGGACAGTTGGACCAACCGCGTGCCGATCCTGGCCTGGCTACTGGTGGTGGAGCTGGCGTACCTGGTGGCGCTGCCCCTGTCCATGTTCATTTTCCGGCCGCTGCCCGACCGGGGCATCGTCCTGGCCCGAGTGCTCGGGCTCCTGGGAGTCAGCTACGTTGCCTGGCTGTCGGTGAGCCTGGGTTGGATCGACTTTTCCCGCACCGCGCTCCTGCTTGGGTTCCTGACCATCGGTTCACTATCGGCGCTGGTTTTGGTGACCCGCTGGCGGGAGATCAAGCAATTCTTGATCGAGCATTGGCGGTTGCTGCTCCTGGGAGAGGTGTTGTTCATCGCCGCCTTTCTGGCCTTCGTGGCCATCCGCGCCGCCAACCCCGATCTGTGGCACCAGTGGCGGGGCGGCGAGAAGCCGATGGAACTGGCGTACCTCAACGCGGTGGTGCGTTCCACGTCGCTACCCCCATTCGACCCCTGGTTTGCCGGGGGCTATCTGAACTACTACTACTGGGGCTACTTCGTGCTGGCCGGCCTGATCCGGGTTACCGGGATTCTGCCCGCCACGGCCTTCAACCTGGCGGTGCCGCTGTTCTTCGCCCTGGCGGTCACCGGGGCCTACTCCCTGGTGTACAACCTGGCCGAAGGCGTGCGCCGGACCCAGGAACCCGCTCCCGTTGGGGAGAGCGCCGCCGCTGGGGAGTCCCCAGGACGGCGCCGCCGGTGGACCCTCTGGACCCCGGCCGGCGCCGGGTTGCTGGCCGGACTATTCACCGCAGTCATGGGCAACCTCGACGGCATGGTCCAGATCGTCCAAGGGACCTGGTACAAGTTGGTGGACGGCCGGGTTTTTCCCGCCTTCGACTTCTGGCGCAGCAGCCGCATGCTGCCTTTCCAGGAGAATTTCGACCCCTCACCGCTGCTCTTCTGGGTACCCGACAAGATACCGAACGCCCCGGACATGTCCTCGCACATCACCGAGTTCCCATTCTTCACCTTTCTGTTCGCCGACCTTCACGCCCACATGATGGTTATACCGTTCACCCTGCTGGTCATCGGACTGGGGCTGAACCTGGTGGTGGGGCTAAGAAACAATGGGTGGCTCTGGACCGTGGCCGCGGCGGGCGCGCTGTCCCTGGCCCTGGGGGCGCTGTGGGTCATCAATAGCTGGGATTACCCTTCGTACCTGCTGCTCACGCTGGCCCTGCTGGGTCTGGCCGTCTACTTCAAGCCGGGACCCGTCCCGCTAAAGGTGACGCTGTTGATCAGCCTGGCCGCCGGCGTGGTGGCGCTGAGTCTTCTGGCCTTCCTGCCCTTCCACCAATCCTACGAGGCGTTCAACGCCGGGATCGAGGCGTCCAAGTGGCGGACCTCCATTGACCGGTTCCTGGGCATCCACGGCCTGTTCCTGTTCATCATCGCCACCTTCCTGATTTACCAGGCCCGTTTCGTTTTGAAAGAGGCGGTGCTGGGCATCTGGCTCCGGCCTCCGTCCGAATGGCTTGGCGGAGGCGGCCTTCAACTCACCTGGCTCCAAGCCGGGCTGGGCTTCGCGTCGCTGGCCGCGGTGCTGCTGGCGGCAACCGGATACTGGACAGCGGTGATGCTCCTGGTTTTCCTGATGCTTGCCGGAACGGTCGCTCGGGAACTCCTGAGGTCCCGGGACCGGGACCTTCCCTTCGCCTCCGTGCCGCTCGTGTTGCTGGGCATGGCTCTGGCCATCGGCATCGGGGTCGAACTGGTTCGCCTGCAAGGCGACATCGGCCGGATGAACACTTTCTTCAAGTACTACCTGGAAGTTTGGGTCCTGCTTAGCATCGTGTCGGCGTACATGCTCTGGCGCCTGGGGTCCCAGGGGGTGTTCCGGCGCTGGAACTGGTGGAAGGGCGCCTGGATGGTGATGCTGGTGCTGCTCATTGGGTCCAGCTTGATCTACACCGTGATGGGGACCCGGACTCGGGTGGGCGACCGGTTCAATCCCGGACCAGCCACCCTGGACGGCACCGCCTATATGGAGCAGGCGGTCCACCGGGAAAGGGATCAGCCCTTCGGGCTCAGGTCCGACCGGGAGGCCATCTTGTGGCTGCAGGACAATGTCGCCGGCTCCCCGGTGGTGCTGGAGGCCCACGACGAACAGTACCATTGGAGCGCCCGAATCTCTATTTACACCGGCCTGCCCACGGTGCTGGGCTGGCCGTGGCACCAGATGCAGCAGCGCTGGGATTATCAAGGCGAGATTAGGGAACGGGCGTCCCGGATACGCGAGATGTACGAGACCACCGACCCCAGACGGGCCGAAACCCTGCTGCGCCAGTACGACGTCAAATACATCATGGTCGGCGAGCTGGAGCGGATCTACTATAGCCATCCGGGCCTGTTGAAGTTTTCCCGAATGGCGGATGCGGGTTTTCTGGAGCCGGTTTTCCGGAGCGAAGAGGTCGTGATCTACGAGACCAAATGGATGACTGAGGCGGCCCAGGGGCCGGCCCAGTAGTCTGCGGCCGTTCCCTCCGGACTCCGCTCTTTCCAGGGTGTCGACAAAGCCGGCCCGGATGAAAGACGGCCGGCTCACTTCTCGAACCGCCTCGCCGAAGCGGCGGCCTCGGGCGGGACCTGGGACGCCCCCTGGCGCCGGTTGCCGACGCCCGCCAATCGTCCAGTTTCTGAAGCTGCAAGCTCCGGGTGTTCTCAACCCCGAACCGCGAAGAGCACTCCAACAGCGATCAGCATGACGTTGATGAGGATGGGAAACAGCCTCTGGGGCATCAGCCGCAGAATCCGCTGGCCCACGTATGATGCAAAGAATGCGACCATCCCGACGGCAACGCCAACGGACACCGTATGGGCATCCAGCAGTCCGTTGCTGCCGAAAACAGCCAGCTTGGGTATCTGCACCAGCAGCATTCCCACGGACGAGGTGCCGATATACGATCTGGGCGAGAGACCGTAAGCCAAATAGAATGGCGCGTAGAATGGCCCAGGAATTCCAAGAACAGCGGAGAGGAACCCAGCCGTCGCCCCAATGGGAGCAAATCCCCTCAAAGTCATTCTGACTCTCGGTGCCCGAGGGATCTGCGGCAGCACGACGAGCAAGATGAGCGCGACCCCCAGGACCCGAACCAGGATCGTGGTGGGGATGGCGACGAAAAGCAGACTGCCCAACGCGGCCGGTGGCAAGGCGCCCAGGGTAAACCACTTGACCACCGGCCAGGATATATCCTCCCGAGTGAACCACGCCCTCGAGATGCTGCCGAGTATCTGGGTTATGGCCAGCAGCGGAATAGCCTCGCGTATCCCGAAGGCCCACACCAGCACGGGCAGGGTGGCCATGCCCCCACCAAACCCGGCCATGCCCGCCATGGTAAATCCGATGAAGGCGGCAAGGACGATGGCGGCAAATACAAGAATCTCGGGCAGAATTTCGGGCAAACTGTCCCTACTGAGGTTGCTGGATGGTCAACGCTGAAGACTGTCTCAAAACCGCGGAGAGCGCGGAGTCGCAACCGGTGTCGGATGCCATGACGACGGACTCACCGGAACTCCGCCGGTTATCCTAACACCAAAACGGGCCTGCCGGTTATTTTCGTGGGCCGCGAGAGGGGCCCGGCGAGGTTAGAAAGCGCGGACCCGGCGGAGCAGGGTTGACGATCCACAACCCTTCATCAAAGCCAGGGTTGACAGGCCAGGGGGCCGCGACTAGTCTTCAGGGAAGATCAGAACCGGCACGGGCAGGTGTTTTATGGCAGATATGAAGACAGTTCTCCTCACGGGGTCGGCCGGCAAGATCGGCACCGCCTTGCGGGGAGAGCTGGGGAGCAAGTATCACTTCAAGGGTGTCGACCGGGTGGCGGGACCCCAGGCCGACTCCATCGTTGCCGACCTGACCGACCTGCCCGCCATTCTCCCAGCTTTCCAGGGGGTGGATGTGGTGGTCCACATGGCGGCGGAACCCAGGCACACGCCGGACATCTGGTGGGACATCCTCATCCCCGACAACATCCTGGCCACGGCCAATGTTTACGAGGCGGCCCGGCAGGGTGGAGCGAAAAGGGTGATCTTTTTCAGCTCGATGCACGTCGACGGGCTTTACGAGGGCGACCACCCCTACTCCGCCATCGCCCAGGGCGAGTACGGCGGCCTCAAGCCGGATCAGGTACCCCTGGTAACCCACGAGATGCCCGTTAGACCCGATGGCCCTTACGCGGCCAGCAAGATCTTCGGCGAGGCCTTGGGCCGCTACTACGCCGAAGATCTCGGGATGTCGGTCATCTGCCTTCGTCTGGGCACCATGGGCCGGGACGACCGGCCCGGCGCAGACCCGCGTAGTTATGTCAGCTGGCTAAGCCGCCGGGACCTGGCCCGACTGGTGGAGTTGTGTATCGAGACAATGGAGACATCCTACGACATCTTCTTCGCCACCTCGAACAACACCTGGAAGATATACGACACCCCCAGGGCCCGCCAAGTGCTGGGCTACGCCCCAGTGGACAACGCCGAGTCCTTCCGGCCATCCGGCTCCTGAAGGAGTTCCCCGCCACCGGCCGGCTTCAGGCCCACGAAGCCCACGGAGCGAAGATGCCACGCTTCGGTCGGCCGGGCAATTCCTGGCTCGCGGTGAGCCCGGCGCTGGCCCGCGGCCGGAAGGGGAAATGCCCGGCTAACGGCAATGTTCCAATCGTTCGCCCCTCGGACTTTTCGCATCGCGTGTCCAATCAGATTTTCTCGTGAAGGAGGCGCCCATGATGGAGAATCGACGGCCGGCCAGCGAAGCACCCGCGCTCCAGGCGTTGGACGCTTTTTTTGCCGCCCTGAACGCGGGTGACGCGAAAGCGTTGTATGAGAACATCAACCTGCCCCATGTCCGGATCTCCGCCGGAGGAGTCGCCATCTGGCCAACCCTGGCCGACTTGGAGGAGTCCTACCTGCGAGACTTTTCCTCCCGCGCCGGGCCCGATTGGGACCACAGCACCCTCGACTCCAAAGAGGTGATCCACAGCTCCGAAAACAAGGTGCACGTATTCATCCAGTTCACCCGACGCGACAAGAACGGCGGCAAGATCGCGACCCACCGTTCACTGTGGATCATGACCCGGGTCAGCGGGCGCTGGGGAGTCCAGGCCCGGTCGAGCTTTGCGCCGTGATGCCTGCCGGGTGAAAGCCTCCCCGGTGTTCCAACCAGGAACGAACGAGCCCGCGGCATCGGAGAATCGCTGTCCGGAGTGACGGTCCCGCCAGGCGGACAGCCGGGTCAAGAGCGCGGGCACACAGACCACCGGGCGCCCTCACCGGGACCGGCCTCACGCCTCGGGCACCGGTTGCCCAAGTTAGGGTCCACCGCCAGCCCCCGGCTCACCGCCGCGGTTGGGTGATTCAGGCGAGGAATTGGGCAAAGCACCGTTGACATAATCTTGACCAAGCTGATAAACTTTAGGTGTGGTTTAAGAATAGTTTAAAAACACCGCATCGAGTGGCTGCATCGAGACAATAGCGACAATTCGAGACATCTTTGTGATCGTTTTCACCGGCGTGCTCACGATGGTGGCCTTGGTGGTTGCGGTGATGGTGTTTCGATTGTACCGCCCGTTGCGGAGGACCACTCAGAATCTAGAGGTGATTTCAGACATCTTCGCGGAGCGCGTGGCGCGCCCATTGAGCAACATCCCCGCCCTTCTGGAGGTAGTGAAATACGCGGTGGGCTGGGTGCAGGGGCTACGGCCGGAGGAGAGGAGGGGTGAAGATGGCGAAGTCGAGTAGGTTGGTTTCCGGTATGCTCTTCGGGGCAGCGGTTGGGGTTATAGCCGGGTTGCTGTTGGCGCCCAAGCCCGGGAAAGATAGCCGGCGAGTGGTGTCGGTCCAGGCCAGCGAGTTGCGGCAGAAAGCAGTCGAATACGTGACTACCATGCGCCACAAGATGCAGGGCAAAAGCGGTGAGGAGGCCCCTGAAGGGACCGTGGACCAACAGGTGGGGACCCCCGGATAGCCCATTTACTCCGGGGGTGAGCAGTACCTGGAATCACCCTCTGGGTCCCTGATGCGAGATAGGCCCCAGATGCAACGGATGGCAACCCGGACCTACACCAGGGCCTGATTCGGCTGGCCCTTCTCGGATCGTTTGTCGCTAGATGTGTGGGGCGCTGGTGGGGAAGGTCAGTGTTAGCGGCGGCGGCCGGGAAGGGCCAGCATTATTTGGCATCACCTTGGTTCCAGCGGGGGTAAGACCCGAGCACCTTCAGCATGCTCACCGAGCGGCGAAGGGCCTCGATGGCTTCCCGAATCAGCGGATTCTGGCGATGACCCGCGCAGTCAATCAAGAAGATATACTCTCCCAACGACTGTTTGGTGGGCCGGGATTCAATCTTCATCAAGTTGATGTTGCGCGTGGCGAACTCGCCCATGGACCGGTAGAGCACGCCCGGCGCGTCTTGATGGAAAGAGAAGCAGATCGAGGTCTTGTCGTCGCCGGTCGGGGGATGGTCCTGCCGGGCCAGCACGGCAAACCTGGTGACGTTGTTGGCCGCGTCCTGAATGTCCTTTCCGAGAACCTCCGCGCCGTATAGCTCGGCGGCCCGCCTCGGTGCGATTGCGGCGGCCGGCAGGCTGCTATCTTTCATGTCGGAAACCGCCGCCGCGTTGCTCAGAGAAGCAATCTGCTGGGCGTTGGGAAAAGTCCGCTCCAGGAACTCCCGGCACTGCGCCAGTGACTGAGGGTGGGAGTAGACTACCTGGACATCGGCGATCCAGGTGCCGGGCTGGGCCATCAGGTAGTGGTTTATGGGCAACACCACTTCCCTGAATATGGATAGGCCGGACTCCCGGATTAGCAGGTCCAGAGTAAAAGTCACCGAGCCTTCGAGGCTATTCTCAATGGGAACCACTCCCTGATCGGTGGTTTCCGACGAGACAGCATGGCCTACAGCGGAGATGGTTGAGAAGGGTTGAAGGTCGGCGCCGGCGTCATAGAGGAGCGCGGCCTCCTCGGTGTAGGTGCCGGCCGGGCCGAGGAAAGCGATGCTATTGGCCATCACTGCATCCCAGTCAGAATGTCGTACAGAGTCTGCTCATCGCCCGTGGGGGTAACCGCAACCACCTCGTCTTCCGCCTCCAGGACCAAGCCACCAGATGGGAGTTCCGCCCCGGCCGTTTTGATCACCAGGGAAATGAAGCTGCGGGGCGGCAACTCGATATCTTCCAGCCGGCTGCCCACGATGTCGGCGCCGTCCGGAATGGACACGCTGACCAGCTCCATGCCGGGCACCCGGAGGTTCATCAGGTGGACCAAGGGCCTGCCGGGGACCCCTTCCTCGAAACTGGCCAGGATCTGGTGGATGGCGTTGACCACCACGTCCACTCCCAGAACGTGGAAGATCGGCTCATTCTTGGGGTCTTTGATCAAGGCCATGGTGCGGGGCACCTGGAAGATGTGCTTGGTCATCTGGCAGATGACCAGATTGGTCTCGTCCCGGCCGGTTACCGCGATCAAGACTTCCGCTCTGGAAGCCCCGGCCTGCCGAAGGGTCGGTTCGTCGGTCCCGTCCCCGTGGAAAGCGACGCTTCCCAGTTCGCCGCTCAGAAGCTGATACCGGGCACGGTCCTTCTCCAGGACCACCACCTCGTGCCCTGAAGCCAGTAGCGCCTTGGTGAGGTGATACCCCACCTCGCTGCAGCCCACGATCAACACGTACATCGAAGCCTCGCGCTAACTCTCAATGGCCTGGCGAATATCTTGGAGCAAGCCAAAGGAGTAGCCGACCACGTCGAGTCCCAACGCGGAGTAGAGGATCTGGAGCTGAGGGTTGTCCAGGTGGCAGACTACTTTGGGCACATTGAAGATGTGGAGAGCAATCTGGGCCGCCAGGGCGTTCTGGTGGTCGTCGTCAGACAAGGCCAGGAAGACCTCGGCGTTATCGATCCCCCCCTGCTGCAAATAGTCTTCCATCTGGGGCTCGGTGCTCAGGATGACCTGAACCCGCGGCGCATCGGCCAGGTGCTCCAGGCACGGACGGTCATTCGCTACGACGGTTACGTGGGAACCGCCCTGCGCCAGGTCCAGCACCAGATTGGTGGTCAGCTGGTTGCAACCCAGGATCAGCACTCGCATCCGGTTAGCCCTGGGGCGCGACGGGAGCGGGGGAGCGTTCCCGCCAGAAAATTACCTGGCAGCCCGCGTTGTGAAAAACGTAGCCGGCGGTTGCTCCCAAGTCGCAGGCGCCGAAGCGGCGCCGGTAGGGAATCCCCAGAATTACCAGGTCCATGTACCGGTCATCGGTCTCCAATACGATGGCGGGCCCCGCCTGCCGGGCCCGCATGAACTTGGCCTTCACGCCTTTGCACTTTTCCTCGATCCCGATGGCTTCGACCCTGGCCAGGATCTGCTCTCCCCGTTCGATGTCCTCGGCGATCTCGGCCTCCAAGGGCATTTCGAGGGGAACTTCGATCACATAAATGGCGTGGAGTTCGGCCTTCGTTTCTCGTGCCATCTGACAAGCCCAACGGAAGGTGCGCTCGCTTGCCAGGTCCCCCTTTACGGGGACCAAGATTCGCTTGGCGTCCAGTCGCATGAGGAGATTCCGGCCTCTACGCTAAGAATGGGATTAGTGCTCTGAACATCAAGGGGAGATTATAAGGATGGCGTCCGCTTATTTCAACTGACTTTTGGCCAGAACTGGTATGAATTATCCGGAGTGGCGTGACTCGCCCGTTTCGGCAGCTACCGGCGACGGAAGCTCCCGCGCCATATCGTAGAGGCGGCCCACGTTCTCGTTGGTGCCGGCCACAATCAGCACGTCCCCGGGCTTGATCTTCTCGTCTCTGGCAGGGTGGAGGAATGAAGTGCGGCCTCGCCGGATGGCCAGAACCGAGATCCCATGCCGATCCGGGTAGCCGCCGAGGCCCACCTCTTCCAAGGTGTGGCCCAGCATCCGCTCCGGGGGGCGCACCTTGCTGATTCCGAAGTTGGGGACGATGGGCATATAGTCGATGACGCCGGAAGTGAAGCTCACGTGGGCGGTCCGGCGGGCGCTTTCCATTTCCGGGTAGACCACCCGGTCGGCGCCGACCCGCTCCAGGGTTGACCCATGCAGTTCGCTGGCGGCGCGGGCGATAACGAAGGGCACCTCTATGCTCTTGAGCAAGACGGTGGTTAAGATGCTCGCCTGGACATTATCGCTTCCCAGGGCCACCACGGCCACGTCGAAGTCGGCCACGTCAAGCTCTTTGAGCACCGATTCGTTGGAGGCGTCGGCCCGAACCGCATAGGTCACATGACCCAGCATTTCCTGAATCTTGGCCTCGTCGATGTCGATCGCCAGCACATCGTGGCCAGATTGGTACAGCTCTTGGGCCACCGCTGCGCCGAACCGGCCGAGGCCGATGACGCAGACCTGTTTTTTCATCATTCTCCTCCGTCAGCCTATTTTAACCCTTTCCTGGGCAAAACGATATGCCGAGGCTTCCTCTCGCGGGGCCAACGCCAGCGCCAGCGACAGGGGTCCCAACCGGCCGATGAACATGGCGACCATGAAGATGCTCTTGCCGGCCAGGCCCAGGCCCGGCACGATCCCGGTGGAGGTGCCGTTGTTGCTGAATGCGGAGACGCTGTCGAACAACAGGTCCATGAAGGGGATGTCCGGCTCCAGCACCGCCAGAGTGGGCAGCAACATCATGATGACTCCCATCCCCAGCACGCCGACGGTCAGCGCCCGGAGCACCTGAATCTGGGCGATTTCCCTTCCGAAGGCTTCAGCCTGGGGGCGCCCGCGGACCGACGATATGACCGCGGCGATTATCACGGCGAAGGTGGCGACCTTGATGCCGCCGGCCACCGAGCCCGCGGCGCCACCGATGAACATCAGACCGGGGTACATCAGTTTGGTGAACTCCCCTGCCCCACCGAAGTCGACGGTGGCGAACCCGGCGGTCCTCCCGCTTATGGAGTGGAAGACCGAAGACAAGACCTTGTCTCCCCAGGCCAGGCCCCCCGCTGTTTCAGCATTGGCCGATTCGGCCAGGAAGAACACCCCGGCGCCCAGCAACCACAGGACCAGGCTGGTGACGATGACCAGCTTGGTATCCAGGGTGAACCGGGCAAAACGGCGGTGCCGGGAGATGTCCACCAGCACCGTCCAGCCGATGCCCCCCAGAATGATCAGCACCATCATCACGCCCAGCAAAGCCCGCTCCGTCGCCAGCCGGGCCAGACCGCTGCCATCTGAAAGCTCGGGCAATATGGAGAACCCGGCGTTGTTGAATGAGGACACCGAGAGGAAGATGGATTGCCACGCCGATTGACCCAGGCTCATCCCGTCCATTCCGTGGATGCGCCAGAAAATGAGGCCGGCGCCGCCTACATACATGAATATGACCACCCCAATGATGAAGACGGTCACCCGGCGCAGCCCCTCCATCCGGTCCGCGGCCATGGTCTCCCGCATCACCAGCCGCTCCCGCAGGGTGGAGTGCTGCCCGATCAGAGCCAGCAGGAAGGTGGCCACGGCCATGAAAGCCAGGCCGCCCACCAACATCAGGGAGAAGATGACCCCCTGCCCGAAACTGGTCCAGTAGGTACCGGTGTTGACCACCGTGTGCCCAGTCACGGTGACGGCGGAGATGGCGGTGAAGAAAGAGACCTCCGGCGAAGTGAATCCGCCCTGATGGCTGGCGACAGGCAGCGTCAGCAAGGAGCCGCCTACGACTATGAGAAGAACGAAATTGAGGAACAGGATGAACGGAAAGCTGAACAGCCGGCGAGGACGCCGGAGACGCGCCATTTGCGTCACCGTGGGCCGCACCTCGCTCAGCCGGGGTTGGCGAATCACGGAATCTCGCGATCGTTGACGACGGTCCTGGGCCACGGTTAAACGCCAATCCCGGCGCCAGGGCGTTCCCTCAAGAGTGCCCTAGAACCGGTCACTCCGAACGAAACGAGGGGTTTGGGGTGGTGGGTCCAGGCCCCGATGGGCAAACCCTCGCACCAGATTCCTCGTCGCTCGCTCCTCGGAATGACAATTTTGAGGCAAGGCCCAGCGCCAGGGACGCCTGGCCCGGCCGCGTTATGGCCGCCATGTCCCGGACGGCCCTGCCGCTGCCGGAGCACCGGTCCCCTGGGATGCATCGGATTCTGTTCCATGGGTTTTGAGAGTGGCAAACGCCTAAGAGCCGTCGATGAAATGGGTGGATGGGAGGTCGAATATCATCTGGAAGGGATTCCGAGGGTATGCGCCCATCCCGGCAAAAGCTCTGACGAGTCCGGTTCTCGATGTGACCGGGTTATTCACCGGATTTTAGCATTATGGCAACACCGCCGCGCTGCCGGCTGGCGGAGGTTGGCCGGCCGGACCGATGGCCCCGTCCTTGGAGGCGACGTTGCACCATGCCCGCCCGGCCCTCTAACCCCCTATGCGGTGGGAAGGCCGGGCTCCGGCCCGTTCCAAATTTCGTGCCAAGAACCAAGTGCATGATGTGACCACTGGGATTCTAGGTTCTCGCGGTATTAGTGTCAATGAGCCACTGATCTTATTAATAGCGAGTTGGAGCACCGGCTGGGCACGGCGGATCGCCGGCCTCCGGGCGACTGCGGCTTCAGCGGGCCCAGTTGGGCCGCGCCGTGCCCTGGCTTGGCACCCCGGTTTCTATGCTAATATATTGGTCGGGTGTAGCTTCTTTGAGGTGACCATATATGGCGACCAGCCCCAGGCGGGTGGAACTGCGTTTCGACGCGGTGGCGATCGATCGGAAATGGCAGGCGCGGTGGGCCGAAGACGGCATCTACGAGGTCAAAGACGGGGACCCGCGGCCCAAATGGTTTGAAATGACCATGTACCCCTACCCGTCGGGGGACCTGCACATCGGCCACTGGTACGCCATGGCGCCCGCCGATAGCCACGCCAGGTTCCGGCGGATGCAGGGGTACAACGTGCTCCACCCGATCGGATTCGATGCCTTTGGGCTCCCCGCCGAGAACGCCGCCATCAGCCGGGGCATCCACCCCTACACCTGGACGATGAGCAACATCGAGAACATGCGGCGGCAGCTTCGGTCCATGGGCGCCATCTACGATTGGGACCGGGAAGTCATCTGCTGCGCCCCCGAATACTACCGCTGGAACCAGTGGTTCTTCCTGAAATTCTACGAGCGCGGCCTGGCCTATCGGGGCAAGGCCCCGGTGGTCTGGTGCCCTTCCTGCCAGACCGTGCTGGCCAACGAGCAGGTGGTCGGCGGCGCCTGCGAGCGGTGCGGGACGAACATCACCCGCCGCGACCTGGAACAGTGGTTCTACCGGATCACCAGCTACGCCGACCGGCTGCGGGACTTCAGCGGCCTGGTGGACTGGCCCGACAAAATCCTGACCATGCAGCACAACTGGATCGGCCGAAGCGAGGGCGTGGAGATCAGCTTCGACATCTCCCATCACGGTCTGGAGGAGCAGCAGATCTCCACCTTCACCACCCGGATCGACACCATATTCGGGGTAACCTTCCTGGTGCTGGCGCCGGAGCACCCCCTGGTGCCGCTTCTGACCACCGAGGAACGGCGGCCCGCGGTGGAAGACTATATCAGCAAGGCACGGCGGACCTCCGAGATCGACCGGCTGTCCACCGAAACCGAGAAGACCGGCGTCTTCCTAGGCGCCCACGCGATCAACCGGCTCAATGGCGAACGGGTGCCCATCTTCATCGGCGACTACGTGCTGATGACCTATGGGACCGGGGCCGTGATGGGCGTCCCGGCCCACGACAGCCGGGATTTTGGGTTCGCCGGGAATTACGAGCTTCCCGTCCGCATCGTCATCGCACCCCTCTCTTGGGACGGGAGGGAGCTGACCGAGGCCTATCTGGGCGACGGGTTCATGACCAACTCGGGCCCCTACGAGGGTATGACCAACCAGGAAGGGACCGAGGTCATCGCCGACGACATCGAAAAGAACGGCTGGGGCCATCGCGCCGTGTCTTACCGGGTTCGCGACTGGCTGATATCGCGGCAACGCTATTGGGGCACGCCCATTCCCATCGTATACTGCGACGAATGCGGCACGGTGCCGGTGCCCGAGGAAGACCTGCCGGTGCTCCTGCCTCCCGGCGCCGACTTCAAACCCACCGGCGACTCTCCCCTGGCCTCCAACCAGGAGTTCGCGCAGACCTCCTGCCCCCGCTGCGGTCTCCCGGCGCGCCGGGAGACCGACACCATGGACACTTTCATGGACTCCGCCTGGTACATGCTGCGCTACGTCAGCCCCCACTACAGTGACGGCCCTTGGGACCCGGCCGCGGCCAAAACCTGGCTGACGGTGGACCAGTACACCGGCGGCGCGGAACACGCGGTGTTGCACCTCCTCTACTCGCGCTTCTTCATCAAGGCCCTCCACGACATCGGGCTGCTGGACTTCGAAGAACCCTTCCTGCGGCTGTACAACCAGGGAGTTATTCTGGGCGAGGACCACGAGAAGATGAGCAAGAGCCGGGGCAACGTGGTCAACCCCGACGAGGTGGTCGGCCAGTTGGGCGCCGACACCGTGCGCTGCTTTCTCATGTTCATCGGCCCGTGGGACCAGGGAGGTCCCTGGAGTGAGGTGGGCATCAACGGGATGGCCCGCTGGCTCAACCGGGTCTGGGATATGGTGGACCGCAACCCGGCTGACCTGGACGCCACGCATAAAGCAGCGCCGCGGGCGACCAGCGATGATAATGAAGAACGGCAGACGCTGCGCGTCCTTCACCAGACCGTCCGGAAGTGTCACAATGACCTGGACCGCTTCAAGTTCAACACCGCCATCGCCGCGTTGATGGAGCTGTCCAACCACCTCAACCGGGTCTGGGCGGACGCCAGCATCGGCCCGGACACCTGGCGGGAATGCGTGGAGAAGTTCCTGCTGATGCTGGCCCCCATGGCGCCCCATTTTTCCGAGGAACTGTGGGAGCGGACCGGGCACCCCTACAGCATTCACCAGCAGCTGTTTCCCACCTGGGATGAGGCCCTGGCCTCCGAGGAGACCATCACCCTGGTCGTGCAGGTCAACGGCAAGGTTCGGGACAAGTTGGAGGTCCCCGCCGGCATCGAGGAGGAAGCAGCCCAGCAACTGGCCCTGACCAGCCCCCGGGTCAAGACCTACACCGAGGGCAAGCAGGTGAGCAAGACCGTCTACGTCCCCGGCCGCCTGATCAACGTGGTCGTGAAATAACCGGTAGGTGACGGATTTCGGCCTTGAGCGGGCACGGACCCGAACGCGACGGACTCGGGCCGGCTTCTCGGCGAGGCCGGCAAATGTTGAAAACATCTTCAGGTGGGCTGAACGATGAGCGAACAGGGAAATACCAGCCAGCACGGCCGCTTCTTTGGGGTCGGAGTGGGCCCCGGCGACCCCGAGTTGCTGACGGTTAAGGCGTCGAAGCTGCTCCAGCGGGTCCCGGTGATCTGCGTCCGCCAGTCGGAACCGGAGCGGGGGAATTATGCCCTGGACGTGGTCCAGGATCTGTTGGATGATGCCCGGCAAGAAGTCCTGCGGCTTGCCTTGCCCGCCGACAGTTCCCTGGAGACGACGCGGGCGTGGCGCAACGCCGGAGAAGCCATCGCCGAGCGACTACGGCGGGGGCAAGATGTCGCCTTCATCACCGAAGGGGACCCGATGCTATATAGCACCTTCTCCCACCTGCTCGAGACGGTGCTCCTGGCCGAACCCGGCGTACCGGTGGAGGTTATTCCCGGCGTTTCGTCGGTGATGGCCGCGGCGGCCAGCTCCGGCGTGCCCCTGGTCACCCACGGCCAGCGGTTGGCGATCCTGCCCGCGGTCTACGGCATCGACGACCTTCGGGAGGCTATCACCAACTACGACACCATCGTGCTGATGGAAGTGAACCGCACCCTGATCGACGCTCTGGCCAACCTGGAGAAGCTGGGCCTGGCGGGGAAGGCCATCTACGTCCGCCGGGCCACCACCCTCCGGGAGGAGGTGGTGCAAGACATCCACCAGCTCTCGGAGGAGGACTTCGACTACTTCTCCTTGCTGATCATCAAGAGGTAGGCACCGGCTGCCGGATAGGAACGGACCTCCGGCCCGATCGCCGCGGTCCGGCCCCAAGATTAGCCCGGATTATGTCACCTCGAGCGCCCTGCAACACGTCACTTCGAGTGAATCGAGGCGCCTGGGGCGGTTGGTCCAAGTTGCCTTTGAGGAACCCCGCACCAGATTCCTCGTAGCTTCTCTGCCCGGATTGACCGTTTTGAGGCAAAACCGGTTCGGTGTCTTTGGCGACCTGCCCGGTAGCAAGTCTCGAAAATTGCCGTCAGGGTCATCCGTCCTTGGTTAGCATGACAAAGGGCTCGGGGCCGGTGGTTCGACAAGCTCACCACGAGCGGGATCAGCGACGCGGATCGCCAATATCGGGAGTGCGGATCGCCGGCCGTCGCATTTAAGCCCGCCAGATTCGGTATCGGTATCGGTATCGGCCTGCCCGGCGGCCGATTGCCGGTGGCGCCACGCCCGCACTTTGGTGTACCGTCTTGTAAATAGCTTCACATCGGCGAAACTAGCCGACATTCCTTCCTCCAACCGTCATTCCGGCGAAGGCCGGAATCCAGAAAAGCGTCGGCTGGATCCCGGCCGTCTCCGAGTCAACGCACTGGCAGGCCGGCCCACGCCGACCAGGAGTTCGTCTAAGGAGTTCAAATGGGTACTACCGAAACGCTGGCACGGTTTGTGGTTGAGACCCCTCCGGAGCGAATCACCGAGCCTCTCCTCCACGAAGGGAAGCGTTGCCTGATCAACTTCCTGGCCGTCGCCCTCTACGCGGCCCGCGACCCTTCCCTGGACCTCCTGTTGGACCTGTTCCGGGAGGAGGGATCCCGGCCCCTGGCCACCGTACTCGGCACCGGGGTCCGCACGTCGCTGCAAAACGCGGCGCTGGCCAATGGCTATCTGGGCCACCTGGAAGACTACGACGACACCCATTTCCCCACCGTAATCCACCCGTCCTCTCCCACCATTCCGGCCGCCCTGGCCCTGGGTGAGCGGCAGGGCGCCAGCGGGAGAGAGGTGCTGGCCGCGTCGGTGCTGGGAATCGAGGTGTGCTGCCGGATAGGCCTGGCGGTCTATCCGGCCCACTACGACGCCGGCTGGCACATTACCGGCACCTGCGGGGTGTTCGGGGGGACGGCGGCGGCCGGACGTATCCTGGGGCTCGAAACCCTCCAGTTGGTCCACGCCATGGGCATCGCCGGGACCCAAGCCGCCGGCGTGCGGGAGGTGTTCGGCTCAATGGCCAAGCCGCTGCACCCGGGCCGCGCCGCCCAGAGCGGCGTCCTAGCGGGCCTGCTGGCCCGGAAAGGGTTCACCGGCTCCACCACCATCCTGGAGGGGCGCCGTGGTTTCCCCGCCGTGGCCTCCGCCTTCTACGACCTGGATAAGGCAACCGCCGGTCTGGGCGAGGATTGGGTGTTGTACAACAACGCCCTGAAGCCCTACTCCTGCGGCGTGGTCAGCCATCCTCTCATCGACGCCATGGCCGCGCTGCGGAACAGGGAAGGCGCCACCCCCGATGCCGTGGAGCGGGTCACGGCGCGGGTGCACCCGCTGGTGCTGGAGTTGATGGACCGGCCGCACCCCCAACTGGGCCTGGAAGGGAAGTTCTCCTACCAGCACTGCATGGCCGTCGGCTTCGTGGACGGTGCGGCCTTTCCCGCCCAATACACCGACGGCAAGGCGACGGACCCTGTCATCGTTTCCCTGCGCGGCAAGATCAGCGCCACCGTCGACCCATCCATGGCCGAGGATGCGGGCGAGGTAACGCTCACCCAAAAGGACGGCGCTTCCCACACCGAGACGGTGACCCATGCCACGGGGTCCCTGAAGAATCCCATGACCGACGGCCAGCTCAACGACAAGTTCCGGAACCTGGTGGGCGACGTGCTGCCCGGCAAGCGGGTGGAGCGGCTGCTCGAGATGCTCTGGGACCTGGACAAAGCCGGCGACATCCGGGACCTGATGGCTCTCACCCGGACGACCCGGCGCACCATCCGCCGGTAGTGGCGTTGGGTGCCTGAGCGTGAACCAGTGGTCAGTCAGCCTCGTTTTGGCAGGATGTCATTCTGAGGAGCGCAGCGACGAAGAATCTCAGCGTAACAACGAGATTCTTCGCTTCGCTCTGAATGACAACTATCAGCATTAAGTTGACTGAGTACTAGTGCCGTTGATATTGAGGGCCGGAAACTCCCCGGCGCCACCCTTCAGGTCACATCTGCAACACCACTTTGAGCACTTGGTCGCTCCTGGCCGCATACATCTCGTACCCCCTGGGAGCTTCGGCAAAGGGAAGGCGGTGGGTTACGAGCCAGGAGAGATCGGGCGTCCCCTGCTGCTTCAGATCTACCGCCAGCCGGATGGGACGGGCCGGGGCCTCGCAGGTGGCGCTGACCGTGCCCACGAAGGTGAGCTGCTTGGTGATGGCGGAGAAGTAGTCGAAGGGAACCGTTTTCTCCTCGGGAATGCCGAAGAGCATAACCGTGCCGTACATCCGTGCCATCTGGATTCCCTGCACCAGCGCCGCCGGGTCCCCGCTGGCTTCCACCACCAGGTCGGCCCCCTGGCCCCCGGTGGCCTCGTTCACGGCCTCCACGGGGTCCTCCTCCAAGGAGTTGACCGCCAGGTCGGCCCCGCGACGGCGCGAAGCCTCCAGCCGGTGGCCGATCCGGTCGACGGTGATAATCTGGCCCGCTCCCATACGCCGGAGGGTCATGGTGAAGAGGAGGCCGATGCAGCCCTGCCCCAGCACCACCACCCGATTGCCTACCACCGGCCCGATGCGCTCCAGGCTGAACAGTACGGTGCCCCAGGGTTGGCACATGAGCCACTCGTCCAGGTCGCCGTCCCGGGGGAGCGCCACCAGGCTGGACGACCCGCCCAGCACGTACTCGGACCCCCCATCGAGACTCAGGGCGGGGAGGTGGATGACCCGCTGCCCTTCCGGCCATTCCGGGGCGCGGCTCTCCACGATGGTGCCGGCGCACTCGTGGCAGGGAGTGCCGGGCGCCAGAGGGTATGCCTCCTCCGGTTGGGGGTGCCGGTAGGCCGTCATATCCGTCCCGCAGACCGAGAGGGCTTCCAAACGGATCAGCACCTGCCCCGGCGCCGGGCTGGGCCGGGGCGCCTCCACCATCTCAAGACGGCGGGGTCCGGTCACCTGCATGGCTCTCATTGTTTGGTCCATTGCTTCGCTTGCCGCTCCACTCAGACCATATCCCAATACCTAACAATATGGTTCGATGGGTCTATCCGGTAGGGGCGATTGGCCAATCGCCCCTACAACGCCGGGACCCGCTCGTACTGAGCTTGTCGAAGGACCGGGATCGGCCGAATCTGAAATCTTCGGATGGGCTCCAAGTATCTATCGCCCCGAGCGGTTCGGCAAGCTCGTGCGGTCCATGAACCTGTCGAATGACCGTCCGTTCTCAATCGTGCTCCTCGGTGAGGAGCCGACCTTCCTGAAAATGGCCGGTCCATTTTACCGGTCCATTTGGATGGGAGCGAGTGTAGCAGCGGCGCCCCCAGGCGTCAACAAACCGTGGCCGAGCCGGGGCCGGAAGGCAGTGCTCTCTGGACTCCCGCCCTGGGGCCGGTGAACCGGCTGCTCTTATTCGGGAGACACCGCCGGGTCGTCTCCTGGAGCTATGCTACACTTGGTCTACCCATTCGAGGGCATCCAGCGTATCGATTTAAGCGGAGTCGGAGGGCGAGAGATGACCACCGGAGTTAGACCCGAGGACAAGACCGTTGCCGCCAACGGCCTGAAGCTGCATTATCTGGACTGGGGGGCCGCCGGAAAACCAACCTTGCTGCTCCTCCACGGCCTCCGGGGCCACGCCCACTCCTGGGACGACGTGTCGGCCGCCCTGTGCCAAGACTTTCACGTCCTGGCCCTGGACCAGCGAGGCCGCGGCGAGAGCGATTGGGCGCCAGGTGGAGATTACTCCACCGACGCCTTCGTGGCCGACTTAACCGGGTTCTGTGACGCCCTGGCGCTGGACTCTTTCATCCTGGTGGGTCATTCCATGGGAGGCCGCAACGGGATGGCCTTCACCTCCCGCTACCCGGACCGGGTGAAAAAGCTTATCGTCGTGGATATCGGTCCCGTGATCGACCCCCGGGGCGCCAAGCGCATCACCCGGGAGATCACCGAGCTTCCCGAGGAGTTCGACTCTTTCGAGGCGGTCGTGGAGTACATGGGTCCGCAGGACCGTTTCGCGTCCGACGCCGTGCTGCTGCGGCGTCTGCGGTACTCGACCATGGAGCTGCCCAACGGCAAGGTCGGTTGGCGCTTTGACCTGGCAGTCCGGGAGCAGCGGCGGAACGGCACCAGCGCTCCATCCATCGACCTCTGGCCGGCGCTGCCCAAGATTGGCTGCCCCACGTTGATCGTCCGCGGCGGCGAGACGGACCTGCTGGGCGCCGATGTGGCCCGGCGGATGGTTGAAACGATCCCCGACGCCCGGCTGACGGAGGTCCCCCGGGCCGGGCACATGGTCTTCGAAGACAACCCCGACGGGTTCCTCACCGCAGTGCGCGGCTTCCTGAGCTAACCGCCCCGGCGCGGTCCTTAACGGATGCGGGTAGCCGGCGGTGATTGCGTCTCGTTGAGAAAAGGACTTATGGCGACACCCGAGAACCAGAGCCCTGGCGACCGCCCGGAGAGCGTCTCAATAGCCATCCGGGAGGTGCTCAGCGGCGGCCCTCCCGCTGACGGACGCGTTGGCGAGGGTATGCTGTTTCGCACCAACAAGGGCGACTTCCGGGGGATCCTGCATCCGGCCCCCGGGTCTCACCAGGCGGTGGTCTGGGTCTCCGGCGTCAGGGGTGGATTCGGTGGTCCGGGACCCGGCATTTACGCGCGGATGGCCGGTGTATTGCAGGGGCAAGGCATCACCTCCCTTCGTTTGGACTACCGCTATCCCGGCGACTTCCAAGAGTGCGTCCTGGACCTGCTGGTCGGCATATCCTTCTTGGGAAAGGATGGGCGTGGGCCGGTGGTGGTGGTGGGGCACTCGTTCGGAGGGGCCGTGGTCGTCGCCGCCGGGGCGGTCAGCTCCTCCGTCAAGGGAGTCGTCTGCTTGTCGCCCCAGACCCGCGGCACCGGCGCCGTTGCGCAGCTTTCTCCTCGACGCCTGCTGGTGGTCCACGGCAAGAGCGACACGCGTCTCCCGTACTCCTGCGCCCAGCAGATTTACGCCGCCGCCCTGGAGCCCAAGGAGCTTGTTCTCTACGATGGGGCCGAGCACCGGCTGGCGGAGTGCCGGGAGGAGCTGGAGAAGCTGCTGGAGGCGTGGATACCGGCGGCTTTGGCGGCGTGACGCTGCTTCCCGCTTCACCTGATTCGGGCTTGCCTCAATCTTGACCCTCGGTTATATTGGTCAACGGGTATCTCCGTTTTGGAGATATCCCCCTCCGGGGGTGTCAGTTGGCCGAGGAAGAGGGCAAGAAAGAGGGGGAAAAGCTAGAGTTCACGCCGGAAGGCGAGGCCCTGGGTTATATCTCCTTGGACCAGGCCCGGGTCTTGGTCTTGCGGTACGCCCGCGACAACACCGACTTCTACGGGCGTCGCTACGCCGACCGCGAGCTTGTCTGGGAGGAACTGAGCGCCGAGGAGAGCGAGGACTACTACCGGGTCCGGCTCTCCTATCGTCCGGCCTGGTGGTTCCGGGGCAAGCCCGGCGTGGAACTGTTCGTCATCGACAAGACCGGTCCCGTCGAACTGCGGCAGATTCTCGGCGAGCCCAAACCCGCTTTAAAGTCGTTGGCCGTTCTGGCCGGAACGGCAGCCGTGGCCCTGGTGATGATGGGAATACTTCTCGCCGCCGGGGTGTTTTCATCGTCAACGGACGATATTGTCCGCGTGACGATGGAACCGGGTGCGCCGATCACGGTGGTGTCTTCCGATGGCAGCGTGACCATTGAGGCAGACGAGGGAACAGCGGCTGTTCCCACTGAACTGTCGTTTCGCGCGCTTTCCTCGTCCGAGATACCGGTAATGCCCCCGCGGTACAAAGCGACCCAGACGGCGTTCAACCTCACCATGGAGTCGGCCCTGCTGAAGCCAATCACCATCAGAGTGCGGTTGAGCGCGGCCGATGCAACGGCGGCCGGCGGCGTCGAATCCAACCTGGTTCTCCAGCATTACCAAGATGCCGGCCGCCGCTGGGAAGCCCTGCCCACCACGGTGGACTTCGACGCGTCCACCGCCCGGGCCCAGGTGGATAGCCTCAGCGTGTTCGCCCTGACCGTCAGGGAGCCCGAGCCCACTCCAGCGCCGGTGCTCACCCTGACTCCGGCGCCCACTGCATCGCCGACGGACCGGCCCAGCCCAACGGCAATAGCTGCCTCCACGCCGGTCCCGACGCCTACCGCGACGGTGGCTCCCGCGCCGACAC
>PVBE012101898.1_pt1 | contig 100287 bp, 91 predicted proteins | sample 1631181 | NCBI WGS metagenome assembly PVBE01 (sample SAMN08397723, study PRJNA350692) | Marine metagenome, whole genome shotgun sequencing project. | isolation source: water | place: Pacific Ocean | collected 2012-04
CGTGGCCGTTCGACGAAGCCCGACCTCAAGGTTGGCATCTGCGGCGAGCATGGCGGGAACCCGGCGTCGGTCGCCTTCTGCCACGAGCAGGGGCTGAATTACGTCTCGTGTTCGCCGTATCGCGTCCCGATTGCCCGCCTCGCTGCCGCGCAGGCCGCGCTGGCCAACGGCGACTGAGGCAGAACGAATGCTCCCGAGCCGCTACGAGGTTGGCTACGTGGCGGCGGTATTCGTCTCTGTCACGGCGTTTTCATCGGGCGAACGCGGTCTGGCGGTCGCGGCTCTTGTCGTGGCTGGCGTCGTGTGGAATCTGCGGCGCTTCCATCATCGCGGTGACGGCGAGTAACAGGCCGTAGATCGCCGGCATCGCCGCCGTTCACCGGCAGCTACTCGACGGTCACCGTCTTCGCCAGGTTGCGCGGCTGATCGACGTCCGCGCCGCGCTCGACGGCGATGAAGTACGCCAGCAACTGCATCGGTACGACCGCGACCATCGGGCTGAGCAGCGGGTCGATCGACGGTAGCTCGATCACGTCGTCGGCAACGCCGTCGAGACTGTGGTCGCCGTCCGAGACCAGCGCGATTACCGGGCCTCGTCGCGCCTTCAGTTGCTCGATGTTCGAGCGCATCTTGTCGCGCAGGCCGTCATCGAGGGCAATCGCGACGGTGGGAACGCTCTCGTCGATCAGTGCGATTGGGCCGTGCTTCATTTCGCCGGCCGGGTAGCCCTCGGCGTGGATGTAGCTGACCTCTTTGAGCTTGAGCGCGCCCTCCATCGCGATCGGGAGGGTGATGCCACGCCCGAGGAAGAGGAAGTTCTCATACGGCGCGTAGCGGCTGGCAATGCTCTCGATGCGCTGCTCGAGCAGTAGCGTTTCGCCGACGACCGACGGGGTATGCAGCGCCGCCGCGACCTGTTCCGCTTCGACCGCGGCATCAAGTACGCCGCGCACCCGTCCGAGGTGGAGCGCGAGCGCGTGCAGCGCGAACATCGAGCCGAGCATCGTCTTCGTGCTGGCGACCGCGATCTCGGGCCCCGCACGCATGAAGAGTGTGCCGTCGGCGATGCGCGTCGACTGTGCGCCGGGCGTGTTGCAGATCGTGATCTGCGCGCATCCGGCCTCGCGCGCCTCTTCCATCGCCCAGAGGGTGTCGACGGTCTCGCCGGCCTGCGAGACCGAAATCACGAGCGTGTGCTCGTCGATCACCGGCTGCCGGTAGCGGAACTCGGAGGCGTTCTCGACCTCGGCCGGCAGCTTCGCCAGCCGTTCGATGTAGTGGCGACCAACCATCGCGGCATGCATCGAGGTGCCCATTGCCACGATGATCACGCGCTGGAACGTCTGCGCGCGCGCATCGTCGAACGGGAACTCGTCGAGCACGACGCCCGGCGGGTTCGGGTGATAACGCCCGCGTACGGCATCGAGCGCGATCTCCGGCTGCTCGTGGATCTCCTTCAGCATGAAGTGCTTGTAGCGGCCCTTCACGGCGGCTACCGGGTCGTACGGCTGCGTCTCGATCGGCTTCTCGATCATCGCGCCGTCCGCGTCCATGTACCCGATCGCGTCCGAGCGCACGTCGGCGATCTCGCCGGGGTCGAGGAAGGCGACGCGGCGCGTGTGCGGGAGCAGCGCCGCGAGGTCGGAGGCGATGAACGATTCGCCGTCGCCGTAGCCGACCACCACACCGCCCGCGTTGCCGACGCGAGCCGCGACGATGCGCCCGTTCTCCTCGGGCGAGACGGCGACGATCGCGTGCGCGCCGTCCAGCTCAAGCGTGACGAGGCGCAGGGCTTCGGCGAGGTCGGTCCCGGCGTCGAGCCGCTCGGCGATCATGTGGGCGATCACCTCGCTGTCGGTATCGGAGTGGAACGCGACGCCGCGCTCCAGGTAGCGTTCGCGCAGCGTCTCGAAGTTCTCGACGATCCCGTTGTGGATGATCGCAACGCGGCCCTGTGAGTCGAGATGCGGGTGCGCATTCTCATCGTTCGGTTCGCCGTGCGTGGCCCAGCGGGTGTGGCCGATGCCGGCGACGGCAGGCGGGAGCGAGCCCTCGATGCGGGCGTCGAGATTGTCGAGCTTGCCCGCCGCCTTGGCGACGTACAGCTCATGGTCCTTGTCGAAGAGTGCGATCCCGGCGGAGTCGTATCCGCGGTACTCAAGCCGCTTCAGTCCATCGATGACGATCGGACCGGCGGGGCGCCGTCCTGTGTATCCAATGATTCCGCACACAGCGTGCCTGCTCTCACCCGCCTCAGCGATCGTACCTCACTCGGCGGGTGGCTGGGTCTCCGAGGGGTCGCGCTGCTGCCGTTCGAAGACGAGCGTGCCCTCCGAGTCGGGCCCGTACGCGCCCTGGTAGTGCTCCGGGAGCAGTGCGGCAATCTTGCGCATCATCTCGTCGGTCGAGTGTTCAGCCTGCGATGTGCCGGCACTCTCCTTCGTCAGTTCGAACGGCTCGCCGAACTCGACGCGGAAGACGGGGCGCCTGAGCAGCATCCATTGGAAGAAGACCGCCGGGATGCGAATGTTGTCCGTGCCCGTGATCGCGACCGGCACGACCGGCGAGCCGGCGAGCAGCGCGACCATCGCGGCACCGGGCAGGGCAGGGCGCATGCCTTCACCCTGTGTGCGAGTGCCCTCGGGGAACATCAGCACGGCGTCCCCCCGTCGGAGGTAGTTGCGGGCGGCGCGCAGCGCGCCCATGTCGGCCGAGAAGCGACGCACGGGGAACGCGCCGTACGCCCAGAGCACCCAGCCGACGAGAGGCGTCTCGAAGAGCTCCCGCTTGGCCATCGGATGCAGGCGTCGCCGGCAGGATGCGGCGACGAGCGGCGGGTCGAGCAGGTGCAGGTGGTTCGATACCACGACGACACCGCCCTCGCTGGGCATGCGCTCGGCGTGGACGACTTCCCAGCGCGCGAAGGCGCGCACGACGAGGCGCGTCACGGCTCGGAAGAAGTAGTACGAGACGACGGAGAGCCGGCGCTTCACGGTAAGGGCGCTACTGCGGCTGCTGCGCGTCGCTGTGGGCGGCGACGCAAGCATCGACGACCTGATCGATGCCCAGCGCATCGGTGTCGATCACGAGCGCGTCAGCGGCCGCCTGCTCACGCTTGATCGCGCGGTCGCCCGTCGCATCGAGTTCGTCGCGGCGTCGCGTCTCGTCCATCACCCGCTCGACGGTACTGTCGCGTCCGGAGACCTGCTCTTCGCCGAATCGGCGGCGTGCGCGCACCTCGAGGGAGGCGTCAAGAAAGACCTTCGTGCGCGCTTCCGTCAGCACGCGTGTCCCGATGTCGCGACCGACCATCACGACCGGCTCCCGCGTCGCGAGCGCGCGTTGCCGGCGTACCAGTTCGTCGCGCACGTCGGGGACGCGCGAGATCAGCGAGACGGTGCGCTCGACCTCGGGATCGCGCAGCAGATCGGTGACGTCCTCGTCGGCGAGAAAGACGCGTGGCGTGCCGGGTTGCGGCCAGCGCATATCGAGGTCGATCTCACGCACCAGCGAGGTGACTGCAGCCGCGTCCTCAGCGTCGGTCGTGCTGCGCAGCACGGCGAGCGTGCAGGCGCGGTACATCATCCCGGTGTCGAAGAAGCCGAAGCCAAGGCGCTCCGCGAGTGCGCGACCAACCGCGCTCTTGCCGGAGGCGGTGGGGCCATCGATCGCGACGCTGCCGGCCAGCGAGTCGGAACGTTCAGCAGATTCAGCGATGTCGATCCTCCGGGGTGCGGGGCGGGGGCGGGTGCGGAATCATAGCGATGCGGCGGGGGAAGCGTCCACAAGGCCCACCAACTCGCGAAGCGTCCGCTCCTCCTCGGACGTCAGCGGCCGTGACTGGCCGGGGGCGAGGTCGCCGAGCTGGATACCGCCGAAGTCGACACGGGTCAGCCGTGTGACGGAGTGGTCGACGGCTCGCATCATGCGTCGGATCTGGCGCTTCTTGCCCTCGTGGATAGCGATGCTGAGCAGCGATGTCTCGCCACCGGGGGTGATGATCGTGACCTTCGCCGGCGCGGTCTGGCCGTCCTCCAGCACCACGCCGTGACGCAGCTCATCGATCGCGGAGCGAGACGGCGTGCCGTTGACGGTGGCCTCGTAGCGCTTCGTCACGCGGTAGCGAGGATGCGAGAGCCGAAACGCGAGTTCGCCGTCCGTCGAGAGCAGCAGTAGCCCGCCGCTGTCGCGGTCGAGCCGACCGACGTAGCGCAGCGACTTCGGTGCGTCGCTGAGCAGGTCGTAGACGGTCTTGCGGCCGCGCTCGTCCTTCGCCGTGACGAGATAGCCCTCCGGCTTGTTTAGCATGATCGTGACGGCGGGCAGCGGCGGCGGGAGCGGTGTACCGTTGACCTTGATCGTCTCTAGCTCAGGGTCGGCGCGCTGCCCGAGCTTCGCGACCTGACCATCCACGGTGACGCTGCCCGCCTCGATCAGGCGTTCGGCAGTGCGGCGTCCGCCGTATCCGGCGCGAGCGAGTAGCTTCTGTAGTCGTTCAGCAGGCATTGCAGTCAGTTCAGTCGGCTATCGCTTGCGTTCGCCACGTTCGACGACGGTCAGCTCCGTGACGACGCGACGTTCGGTGAGGACGTGCTGGCGGCGTCGGAAGGGCGCGATCACCCCATCGACGGCGCGCCGGGCGAGCGCGCGGAGTGTGTAGTCGGCGGCGAACCCCACGACGAGCGCGGCAGCGGATCGCGTGACGGCAGGCAGAGTGCGACGAGCGACGACCGGCAGCCAGCGAGCGCGGGTGCTCGGCGTTCGACTGCCTCGCGATGTCGTGAGCGCGCGTTGGCGTGGTCCGCCCGGTGCTGCGCCTTCACGAGAGGTCATGGAGTCTTCCGTATCTGGTCGTTCGCGGGCCACAGGGTAGCACCGCATGCAGGGCGTGGCGCGCTACCCGTGCTGCTCAGCCCTGACGCGAACTTCGACGGCGTCGGTCAGGTCGGCTGCCTCGCGTTCGCCGCCGCTCGAGTCGACGACGCGCGGCCCATCGATGCGTAGCTCGCCGGTCGAAAATTCGGCGAGCGTCTCGACGAGCAACGGGGACTCGTAGCGCATGCCCGTCGCGCGGATCGTCTGGAAGAGAGCGGTCGCCTCCAGCGCCTCGCGGTCCATCGTGGCGGCGCCGCCGTCGAGTTCCGCCCACAGCGGCTCGAACTCGGGCGTGCGCAGCGAATAGCGGCAGTACGCGACGACCGGCCCCTCATCGACTTCCGGAATCGCGAGGTGAAGCATCACGCCGCTCTCGTCTGCCTGTGAGGTGATCAGCTCGCGGATCACCTCGCGCCACGTGCCAATCGGTCCGCCGGGCAGGGCGGGATGCAGGTTCAGTAGCGGATGATGCTGCACGAAATCGCCGGTGAAGATCAGCATGTAGCCGGCGAGCATGCCGACATCGAAAGGGTGTGCCCTCAGGTCATCCGCGACTAGCGAGTCGAAGTCGCTGCGCCACTGCGGCAGCGATTCACCGGGGCGCGAGAGCGCTCCGCCGACGGCTCGGCGGTGCATCACCGATGAGCGCGTGACGAGCGGGTTGCCGTCGGCGCGCACGAGGTCGAAGAAGCCGTCGGTCGTCTCATCCTCGCCCGGTTCGCGGTTGCAGAAGACGCTGGCGAACTCCGCGTCGAGTTCACCGGCCGCGATCGCCGCGGTCACCGCCTCATACATGCCACGCGACCCCGCGCCGCGCCCTGTGGTGAACCAGCCGAGACGTACCGTCACGAGCTGGCTTCGTCCTCGAAGCTCTGTCGCAGCGTCTCGATGCGTTGCTCGACATCGCCGAGTAGCTGTTGGCCCTGCTGTGCGAGCCGCATGCCCTCCTCGAAGAGTGCGACCGACTGTTCGAGGCTCAGCCCGCCGCCTTCGAGCTGCGCGGTGACGGCCTCGAGCCGGTCGTAGAGCTGCTCGAACGTCAGGTCGTCCAGGCTCTCGTCGGACGTGCTGTCAGGCGCATCGCTCATGACGCGGACTCTTCCTCTTCGATGCGGGCCGCTCGACGGCCGTCCTGCAATCGCAGCATGACCTGATCGCCGCTCGCCAGCGAGGCCGCAGACGTCACGAGCGAGCCGTCGTCACGCTCGATCACCGCAAAGCCGCGCCCGAGCGTCGCCAGCGGCGAGAGCGCGCCGATGCGTGCGCCGGCTTCCGCGAATCGCTCCCGCGTCGTTGCGAGTTGGCCGGCCGCGACGCGTGCGATTTGCGCCCGGCGGTCAATCACGCGCGCGCGCTGCTCAGCGACGTTCGGCAGCGCGCCGATCAGCGTGTGCACCGAGCCATCGAGTGTCTCGCGTGACGCGGCGATCGCGCGAGTGAGCTGTACCTCCGCGCGACGCTGGATCGCGCCGATCGACCGTGCGACGTCAGCGCGGTCCGGCGCAACCAGCTCGGCCGCCGCAGACGGCGTCGGTGCGCGCACATCCGCGACGAAGTCGGCGAGCGTGGTGTCGGTCTCGTGTCCGACCGCAGAGACAACCGGCACGGGGGAGCGATAGATCGCGCGGATCACCGGCTCCTCGTTGAAGGCCCAGAGATCCTCGGCGGATCCGCCACCGCGGGCGACGATGATCACGTCCGGCGCGTGGTCGCGTGCGATCGTGTCGATCGCCTCGGCGATCTCGTCCGCCGCCGTCTCGCCCTGCACCGTCGAGGGTTGGAGCAGGATCGTCGCTGCCGGCCAGCGGCGGGCGAGCACCGTCGTGATGTCGTGGAAGACGGCACCGGATGCCGACGTGACGACGCCGATGCGACGCGGGAATCGTGGCAGGGGTCGTTTGCGCTCTACGGCGAAGAGGCCTTCAGCCTCGAACTGGGCGCGCCGACGCTCGAACTCTGCCTGCAGCGCGCCGGTACCGGCCGGCTGCACGAAATCGACGATGAAGGAGAGCTCGCCGCGTGCCTCGTAGACGGACATCGAGCCGTGGATCACCACCGACGCGCCCTGCTCGAGGCGGTCCCGCTGGCCCTTGATGCGATTGCGGAAGAAGGCGCAGCGGATCGCGGAATTCGAGTCCTTCAGCGTGAAGTAGATGTGTCCGGAGGCAGGCAGACTGAGATTCGAAATCTCGCCTTCGACCCAGATGTCGGCGAGGTGGCGGTTATTCTCCAGCAGCTCGCGCAGGTACCGCGTGACGGCGTTGACGGGGTAGACGGTCTGCGCTGTCGTGGCCATCGCGCCCCCGGCGTCAGCCATCTCAGCCGATGGCGGTCCGCTCGATGTAGTTCCCGGTCTCCGTCTGCACCTTAATGGTGTCACCGGCGTTGATGAAGAGGGGGACGGCAACGACAAGGCCGGTCTCCATCGTCGCGGGCTTGGTGGCGCCGGTCGCGGTGTCACCCTTCACGCCCGGGTCGGCCTCGGTGATCGTCAGTTCGACGGAGGCGGCGAGTTCGATGCCCAGCGGCTCATCGCCGTAGATGATCACCTGCGAGTTGTTCCCTTCTTTGAGGTAGGGAATCGCGTCCTCGATCAGCTCGCGAGGCACGCTGACCTGGTCGTAGGTCTCGGTGTTCATGAAGGTCAGCGTCAGGTCGTCGCCGTAGAGGTACTGCATCTCGCGTCGTTCGACACGCGCGGCGGCCAGCTTCTCGCCGGCGTTGAAGGAGCGCTCTGTGATGTGACCGGCGCGGAGATCGCGCATCTTCACCTGGTAGACGGCGGATCGCTTCGTCTTCACGTGGCGCACTTCCACGATCTGGTACAGGCGATCGTCGATCTCGACGGTCGTGCCCTTCTTGATCTCGCTGGTGGTAATCACGCGCTGAACCCTTCCTTCGCCGAATTCACAGGTCTAGTTTCGGCGCGGTCGAGATCGAGCGTAGCCGCCCGTTCTCCATAACGCACTGATCTTCGATGCGGACGCCACCCCAGCCGGGAATGTAGATCCCCGGCTCAACGGTCACCACGTGCCCGTCCGCCAGCGTCTGCTCGCCGGTAGGTGAGAGCCGGGGTGCTTCGTGGATGTCCAGCCCGACGCCGTGACCGAGCCCGTGGCCGAAGTGCTCGGCGTGCCCTGCCTCGGCGATCACCGTCGCCGCGATCTGGTGGCCCTCGACGCCGCTCATCCCGGCCTCGATGCGCTCCGCCGCCATCGTCTGCGCGGTGAGCACGATGTCGTAGATACGCTTGAACTCGTCGTCCGGTTCGCCGAGGAAGATCGTGCGTGTGAGGTCGGAGCAGTAGCCATCGACGATTACGCCGAGGTCCATGACCACGCCCCGGTGCGCCTCGAGCGGCACATCTCGCGGATAGGCGTGCGGCAGTGCGCCCCAGTCGCCGCCGGCGATGATCGTGGAGAACGAGAGGTCGTCCGCGCCGTGCTCCATCGCGTAGCGCTGGACTTCCCACGCCAGCTCCTTCTCGGTCATGCCGGGCTCGGCGAGCGACGAGGCATGCACGAAGGCGGCGTCGCCGAGCAGAACGGCGCGCGTCAGCGCATCGAGCTCGTCCGCCTCCTTCACCATGCGCAGCTCCTCGATCGCCCCGGGGGCGGGCACCAGTGCAGGCTGCTTACCGTCGCTGGCGGTGTCGGCCGCGGCCTGCTTCCACTGTTCGAAGAGTTCGACCGTGAGGTCGTCCGGCTCGAAGCCGATGCGCTGACCAGCGCGGCCTTCGAGGAGCTGGGGTGCCGACGTCGTGGTCGCACCCTCGACGCGGATCAGCGTGAACTCCGGAGCCTGCTCGGCGACCTGCTCCCAGTAGCGCGAGTCGGTCGCGAAGAGCGCCACGTCACGGTCGATCAGCAGCACCCCGTTCGAGCCGGTGAAGCCGGAGACCCAGCGACGGTTGGACGCGGCGGTGACGAGCAGCGCGTCGAGTCCCAGTTCGTCGATCCGGGCGCGCACCCGGTCGATACGGTCGGCGGTCACGGCTAGCTGGCTTCTTCGTTGAGGCGATCGTGCAGCAGGTCGAGCGCGGCAAGGTACCCGCGATAGCCGAAGCCGACGACCTGGCCCCAGACGATCGGTGAGAGGTACGAGACCTGGCGGAATTCTTCGCGCTGGAAGACGTTCGAGAGGTGCACCTCGATCGTGGGGATCTCGACGCCCTCGATCGCGTCGGCGATCGCGATCGACGTGTGCGTGTAGGCACCGGCGTTGATGATCAGGCCATCCCAGTCGGCGTGCTGCTGAATCTCATCGACGAGTTCGCCCTCGTGGTTCGACTGCGCGAACGAGAGCTCAACGGCGTACTCCGCGGCGCGTGCTCGCAGCAGCGCCTCGATGTCGTCGAGCGTCTCGCGCCCGTAGATCTCGGGCGCGCGACGACCGAGCAGGTTCAGATTGGGGCCGTTGAGGATGAGGATGCGCAACCGTCTCGCCTTTCGCCTGACTAGCGGTTCGAGCGGTCCGCCTCGCGCGTCCGCGCCCGTGCCAGTGCTGCTGCGACGGCGGACTCCTGACGCCCGCGTGTCACCGCCGTGTAGATCTGAGTCGTATCGACCGAACTGTGTCCCAGCAGGTGCTGGACGACGCGAAGATCGGCACCGTCTTCAAGCATATGCGTCGCAAACGAATGGCGCAGCAGGTGGGGGTGCGTGCGCTGGAGCACGCCGGCTGCTACGCCCGCCCGTCGCACGGACTCCTGGATCGAACGCACGGAGAGCCGCCCGCCGGAACGGTTGAGGAAGAGTGCCGGTTGCGCGCCGCGCGCGAGCGACGTTCGCCCGCGTTCGATGTACGCGCGCAGCGCGTCCCGCGCCGGCTCGCCGAAGATCGAGACGCGGGGCCGGTCGCCCTTGCCAATCACGGACACCTGCATGTTCGTCAGGTCGAGGTCGCGCTGGTCGATGCCCGCGGCCTCGCTGACGCGGAGCCCGGCGCCGTAGAGCAGTTCCAGCAACGCACGATCGCGCAGCGACTGCGGCGTCTCCTCGATCACCTTCGAGGGTGCCTCGATCACCTGCGTCACCTGCTCCTGTTCGAGGAAGTGCGGAAGCAGGCGCGGGGCCTTCGGATAGCGCAGCATCAGGATCGAGTCGCCGGGCTCCGCGTCTGGCAGTTCGCCCTCCCGGTCGAGCCAGCGGTAGAAGCCACCGATCGTCGTCGCCCGTCGCTTCAGCGAGGAGTCGGCGATCCCGGCTTCGCGTTGCGCGGCGAGGAATGCCCGGCCGTGACTGCGACCGGCGCGGTCCCACTCGATGTCGCGCTCTGCGAGGAAGTCGAGGAAGACGCCGATGTCGGTGCGGTAGTTGCGAATGGTGAAGGGCGAGCGATCCTTCAGGCGCACCAGCTCGTCAAGGTAGCGCTCCAGTGCGTCGCGACCGACATCGAGGTTGGTGTCGAGACGGGTGCCAGCGTCGGCAGTGCGATCGGCTGAACGAGTATCGGGCAGGGGAGGCCTCCGCTGGCCCGCCGCCAGCCGAATGATCGTAGCACGCGGCTGGTCTCGTCCGGGGAGTGTGATCTGTGCTCCACCGGGGCGGCTGGAGAGAACCTAACCTCGTCGCATCTCGCGTTCGCTAATGGAATGCGTCGAATCCAACGACGCATCGCCAGCTGCCAGAAGGGGAGCCCAATGACTTCAGACGACCAGACTTACAACGACCTGTTACCGAATCCCGGATTCGAAATCGATGCGGAACGCACCGCCGTCGTGATCACCGACCCCCAGCTGGACTTCCTCTCTCCAGACGGCGTCGTCTGGGGCGTCGTGGGAGCGAGCGTCGAGGAGCACAACACCGTCGAATACCTGAAGTCGCTGCTGGAGGCGGCGCATGGCGCGAAGATCCCGGTCTTCGTCTCGCCGCACTACTACTTCCCGCAGGATCACACGTGGAAGTTCGGCGGCGCGCTGGAGGCGATGATGCACGCCGTCGGCATGTTCGACCGCAAGGGCGCGCTGACGAGCGATGGGTTCGAGGGATCCGGCGCGGACTGGCACGAGCCGCTGAAGCCGCTGATCCAGCAGAACGGCGTCGTCGTGACGAGCCCGCACAAAGTCTTCGGTCCGGAGTCGAACGACCTCGTGTTGCAGCTGCGCAAGCAGGGCATCGACAAGGTCGTGCTCGCTGGCATGTCGGCGAACCTCTGCGTCGAGGCGCACATGCGCGAGCTCGTTGAGCAGGGTTTCGAGGTCGCCTGCGTCAGCGACGCGACGGCGGCCGCGGTGCTGCCGGGTGGCGATTTCTACCAGGCGGCGATGCTGAACTTCCGCATGATCGCCAGCTCCGTGCAGACGACCGACGAGGTTGTGGGACAACTACAGAGCCTCTAGGAGAGCCTCTAGACGGCCCCTAGAACAAGAAGAGAGCCGGGGAGCATCGCTCCCCGGCTCTCTCGTACTGTGTCACGGATGAGAGCTAGCTGGCCTTCTTCTTGCGCGCGGCCGGCTTCTTCTTGGCGGCACGCCGCTGGCGCTTCGGCTTCGGCGCGCGCGGGTCCTTGCCCTGGTCGCGCAGCTTCTGCTCGCGCGCGGCGATCAGGTCGACGGCGTCGTCGATCGTGATGCTCGCCGGATCGCGCCCCTTCGGGATCGACGCGTTGACGGTGCCGTCCGTGACGTAGGGGCCGAAGCGGCCATTGAGCAGCCGCACCGGCTCGCCGTTGCCCGGATGCTCGCCCAGCGACGCGATTTCCGCCGGCCCGGAGCGGCGGCCGCGAGTCTTCGGCTGCGCCAGCACCTCGAGCGCCTCGGGCAGATCGATCGAGGCGAGGTGATCGTGGTCGCGCAGGCTGCGCGTCTCGGTGTCCGCCTTCACGTAGGGGCCGTTCGGGCCGTCCTGCACCATCACTTCGGCCTTCATGGTCGGGTGCGTGCCGAGCGACTTCGGGAAGGAGAGGATCTGCACGGCCTCATCCAGCGTCAGCGCCTCCATCGTCATCGTCGGCCAGAGGCTGGCGCGGCGCGGCGTCTCGTCTTCCTTCTCGTCGTCGCCCATCTCGACGTAGGGGCCGAAGCGGCCGGTCTTGAGCTTGATCGGGAGGTGCGTCGTCGGGTGCTCTCCGACGATCTGGTCTCCGCGGGCCGCATCAGCCAGCAGCTCGATCGCGCGGGCGGCCGTCAGTTCGTCGGGCGCTATGCCGTCGGGCACCGTCGCTCGCTGCCCATCCTCGCCGATCTGCACGTAGGGCCTGTAGCGACCAACGCGAACCGCGACCGGCTCGCCGTCTTCGCTTGCGCCGAGCGCGATCGAGGAGACGGCACGGGCATCGATCGCTTCCCAGCCGCGCTCGATGCGACCGTGCAGGCCGACGCCCTCGGCATCCTCGCTCAGGGTGTCGTCGCCGCTGCCGAAGTAGAACGTCTTCAGCCACGGGAGGGACTCGAGCTGCCCCTCCGAGATGTCGTCGAGCTGTGCCTCCATGCGGGCGGTGAACTCAGGGTTTACGAGCTCGGAGAAATGCTGCTCGAGGAGCTGGACCACGGCGAACGCGGTGAACGTAGGGACGAGCGCTGAGCTCTGCTTCCACGCGTAGTCGCGGTCGATGATCGTCTGGATGATCGAGGCGTAGGTGGAGGGGCGGCCGATGCCGCGCTCTTCCAGCTCGCGGACGAGGCTCGCTTCGGTGAACCGCGCCGACGGCTGCGTCTCGTGGCCGCGCGCCTCGGTGCTGTCGGCCGTCAGCTGCTGCTGCGCGGTGAGCGCGGGGAGCAGGCGCTCCTGATCCTCGAGCTCTGCGTCGGGGTCGTCGGAACCTTCGACGTACGCGCGGAGGAAGCCGGGGAACGTGATCACCTTGCCCGAGGTCGTGAAGACCGCCGTGCCGCGATCACCGGCGTCCGCCTCGAGCCGCACGTTCGTGCGCAGGCCGGTCGCGTCCTTCATCTGTGAGGCGACGGTGCGCTGCCAGATCAGTTCGTAGACCCGCGAGCGGTCGCCATCCAACTCGCGCGCCAGCTGTTCCGGCGTGCGGAACGTTTCGCCGGCAGGCCGGATTGCCTCGTGCGCTTCCTGTGCGCCCTTGCTGTCTGACGTGTAGCGACGCGGCGAGTCGGGGATGTAGTCGGCGCCGTAGAGGTCCGTGACCTGACGGCGGGCGGCGGTGATCGCCTGCTCCGAGAGGTTGATCGAGTCGGTCCGCATGTAAGTGATGTACCCGTTTTCGTAGAGGCTCTGCGCCGCCTGCATCGTGCGCGCGGCGGTGAAGCGGAGCTTGCGCCCGGCCTCCTGCTGCAGCGTGGACGTGATGAATGGGGCCGGAGGGCGCTGCGTGTAGGGCCGCTCGTTGACCTCGCTGACGACGAAGGAGGCTGGCTTGAGCTGCTCCGCGAGCGCCTCGGCGTCGGCCTGTTTGAGCAGCACGACGTCGGAGTCGGACCGCAACTCGCCAACTTCCTGGTCGAAGTCACGACCGGTAGCGAGGCGCTTGCCGCCCAGTTCCGCGAGTCGCGCTCTCACCGACTCCTCGGACGTGGCCCCCGTGTTCAGCGAGGCGTCGACGTCCCAGTAGCCGGAAGAGACGAAACGTATGCGGGCGCGCTCACGGTCGACGACCAGCGAGAGCGCGGCGGACTGCACGCGCCCGGCGGAGAGCCGTGGCTTCACCTTGCGCCAGAGCACCGGCGAGACCTCGTAGCCGTACAGCCGGTCGAGGATGCGGCGCGTCTCCTGCGCCGCGACCAGCTCCGCGTCGATCTCGCGCGGATTGGACAGCGCTTCCTCGACGGCGGCACGGGTGATCTCGTGGAAGACCATGCGGCGGATCGGAACGGTGGGCTTTAGCACCTCAACGAGGTGCCACGCGATCGCCTCTCCCTCGCGGTCCTCATCAGTCGCGAGGTAGACGGCGGAGGCGTTCTTCACCTGCTTACGCAGGGCGGTGACGAGTTGCTTCTTGCTCTGCGGAACAATGTAGAGCGGCTTGAAGTCGTGGTCGACGTCGATGCCGGTGCGCGCCCACTTCTCCTTCTTGTACTTCGCCGGAATCTCGGCGGCGCTCGACGGCAGGTCGCGAATGTGGCCGACGGAAGATTCAACGATGTAGCCGTCGCCAAGGTACTGCGCGATCGTGCGCGCCTTCGCCGGTGACTCGACGATCACGAGCGCCGTGCCATCCACGGTGTCCTGAGAGGCGTCTGAGGTTTCAGATGTCACTTGCTGCCCTGACTCTCCGCATGCTCATATTCTGCGGAATCTTCACGCACACGTACGTACTGCATTGCACCGACTTCTCGAACCAACCCCTTTAATTCGAGTAGGGCGAGCGTAGCCGAGACCTGGTTTGCGGCCAAACCGCTAACACGCACTAGCTCATCCACGTGCTGAGGGTCGCGGGTCAACGCCGTCATCAGATCACGTTCGTCCGGATTCGTCGGTGGCGCAACCCGCCCGAAGTCCATCTGCGCTCCGATCATCGTCAGATTAAGCGCTTCGAGTACGTCCTCGGCCCGCGCGACGGGCGTCGCGCCGTCGCGGATCAGCCCCAGGGGGCCGCGCGACTGCGAGGAGAAGATCGAGCCGGGGACGGCGAACACCTCGCGGTTCTGCTCACCGGCGAGACGCGCCGTGATCATCGGTCCGCTCTTGTAGTCGCCTTCAATGATCAACGTCCCGAGCGCCACGCCCGACATGATGCGATTGCGGCGCGGGAAGTACTCGGATCGCGGCTTCGTGCCCAGTGGATAGTCGGTGATCAGCGCTCCGCGCTCGGCGATCTCCTCCGAGAGCCCCGCATGTTCCGAGGGGTAGACCGTGTCGAGCCCGTTCGCGACCACGGCGACGGTTCGCCCGTCTGCCTCCAGCGCGGCGCGGTGCGCGATGCCGTCGATGCCGCGCGCCAGCCCCGAGACGATCGTGATGCCGTTGGCGGCGAGCGCGCGTGTCAGCTCGCCGGCGGCTTGCCGTCCGTACGCGGTGGCGCGACGCGTGCCGACGACGGCGATGCTCCACTCGTCCTCGTCGCGCCACTGGCCGCGGACATAGATCACCGGCGGCGAGTCATCGATCTCGCGCAGCCGCTCCGGGTAGCCGGGCTGGAAACGCGGGATCGCGCGCACCCCGGCGTTCGCCAGTCGCTCCATCTCCGCGTCAGGGTCGGTCTCGCCGTGCGCCTTCACGACCTCGGTCGCGGTGCGGGCATCGAGCCCGGCGGCGATCAGTTCATCACGCCCGGCGCGCCACGCCTCTTCCATCGTCGGGAAGGCGGCCTCAAGCAGCGCGAAGCGGACGGAACCAAGCCTCCGCACGCGGTGGAGCGCAACCCAGAACGGGATCTCGGCGGTCGGTGTCTCATTCACGGCGGATCAGGGTACCAGTACGACGCAAGAGGGCAGAGCGGGCCGTCGATGGGGAGTCAGTTAGGAGGCAGCCTCGGTCGGTTCTGCATCGTCGGCGGTCGGGACGCGCTCAACGCGCACTCGCTTGATGCGGCGGCCGAGGACAGAGAGCACCCGTAGCTTCAGGCCGTACTGCTCGCTTTCAGCGCTGTCGCCGGGGGCCGCGAGACGGCCGAGCAGCGAGAAGACGAGGCCGCCGACGGTATCGAAGTCCTCCGAATCCACGTCGAGGCCGAACAACTCGTTGAGGTCATCGAGCGTAAATCGCGCGTCGACGATCGCGACGTCGTCGGAGACCCGCCGCAGCTCGACCTCGTCGGTGTCGTACTCATCGACGATCTCGCCGACGATCTCCTCGATCAGGTCCTCGACGGTGACGACGCCCGCCGTGCCGCCGTACTCATCGACGGCGATCGCCATGTGGATCTGGTCGCGTTGCAGGTCCGCCAGCAGCTCGTTCGCGCGCTTCGCCTCAGGGACGAAATAGGGCGGGCGGGCGACCTCGCGTAGCTCGGGCTGGATCTCGCCGGCCTGCACAAAGGCCAGAAGATCCTTCGCATAGAGCACGCCGATCACCTGGTCAACCGACTCCTCGTAGAGCGGGATGCGCGTGAAGCCGGACTCGATGACCAGTCGCATCACGTCGCCCAGCGACGCGTCGGTTGAGATCGAGACGAGGTCCATCCGAGACGTCATCAGCTCGCGCACCGTCTGCTCCGACATCGCCATGATGCCGCGCATCATGCGGCGCTCCTCAACCAGTTCCGAGGCGGCGCTGACGTCCGCCGGAGGGTCGAGCAGAGCCATCAGTTCGTCTCCCGGATCGATCTCCGATGCCGCCGGCTGACCGGTGACGCGCAGCAGCAGCGCGACCGGGAGCGAGGCGAGCCAGCCGAGGGGCGAGAAGACGATCTGCAGCGCACGGATCGGTCGCGCGAGACGGGCGCTGGCGCGTTCCGGGTTCAGCAGCACCAGCGAGCGTGTGCTCTGCCGTAGCAGCGTGGCAACCAGTGCGGTCGCAACGCCGACGATGGCGACACCGACGCCCGAGACGGCACCGTCCCGCAATGCGAGCAGTGTCGCGGCCGACGTAGCCGCGACGATCGTCGTCGTCGACGCCACGCCGAGCACTCTCAGTAGTTGGTGGCGCTGAGCTACATAGCCGGCCAGGAGCACGGCCAGGCCGTTGTTCACGTTATTGCGGACGCGGCTGCGGGTGAGCGCGATGATTCCCGCTTCAGCGCCCGAGATCACGATCAGCAGCAGGGCTGCGCCGATCAGGATGGCAGTGCCGATGATTGAGGTGGTATCCAAAGGCGGGGCGCGGACGGCCCTTAGCCTCCTTGCTCTGCGTCTGGGCTGTCTGAGTTGCTTGCCTCACGTTCTTCCGCGGCCTCGGCCGGCACGCCGAAGACTGTCGCGCCGTCCGGGACGTCCCGCGTCACCACTGATCCAGCGCCGGTGCGCGCGCGATCGCCAACCTCGACGGGTGCGATCAGCATCGAGTCGCTGCCGATGAACGCGCCGTCGCCGATGCGGGTGCGGTGCTTCAGTTCGCCGTCGTAGTTCACCGTCACGGTGCCGGCGCCGATGTTCGCTCCGCTGCCGACATCGGCATCGCCGACGTACGAGAAGTGACCGATCTTCGTGCCCGCGCCGATGCGGGAAGCCTTCAACTCGACGTAGTTGCCGAGGTGGACGTCCGACTCGATGCTCGCGCCGCTGCGAATGTGGCAGTACGGCCCGATGGTGATGCCGTCCGCGAGGGTGGACCCCTCCAGCGTCGATCCACCGATCGTGCAGTCATCGCCGACCCGCATGTCGCGCAGGACTGCGTTCGGGCCGATCTGGCAGCGGGAGCCGATCGATGTGGTTCCGCGCAGATGGACGCCCGGCTCGATCACGCTCTCGGCGCCGACGCTGACGCCGACATCGATGTATGTCGTCGCCGGGTCGAGTAGGGTGACGCCCTGATCCATCAGATGGCGGCGGGTGCGTTCGCGCATCACGCGCTCCGCCTCGGCGAGATCCTTCTGCGTGGAGACGTGCTGGATCTCCCCGGAGTCCTGCACCTGGTGTGTCTGCACGCCGCCGTCGGCGACCGCTACCTCGATCATCGATGTTAGGTAGCGCTCGCCGCTGACGGCGCCCGTCGGGAGGTCCTGGAGCGCGGGCCAGAGCCACGCGGCGTCGACGGCATACGCACCGGCGTTCACCTCGGGCGCGCCGCGCGAGGCGAACTCGCCCTCGACGTCCTCGATCACTTCCTGGATGCGCCCGTTGAGGCGGCGTACCCGCCCGAAGCCGGCGGGCTCGGAGAGGTGCGCGGTGAGAAACGTCAGTGGCTCACGGTGATTCGCGTGGCGTTCGGCGATCTCGCGCAGGGTACGCGGCGTAAAGAGCGGCTGGTCGCAGTTGAGGAAGAGCAGGTTCGTGGCCCCGTCGATCGCGTCGCGAGCGGCAAGCGCTGCATCCGCGGTGCCGTGAGGCTCCTCCTGCACGGCGATCGTCACGGCGGTGTTGCCAGCGCAGTGGCGGGCCGTCTCGGCGACCACGCCGTCGGTGTCTGGCGTGACCACGACGACACTGGTGAAGCCAGCCGCGCTCACGGTCTCGCAGATCAGTTGCAGCATCGGGCGGCCCGCGACGGGATGCACGGCCTTCGGCAGGGTCGATTGCATGCGCGTGCCACGACCCGCGGCGAGGATCACGGCGGCCCAACCGTCCAGCGGTGCCTGGGTGTAGGGAGAATTGGTCAGCAGCGAATGATCCGGTGGAGGCTGGTCAGAGCCGTCGGATGTGTCGTTGTCGATCGTTGGTGCTCCGTCGTCCGGCGACCGTTGCGGGAGCAACGATTGACCGCCGAATCACACACATTCTACACTCGCCGCAGGTGCTGTCACCAGCATCTTTCCGGACTCCGAAGCAAGCGAATTGGCCGAGGTCGAGGGTATGCGATCCCTGACCGTCAACGAACTGCGTGAGACGTTTCTCGCCTTCTTCGAAGCGCGTGGGCATCAGCGTATCCCGTCCTCCTCGCTCGTCCCGCATGGCGACCCAACGCTGCTCTTCACGAGCGCGGGGATGGTGCAGTTCAAGCCGTACTTCACGGGTGCCGCCGAACCGCCATCGAATCGCATGACATCGGTGCAGAAGTGCTTCCGCACGACCGACGTGGAAGAGGTGGGTGACAGCAGCCACCACACGATGTTCGAGATGCTCGGCAACTTCTCGATCGGCGAGTATTTCAAGACTGAGGCCGTCGAGTGGGCGTGGGAGTTCCTCACTGGCGAACTGGGGATCGATGGCGATCGACTCTGGGCGACCGTCTTCACCGACGACGATGAGGCGTACGCGCTGTGGGAAGCACGCGGCGTTCCGCCGGAGCGCATCCTGCGCTACACGGCCGAGCAGGGGAACTTCTGGCCCGCTCCGCCTGTTCCCGTTGGCCCCTGCGGGCCGTGCTCCGAATTGCACTACGACTTTGGCGTCGTCGAGGGCTGCGCGCACTGCGCCGACGGTACCTGCCACCCGGACGTCGAATGCGGTCGCTTCCTGGAGATTTGGAACCTCGTCTTCATGTCGCTCTACCACGACGAGGACGGCAACGAGGAACCGCTGCCCGCGAACAACGTTGACACCGGCGCGGGCCTTGAGCGAATCGCGTGGGTGCTACAGCAGTCCGATTCGACGTACGCCACTGACGAGCTGCGAGGTATCGTTGCGCGCGTTGAAGAACTCTCCGACCGCAGCTATGACCCCGACGGCTCGCCCGAGGTCACCGTTGCGCTGCGGGCGGTCGCCGACCACTCGCGGGCGCTCGCCTTCCTCGTTGCCGACGGCGTGCTGCCGGCGAACGACGGCCGTGGCTACGTGCTGCGTCGCGTGCTGCGTCGCGCGGTCTACTTCGGCTACACGATCGGACTGCGCGATACATTCCTCGCTGACGTCGTCGATGCGGCGATCGACGCGGCGACCGTGTGGTACCCCGAGATCGAAGAGCAGCGGGACTTCATCAAGCGCGTTGCCGCCGTCGAGGAGGCGCGATTCCAGGCGACGCTGGCGCGCGGCCTCGACCTGCTCGATGAGGTATTCGAGCGCGAGAGCGGCAACGCCGAGCAGCAGATTCCCGGGCGCGACATGTTCGTGCTCTACGACACCCACGGCTTGCCCCCCGAGCTAACGCTTGAGGTCGCGGCCTCGCGCGGTTTCAGCGTCGACCTCGAAGGGTTCGACGCGGAGATGGAAGCGCAGCGCGAACGCTCGCGCGGCGAGAGCGCGACGTTCGATCTTGAGAACGAGGAGCGCGTCCAGCGTTACGCGGACCTCGGCGCGCAGTCCGAGTTCCTTGGCTATGACGAGTTGGAGACACAGTCGACGGTGACCGCACTGGGCCATGACGATGCGACTGCCGAGAAGCTCGACAGCGACGCCGCCGGTGAACTCGTGCTCGCGGCGACGACGTTCTACGCCGAGGGTGGCGGGCAGGTTGGCGATCACGGTGAGATCGTGACCGCGAGCGGCCGCTTCCGCGTCGACGACACACAGCGCTACGGCGACGCGATCGTCCACGTCGGCGAGGTCGTCGAAGGGTCGATCGCCGTCGGCGAGAGTGCCGATGCGCGCGTCGATCCGGAGTTCCGCACGGGCAGCGCGCGCAATCACACGGCGACGCACCTGCTGCACGCCGCGCTGCGTGGGCTACTTGGCTCGCACGTGCGGCAGGCTGGGTCATACGTCGGTCCCGACCGGCTGCGATTCGACTACACGCATCCCGAATCGCCCGGCGCGGACGTGCTGCGCGAGGTGCAGCACCTCGTCAACGCGCGCATCCGCGACGACATCGCCCAGCAGACGTCTGAGCTGCCTTACGAGGAGGCGATCGACCGTGGCGCGATCGCGTTCTTCGAGGACCGCTACACGACTAGCGTGCGCATGGTCGAGTACTGCGAGGTGCACGGGCACTCGCACAACCCCGGCGACTGCTTCAGCCGCGAGCTCTGCGGTGGCACCCATCTCCACTCGACGGGACAGGTCGGCAGCCTGCAGATCGTCAGCGATTCGAGCATCGGCGCGGGGCTGCGACGGATCGAGGCGGTGACCGGGCCGGAGGCGGAGCGCTATATCGAGGAGCGGCTCGACTCGCTCGACTCGCTCGCCCAGCATTTCAAGGTGCCGCCGGATGAAGTCTCGGGCCGCGTCGAGGCGCTGGAGCAGCAACTTGTTGACGAGCGACGACGCGCCGAGGGCTTCGAGCGCGAGGCTTCGTCATCGGCCGCCGACGACCTGCTCGATCAGGCGGAAGAGGTGGGCGGCGTGAAGTTGCTCGTCGCTCACGTCGATGCCACATCGGCCGACGCGCTGCGCGCGCTTGCCGACCGCCTGCGCAGCCAGCTTGGCAGCGCGTTCATCACACTCGGCGCGGAGTCGGATGGCCGCCCGTTGTTGCTCGCTGCCGCGACTGATGATGCGGTGGAGCGTGGACTGCATGCCGACGAGATCTTGCGCGATGCCGCTGCGGTGGTCGGCGGCGGCGGCGGTGGCCGGCCACAACTGGCGCAGGCCGGCGGCCGCGACGCGTCGAAGTTGGACGAAGCCCTCGCGGTGGCGCTGACGGCCGCACGGGAGCGGCTGACCAGCGGCTAGTGGCGTGACGCAGCCGCCAACGCAGCCGCCGCCACCCCCGGAGCCATCCGAGGCGCTGACCGACGTACTCGCTCGCTGGTGGGGCGCGATCGTCGTGTGGTGGCGCACGTCGCTGGTACCGGCGCTGCGCGGCGCGTTCGAGGCGATCGGGCGGCTGATCATCACCACGATCTATCGGTTGCGACGCACCAACCTGCGCCTTCCGGCCATGACGCGCACCGCGGCAGGCGGCGGTCTGATCGCCGAGCCGGACGATGACGCAGCATCGATCATCGGACGCATCGATACGGCAGACGATGTGCAGCTCGTGCTGATGGTGCCGCGCAATGCGCGCGGGCTGCGCGATCCCGCTGCGTGGAATCACATCGCCGCGCACGTGCGTCGCCGCGGCATTGCGCTCGGTGTCGTGGCCGCTCGCCGCGACGTGCGGCACCACGCGCAAGAGAACGGTCTGCCCGTCGCCGGATCGTCAGGCGGGCTGCGACGTCTGCGCCCGCGCACGATGCGTGTGGGGAGCCGCGAATTCGTCGTACCACGACTGAACGTGCTGGCGTTGATCCGCTGGCTGATCCTGCCGGTGGCCGTGTCCGCCGCGCTGATCGCGACGTGCTACGTCCTGCCAGAGGCACAGATCGTGATCGTCCCGCCGTCGGAGCCCTTCACCACCAGCAGCGAGGTCCGCGTCGACCCGCTCGCCGACGAGGCCAGTGCCGCCGATGGTGTGGTGCCGGGTGAGACGGTGCGGCTGACGTTCAGCACGGTGCTCGCCACCGGCACGACCGGCAGCACGGAGATCGGTGACTTGCCGGCCACCGTCTCGCTGGTGGTCCGCAACGATGGCGACGCGGCTGCGACCATTGACGCCGGATCGTTCGCGATCAACGACAGTGGGATTGCCTTCACCGTCGATGAGGAGGGTGAGATCCCCGCGGGTGAGAGTGTCACCGTGGCAGCGACCGCGAACCGTCCGGGCACGATCGGCAATCTCGACGTGGGCGAGCTCTGGACAGTCTCCGGCGCGCCCGACAGCCTCGATATCAGCAACCCATCGGCGGCGTCGGGCGGGACGAACCAGACTGTTGCGGCCGTGGCGATCGAGGACGTCGACCGGCTGCGCGCGCTCGCGAACGAGGTGCTCGTACGCGTCGGCGCGAAGCAGCTCGTCGCCGCGATCGAATCGGGGACGGTGCTCGACGAGACGGCGATCGTCACCATCATCGGCGAGGATCCGTTACTCAACCTCGGCGTGCCCGCTGATATATTCCTGATGGAGTTCTCCGCCGTCGTCTCGGCGCTCTCGGTCTCGCACGAGCAGGCGGAGGCATTCGGCGCGCAGGTGCTACGGGCGGCGTTGCCGGACGCGATGGCATTGCTGCCGGACACGACGACCGTCGAGTTGAGCGATGACCGGAGCTACTTCGCGGGTGAGGTGACGTTGAGCCTCTCGGCGACCGGCCTGGCCTTCGAGCTCTTCGATCCGGAACTCTTCCAGTTCGGGATCACCGGCGTACGACCGGCGGCGGCCGCGCGGACGCTGCAACAGAGACTGAGCCTCGTGGAAGAGCCGCGCGTGACGATCACGCCGGACTGGCTGCCGTGGATCTGGCTCCCGCGTCGCGGCAGTCAGATCGCCGTGAATTTCGATGGTCCGACCGCGGTCGACGAGGATCGCCCGCAGTGAGGTGGCTCGCGATCGACCCCGGCACGAAGCGGGTCGGTCTCGCGATCTGCGACCCGGACGAGAAGGTCGCCGTGCCGCTTGAGATCGTCCCGGCCTCTGCTGCCTTCCCGGCCGTCCGCTCGATCGCCGCACGCGAAGACGTCGGCGGCATCGTCGTCGGATTGGCGCTGCTGATCGATGGTGGCGAGGGCGCGTCGGCGGCGATGGCGCGCAAGCTCGGGGAGCGCCTCAAGCGGCAGTTGGAGCTGCCGGTAGAATACGAGGACGAGAGCCTGACCTCCGTCGAGGCCGAGCGCGGGGGACGCGGCGAACCTCGCGACGACGTGGCCGCCGCGCTGATCCTCCAGCAATTCATCGACCGCAGACGACAGGAATCTTCGTGATGCGCTCTCGCGATCCGATGCTGCTGGTGCTGCTCGTGGCGACGCTCTATGTCGTCGGCGTCGGTGCGATGCTGGCGTCGGCGTTGCGCGACTCGACCGACGATGTGTTCACCAGCGCCGATGACGCCGACCTTGCCGTCGCCCTGCTGCCGGTGGCCGCGACCGTCTGCTTCGACGTCGAATCGGGCGCCGGTGGCGAAGCGATCGCGTTGCGACTCGTCGAAGACCGTATCGTCGCCAGCGAGCGGCAGTTCGCGCTACTGCTGGAGTACGGCGGCGGCGGGAGCGAGTTGCGCGCCGGGCGGTACGAACTTGAACGCGGCCTGCCCGCTGCTGAGGTGATCCGTCGGCTGCGCGCGGGCGAGACGAATGAGTCGGTGATCCGAATCCCCGAGGGCCTGCGGCTCGAAGAGCTGGGCGACTGGCTGATCTCCGAGGGCGTCGCCGACGAGCAGAGTTGGCGCGAGGCGATCACGGGTGCGCGGCCCGAGTCGATCGTCGCTGATCGGCCGGAGGGCGCATCGCTGCTCGGCTATCTGCTCCCTGCGACGTACCCGACCGGCTGCGGCCATCCGCCATCGGCGGAGTCGCTGGTGAGCGACATGATCGGCGCGCTCGATGACCGGCTCACCGCGGACCTGCGCGCCACCATCGAAGAAGCGGGGTTCACGCTGCACGAGGTGCTCACGCTCGCATCGATCGTCGAGAAGGAAGCGATCCAGCCCGATGAGCAGCCGTTGATCGCGTCGGCGCTGCTCAACCGCATCGAGCTGGGGATCGCGCTGCAGGCCGACCCCACGGTGCAATTCGCGGCGGCGACGGCGAACGAGGGCGAGCGTGGCTGGTGGCCGGAGATCTTCCAGGAGGACCTCGACTTCGACTCGCTCTACAACACCTACCAGTATCCCGGTATCCCGCCCGGGCCGATTGCAAACGCCGGGATCGGCGCGATCGTTGCGGTGCTGAATCCGGCCGATACGGACTTCTTCTACTTCGTCGCGCGCTGCGATGGCAGCAACCGTCACGAGTTCGCCGCGACGCTCGAAGAGCACAACATCAACGTCGCGCGCTGTCACGGCTGAGCGGCGATGGCCACCCGCACCATCGCCCTGCTCGGCCATCCCATCGCGCACTCGCTCTCGCCGCGCTTCCAGCAGGCCGCGCTCAAGGCCGCCGTCGTCGACGCGACGTACGAGGCGTGGGACACCCCCGACGACGAGCTGGCGGATGCCGTCGCCCGGCTGCGCGCGCCGGGCGTGATGGGCGCGAACGTCACCGTGCCGCACAAGGTTGCCGTGATTGAACTGCTCGATGAGGTCGATGCGCTGGCAGAGCGCGTCGGCGCGGTGAACACGATTGTTCAGCGCGACGACTCGCTGCACGGAACGAACACCGATGTCCACGGCGTACTGACGGCGCTACGCGATGCGGACGTCGACATTCGCGGCAGTCGCGTCGTGCTGCTCGGCGCGGGAGGCGCTGCGCGCGCTGTCGTCGTCGCGATGCGCGAAGGTGGGGCGGGCGCACTGACCGTCGCGAACCGTACTGAGGCGAAGGCGCGCGCGCTGACGGACGTCGGCGGCGACGATCTGCCGGTTGACGTCTGCGCGCTGGACCCGGCATCACCGTCGCTGCGTGCGGCGATGGACGCGGCCAGCCTGGTGGTAAACTCGACCTCGCTCGGGATGCGACATGGCCCGGATGAAGAGGCGACGCCGCTGCCAGCAGAACTGTTTCACAGCGGCCAGGCAGCGTTCGATCTCGTCTACGCGCCGGAGCGAACGCCGTTCCTCGGGGCGGCCGAGCAGGGCGGGGCGCGCCCGATCGGGGGACTCGCGATGCTGATCCATCAGGGCGCGGAAGCCTTCCGTCTCTGGACGGGTCAGGAACCGCCGCTCGACGTGATGTTCGCGGCCGTGCGCGATTCGCTTAGTGAGGGGTAGGCAGCGATGGACATCGGCGTCGCAATCCTCGTCGCGGTTGGCACGCTCACGGGCTTCGTCGTGCTGCAGGCCGTGCTTGCTGCACGGCACTGGGATCGCGTGATCTCCGACGGAGACGTCGATGCTCTCAAGCAGGCGCTCGATGAGGCCCTCGACGACTGGCGCACGCGCCGTCCTCCGAAGGGCACGCCGCCGGCGGACTGGCAGGCGCTGCAGTCCGCGACGCTGGTTGCCGCTGACCGCGACCGCTGCCGCGTCTCGCTGCTCGCGAGCACAGACGTGCGCGTCGTGAACAACGAGCGCCATGACTTCGGCGGTGTCGTCGACGTTGGACGTCGGGCGGCCGTCTCGATGGCGGAGCGGCTGCTCTACGAGATCCCGCATGTGCGCTTCGACGCGGTGCAGATCGATGTCCACTCGCAGACACCGATCGAGGGCAGCAGCGGAAGCTGCGTGCTGACGACGCGCGTCTCGCGCGAGACCGCCTACGCGAGTGAGTGGGACAACGGCTCGCCGGAGCAGATACTGAGCGAGTGGGAGACCGCTGAAGCCAACGATGGCACCATCGATCCGGACGAACACGCATTAATCGTGGCGCAGGCACCCGGCGAGGTGCTGAGCCCCGGAGAGACGGTATGACTGGGTTTCGATATCTGACCGCGGGGGAATCACACGGGCCGGGCCTGACGATGATCGTCGAAGGCGTGCCCGGCGGCCTACCGCTGACCGAGGACCAGATCGCGAGCGACCTGCTGCGACGTCAGGGTGGCTATGGTCGCGGGCGGCGTCAGCAGATCGAGACCGACCGCGCGCTGATCACGTCAGGCGTGCGCCACGCCACGACGATCGGCTCGCCGATCGCGATGTGGCTCGAGAACGCCGACCACCAGAACGCCAACTGGCAGGTGCGCATGGCCGTCGGCGAGGTCGACGAGGACGTCGAACGCGTCACGCTGCTGCGGCCGGGTCACGCGGACCTCACCGGCACGCAGAAGTATGGCTTCGACGATGTGCGCCCGATCCTCGAACGGTCGAGCGCGCGCGAGACCGCGGCACGGGTCGCCGTTGGCGCGGTCGCACGGGCGCTGCTCGCGGAGATCGGCATCGAGATCCACTCGCACACCGTCGCGATCGGCGAGGTCGAGGCGAAGATCGAGGGTGAGATCGACTGGGCCGCCGTCGACGCCTCGCCGGTGCGCGTCGCCGACGCGGCGACCGAGGAACGCATGATCGCGAAGATCGACGCCACGAAGGAAGACCTCGACACCGTCGGCGGTATCTTCGAGGTACGCGCGTCGGGTGTGCCGATCGGCCTCGGCAGCCACGTGCAGTGGGACCGCCGCCTCGACGGCCAGATCGCGCAGGCCTTCATGTCGATCAACGCCGTCAAGGGCGTTGAGATCGGTGACGGCTTCGCGAACGCCGCGCGACCCGGCTCCGAGGCGCAGGACGTGATCCTTCCCGTCGAGCAGTGGGGCGACCGCCCGTGGGACCGCACGACGAACCGCGCCGGTGGCACCGAGGGCGGGATGAGCAACGGGCAGGATCTTGTCGTGCGCGCGGCACTGAAGCCGATCTCAACGATCCCGCGCCGCCTGGAGACCGCCGACCTCGCAACCGGCGAGGAGGCGACCTCCTTCTACGAGCGCTCCGATGTCTGTGTCGTCCCGGCGGGTGGCGTGATCGGGGAGGCGATGCTGGCGATCGTGCTGGCAAAGCTCGCACTGGAGAAGTTCGGTGGCGACCACATCGACGAGTTCAAGCGCAATTGCGCGGCCTACGTTGCCAGCATCGGGCCACGGGACGGGCGCGAATGAGCGCCGTCCAGCAGATCGTGCTTGTCGGGCTCTCGGGGTCCGGCAAGTCCACGGTCGGTCGTGAACTCTCCGAGCGGCTCGGTTGGACGCTGATCGATACCGACGACGTGATTGCGGAGCGGGCGGGGAAGACCCCGGCCGAGCTGATCACGGAGAACGGCGAACCGAAGTTCCGCGAGCTGGAGAGCGCCGTGATCGACGAGGTCGTGAAGCACATGCCTTCGGTGATCGCGACGGGTGGTGGCGCGTTCATCGCCGGACGCAACCGGCGCGCGCTCGGGGAGCGCGGCTACATCTGCTACCTCGATGCGACGCCGCCCGAGTTGGCGCGGCGGCTGCACCAGCAGGCCGAGGATCAGAAGCGCCCGCTGCTCGGCGACGATCTCGAGGGCGGTCTCTACCAGCTCGACCGCGAGCGTCGGCCGTTCTACAACCACGCCGACCTCTGGGTGCCGGCGCAGGGTGACGGCACGGATGACCACGGCTTCGAGGAGGTCGCAGACCGCATCCTCAGTGCGTGGTCAACGAACGCGGCGACGCAACTGCGCCAGGACCGACGGCTGGAGCGGCTGGCGGCGGACGCGCCCGCGCAGGTCCCGGCCGCGATCATCGATACCGGCACGGAGCGCTCTCCGATCTGGGTCGGCGCCGGCGAGCTGCAACGCTTGCCGGAACGCCTCAACCAGCTCGGGCTGAATGGCACCGTCTTCCTGATCTCGGACAGCGATGTGATGGAAGCCCACGGCCAGCAGATCGCGGACATCCTCCAGCGCGCCGGGATCGCCGGGGCTTCGTACGTCGTGCCGGCCGGTGAGGCGTCGAAGTCGCTGCGAGTCGCCGGTGAGCTGTACGCGTGGCTTTCGGAGCAGCGGACGGAGCGCAAGGACGTGATCGTCGCGCTTGGCGGTGGGGTCGTCGGCGATCTCGCCGGACACGTGGCCGCCACGTACCTGCGCGGGATCTCGCTGGTGCAGGTACCGACATCCGTGCTCGCGATGAATGATTCCGCGATCGGCGGCAAGGTGGCGGTCGACCTTCCTGCGGGCAAGAACCTCGTTGGCGCGTTCTACCAGCCGCGGGCGGTGATCGCCGACACGTCGACGCTGAGCACACTGCCGCGTCGCGCCTATCTCGAAGGCTTCGGCGAGGTGATCAAGCACGCGATGATCCTCGACCCGGAGCTGCTGCGGCAGCTCGAACGCCGCGGCGAGGCGCTGACGCGGGCGAATCCCGACATCGAAGCGCTCACCGAGGTGACCGCGCGCTCGGCGCGGCTGAAGGCGCTGATCGTCTCCAGTGACCCGAAGGAACGAGGATTGCGGGCGATCCTCAACTACGGACACACGATCGCGCATGCCATCGAGTCGGTGACAGGCTACAGCGAATACCTGCATGGAGAGGCCGTCTCGATCGGCATGGCCGGCGAGGCGCGCATCTCTGAGCGGATGGGGCTGATCGACGAAGAGACGCTAACGAGGCAACTCGATCTCCAGCGAGCGTTCGGCTTGCCGCTACAGGCCAGCGGGCTGGCCGGCAATGCGGTGCTCGACGCGATGCTGATGGACAAGAAGGTCGTGGACGGGCAGCTTCGATTCGTCTTGCTTGAGGGGATCGGTCACGCGGTCGTCCACGACGACGTGCCGGCTGACCTGGTCGAAGAGACCGTCAGGGGCCTCGTCGCGCCGTGACCGTCGCACAATGACGCAGGGCATCCGTGGTGAACCGCGCCGCATCGTTGGGCGCGCGACCGGCCGCGTGCAGGGCGTCGGCTATCGCGCCTTCTGCATCGAGGTCGCGATGCGCCTCCACGTCGATGGCTACGCGCAGAACCTGACCGACGGCACGACCGTGGCGTTCGAGGCGGAGGCCGACGAGTCGACGTTGCGGTCGTTCGTCGAGAAGTTGCGCGAAGGCCCCGCATTCTCCCGCGTCGACGACGTCGAGTACCGCTGGGAAGAGGTGACCGGCGAGTTCAGGGGCTTCGAGGCGGTGATCTGAGCGGTCTGCCGGCAGAACGGGCGCTAGTCGTCGTTTGACCGCCGCCGAATGTTGATCTGCACCGATTTCGGTACGCCGACACCCTTCAGTAGCTCGACCATCGCCAGCACCGAACGCCCGATCATCTCCGTCGGGAAGCCCCAGACATCGACGCGCTTGCCGTCGGCCTGCAGCGTGACTGCGATATCGGACTCGTCGGACAGCTCGCCGCCGCCGTCGATCAGTGCGCCTGGTTCGGGCAGCGGCGCTTCGCGATCGACGAGCATCACGTCGCACTGCTCGCCGGGCTCGATCGCATCGACGTCCTCCGGGCAGATCGCGTAGCCGTTCGCGAGCGACATCGAGGTCAGCACGCCTGAGCCCTGCGGGCCGGTAAGGCGGGCGATGTACTTGCCGTCAACGAGTTCGACGAAGGCGCGGGCGTAGAAGCGGCGGCCGTCGGTATTGCGGATGCGGTCGGCGGCGGTGGCGCGGACGGTTGGCCGCTCCCACGTCGCGCCCTTGCCGAGCATCGTGAAGATCGCGGCGCGGCCGAAGAGTTCCATCGTCATCATCGCGGAGACCGGGTTGCCGGGCAGGCCGAGGTGCGGGATGGTGCGACCGTCCGACGCCGGGAACGTGCCGAACGCCAGCGGTTTGCCGGGCTTCATGCGCACGGTCCAGAAGCCGATCTCACCCTCGCGCTCGAGGACGTCCTTCACGACATCGAAGTCGCCGCGCGAGACACCGGCCGAGGTCACGATCAGGTCGGCATCCGCCAGCCCCTCGTGGATGCGCGCGGTGAGCGCCTCCACCGTGTCGGTCGCGATATCGAGCGTGCGCGCGACCGCGCCGTAGCTCTCGACGAGCGAGGCGAGGCTGAACGTGTTCGAGTCGTAGATCTTGCCGGGCTCAAGCGGCTGGCCGGGGCGCAACAGTTCGTCGCCTGTCGAGAGGATCGTCACGCGTGGTCGTCGGATCGCCTGCACCGCGCCGAGACCGAGGGAGGCGAGCACGCCGATCTGCGCCGGGCCGAGCACGGTGCCGGCGGCGAGCACGGCGTCGCCCTCGCGGATGTCCTCGCCGGCGCGTCGGACGTTCGCGGCCGGCCGCGCTTCGACGTCGATGCGTACGCTCTCGCGCGGCGACTGATCCCACGGCGTCGCGACGTGATCCTCGTCCTGCTCGTCGGTCTCCTCGAACGGCACAATCGCGTCGGCACCGGCGGGGATTGGCGCGCCGGTCATGATGCGCACGGCCTCGCCGGGGCCGACCTCGCCGTCGAAGACGGAGCCGGCCGCGAGGTAGCCGCTGACGCTCAGGTTGAGCGGCGAGTCGTACGTCGCGCCCTCGGTGTCGGCGGCGCGCACGGCGTAGCCGTCCATCGCGGTGTTATCGAGTGGCGGAATCGAGAAGCCGGCGCGAATCTCTTCGGCCAGCACCTGTCCGCGCGCCTCCAGCAGCGGCGTCGGCGCGGCGTCGAGGGGGGCGAACTGCGCGAGGATGCGCTCGCACGCCTCCTCCACCGAGATCATGTCGGCGGGGAGGATGCTGCGCGCGTTCTGCGTGCTGGCGCTGTAGGTCAGTTCTTCCTGTGTCATGGACTCAGTGTATCTGAGGTCGCGACCAGGCTCTCAAGCCAGGCTCACCGCGAGGCAGGTCGTCGTGCGCTGAATGCCGTCGATGCCCTGGATATCCGCCGTGATGCACTTGCCGAGGTTGTCGAGGTCGGCCGCCTCAAGCTGCACGATCACGTCGAACGGCCCGGTCACCGTGTCGACGGCGCTCACAGTCGCCGTTGCGGACTTCATGTCGCGAAGCGCGAGCCCTACGGCCTCGGTGCGCCCAACCTCGGTCTCGACCAGGATGTATCCGCGGATGCTCATGTGCTGCCTCCCCGAGCCGTCCCGCCACTCGGCAGGCCGCCGCGCGGATCGTGGCTGCGAGGGCCGCGCCTGTCAACGGCGTGGGCGTGGCGCGGACAAGCAGAGAGCCCGGCATCGCCGGGCTCTCTTGGTTACGACTCGGTATGAGGCGCTAGTTGACTTCGAAGCTCGCGCTGCCCGGCACGCCGTCGACGGTTCCGGTGACGACGTATGTGCCAGTGCCGTCACGACCCTTGTTCACCTTGTACCAGGTGGAGAACTGGCCGTTCGAGTCCGTGACGCCAGACGCGCCCAGCGTGCGGTTCGGCGCGGCCACCGTAACCGAGGCGGCTGCTCCGACGACGGGGTTGTCGCCCGCATCGAGTGCAGTGACGACGATGTCGACGCGGTCCTTGTTCCCGAACGAGTCACCATCGATGTCAACGGTGACCGTGGCCACCGGCAGGGGGCCGACAGTCGTGGCCAGCGCGAAGTTGAGGTTGGCGGTCGTCACACCGTCGGTGACAGTCGCGCTCGCCGACAAGTCGTCATAACCGCTGGCGGAGGCGGTCACCGTGCGGCTGCCTGTCGGTACGCCGCTGATTGTGTAGTTGCCATTGACGTCGGTGCCTGCGGACTGGCCAGTGTCGGTCTCGACGCTTGCGCCCTCGATTGCGGCGCCTCCGTCGGAAGCGGTCACGGTGCCGGAGATGCTACCGGTCGTCGTCGGCGGAGGCGGAACTGGCTCGCCGTAGAGCGCGAGCACCCCGTCGATGTCGTCCTGGAGCAGCGTCCACACCACGCGGTTGTACGACGGCCACATCACGGCCTTGCCGTCGGTACCGCCGGTGTCGACGTCCGAGTGGCCGAGCCTAACCACGTGGCCGTTCTCGTGGAGCATGACAGTCAGGAGGTCGTAGTCGCCGGAGATTGGGTCCGGGGCCGTACCGTCGAACCAGTTGTATCGCGTGTTGATCGCGATGTCGGCTTCATCCGTCGAGGTTCCGAACCACGTCACAGCCAGCGTTCCCCGGCTCTTCAGTTCCATCCAGGCGATGTCGTTCTCTCCGTCGTAGAACTGGCGTCCCGGCGTCTCTTTGACGAGCGAGGGAAGACGGTTCGTTTCGGGGATGCCGTCAATGAAGCTGAAGCTGGACCCGTCGACGTTGTTCCACGGTGTCTGCGCAGCAACGAGCACGGCAGCTGCGTCGAACTGCGCATTCGCCGGGTTGTAGTTCTGCTGCGGCCCGACGCCGAGGGGCCCGCTGCCATTTCCGTCCCAGACGATGCCGTCGAAGGTGAATGCCGCCGAGTCGAACGGCCGAGCACCGTGATCGGCGAGCGCCTGATCGACGGCGGCTTGTCCATTCTGCCCGGGGCTGGCCACGACGACGACATGGACGATCGTGCGCTCACCATCGATGGTCGCCTGACCGAACCCCGAGACGATCTGTGGCGGCCCCGCTGCCTGCGTCGTGCCGCTCTGCATCAGGCCAAGGCCGATGCCAAGCGCCAGCGCGATGATGAGCGCGGCAAATGCTGTTCTTCGGATCATGCTCGGTTCCGTTCTGCGACCCGCCGACGGATAAGACATGGTGCTGCGCGGGCGTACGCCATGACCATCGCTCACCGGCGAACTTTCGGCATCGGTGGTGGCCCTATTCACACTCCCGCCTCACCCCGACGCCCGCTACACTCGCGACATGGCAGCAACGGTCGATCAGGTCGAGGAGCTGGGGCAGCAGGCGCGCGACGCGCTCAGCGCCGCCGCCGACGAGGACGCGCTCGAAGCGTGGCGAACCGGCACGCTCGGGCGCTCGGGGACGCTCACGGGCATCCTGCGCAGCCTCGGCGAACTCGATGCCGATGCGCGCCGCGACATTGGCCGTGCCGCGAACGTGTTGAAGAACGATCTCGAAGCTGCGTTTGAGGTCCGCCGTGAGGAACTACAAGGTGCGGCGCTGGCGACCGCCGTCACCGAGGGCGCGCTTGATGTGACGCTGCCCGGCCGGCCGCGCCGTCGAGGGGGCTTGCACCCGATCACGCAGACGATGCGCGACATCCTCGATGCGTTCCGGGGGCTGGGCTTCGACATCGTCGAGGGGCCCGAGGTGGAGCTGGACGAGTACAACTTCCAGCGCCTGCGCATCCCGATGCACCACCCGGCGCGCGATATGCAGGACACGTTTTGGATCGAGCCCGACAGCACGCTGCTGCGCACGCACACCTCGCCGATTCAGATTCGGTACATGGACGAGCACGAGCCGCCGATTCGCATCGCCGTGCCAGGCCGCGTCTACCGCTATGAGGCGACCGACGCGACGCACGAGTGGATGTTTCACCAGGTCGAGCTGCTCGCCGTCGATGAGGGCATCTCCATGGCCGATCTCAAGGGCACGCTGGAGACGCTGGCGCGCTCGCTCTTCGGTCCGAACCGCAAGGTGCTGCTACGCAACGGCTACTTCGCCTACGTCGAGCCGGGCGTTGAGCTGGCCGTCGATTGTTTCCGCTGCGATGGCGACCTCGACCCCGCCTGCCCGATCTGCCGCGGTGCCGGCTGGCTGGAGATCATGGGCGCGGGGATGGTGCACCCGGAGCTGATCGAGGCTGCGGGCTACGACTCGTCGCGCTACACCGGGTTCGCCGCCGGGATGGGGCCGGAGCGCATCGCCATGCTGCGGCACGGCATCACCGACATCAGGAACTTCTTCGCGAACGACCTCCGCTTCCTGAGGCAGTTCTAAGCGATGCTCGTCTCGATCAAATGGCTGCGTGACTACGTCGACCTGCCGGACGACGTCGATGTAGAGGCCGTCGCGCATCGGCTGACGATGGGCTCGGCCGAGGTCGAAGGCATCGAGGTCGTCGGCGCGCAGTGGGACCGCGAGCTCGTCACCGTCGGCAGTGTGCTGTCTGTCGACCCGCATCCCGACGCCGACCGGCTGCGGCTGGCGACCGTCGACTACGGCGGCGACGCACCCCAGCAGGTCGTCTGTGGCGCGCCCAACCTCGCCGAGGGCCAGCGCATCGCCTTCGCCCGCGCCGGGGCGACGCTCTTCGACGCGCGAAGCGGAGAAGCATCGACGCTGAAGCCGGCGAAGATTCGCGGCTTCGAGTCGTCCGGCATGGTGCTGTCCGAGCGCGAGCTCGGCATCTCGGACGAGCACGAGGGGATCCTCGTGCTGGCCGATGACGCGCCGATCGGGACCGCCGTTGCCGACTACCTCGGCGACACGATCCTGGACGTACATATCTGGCCGAACCGGCCGGACGAGATGTGCATGGTCGGCATCGCTCGCGAGGTCGCCGCCATCGAGGGCTCCGCGTGGAGCACGCCCGACGACAGCTACCCCGAGGCTGGTCCTCCCGCGGCCGACGCCGTGAGCGTCGCGATCGAGGACCCGGAACTCTGCGCCCGCTACGTTGCGACCGTCGTCGACAACGTCACGATCGGCCCCTCGCCGGAGTGGATGCAGGAGCGACTGCGTGCAGCCGGGCAGCGCCCGATCAGCAACGTCGTCGATATCACCAACTACGTGATGCTGGAACTCGGTCAGCCGCTGCACGCCTTCGACCTCGATGCGGTGCAGGGCACCGTCGTCGTGCGGGCTGCGCACGAGGGTGAACACATGACGACGCTTGACGGCGAGGACCGCGAACTGTCGACGGACACGCTGCTGATCACCGACGACAGTGGCCCGATCGCGCTCGCCGGCGTGATGGGCGGATTGAGCAGCGAGGTTGGTGACACCACGACCTCGATCCTGCTGGAAGCGGCCACGTTCGACGCGCCGACGATCCGACGTACCGCGACACGTCTCGGCATGCGCTCCGAGGCCTCCGCGCGGTTCGAGCGCGGCCTCTCCGCCGAGCTGCCGCTGCATGCCTCACGTCGGGCGACCCAATTGCTCATCGAACTCTGCGGCGGGACGGCTCGCTCCGGCGCGGTCGACGTCTACCCGCGACCGCACGTCGCGGCCGAGGTGGACGTGCCCCGCGCGCGCCTCGACACGCTGATCGGGTTCACCGTGCCGGACGAGGAGGTCGAACGCGGGCTGCGAGCGCTGGGCTTCGAGGTTGAGCATTCCGCCGCCGAGGGCGCTGACATCGGGTGGTCGGTGCGCGCACCGTGGTGGCGGACGGACATCGCCATCGCCGATGACATCGCGGAAGAGGTCGTGCGCATCGCGGGCTACGACCTGCTGCCGGCGACGACGCCGTCCGGTCAGATCCCGCGACGGGAATCGAGGCCGCTGATCGCGATCCGCGAGCGCCTCCGCGACGGGCTGGCTGAAGCCGGCATGCAGGAGGTGCTGACGTACACGCTGACCTCGGAAGAATCGCTGCGACGCGTGATCGCGGCCGACGAGCTGGCGAAGTTGAATCCGCTGCGCGTGAACAACCCACAGGCGGTCGACCGCGAGCTGCTCCGGCCCTCGCTGCGGCAGTCGCTGCTGGAGGTCGTCGATCGCAACATCCGCGCCGGTGCCGACGACATCGCTGTCTTCGAGGTGGCGCGCGTGTATCTCCCTGTGCCGGACGAGTCGTTGCCCGCGGAGCGGGAGCAGATCGTCGGCGCCGTGAGTGGTCTGGAGACCGACCGCTGGGGGCAGACAACCGAACGCCAGCTCGACTTCTTCGACGCGAAGGGTGCGCTCGAAGAGGCGATGCGGCGGCTGAACGTCGCGATCGACTTCGAAGCGGCCGACGAGTTCGGGATGCTGCCGGGCCGCGTCGCGCGACTCTCGATCGATGGCGAGCCGGTCGGCGTGATCGGCGAGATGCACCCGGCGACACTCGCGGCGTTTGGCATCGAGCAGCCCGTGACGCTGTTCGAGATTGACCTTGAGGCGCTGCTCGCGCACGTGCCGGAGCACCATCAGGCTCTCGACGTGCCACGCTTCCCGGCCGTCGAGCAGGACCTTGCGCTGGTCGTCGATGCCGCCGTCTCTGCCGCTGCGCTACAGGCGATGATCGAGCAGTCCCGGCTGGTCGCCAGCGCGCGACCGTTCGACGTCTACCGGGGCGACCAGCTGCCCGACGGCAAGAAGTCCGTCGCTTTCGCGATCGAGTACCAGGCGACCGATCGCACGCTCACCGGCGAGGACGCGAACAAGGAGCAAGACCGGATCCTCGGTCGGCTCACCCGCGAATTCGGCGCGGAGCCGCGCTCCTGACGCGAGTCGTCGCCTGGAACATCCGCGCTGGCGGTGGGCGACGCGTCGAGCAGATCGCAGCCCAGCTCGCACAGTGGGACCCCGCTGTTGTCGTGCTCTCCGAGTTCCGCGCGACCGCGTCGAGCCAGTGGCTGGCATCTGAGCTGGCAGCGCAGGGCTTGCCGTATCAACGCACGACGGCCGACCGACGAGAGGCCACCCGCAATGGCTTGCTCGTCGCTTCGCAGTGGCCGCTACGCCGGGTCGGGGTACGGCGTGCGCCCTCGCTGTCACATCGGTGGCTGCTCGCGCGCGTTGCCGCGCCGGAGCCGTTCACTGTCGGCGCGATGCACGTGCCGAACTATGTCAGCGGGCTGAAGGGCGACTTCTACGCGGGCGTGCTGGGCGTGGCGCAGCACTGGCGCGGCGGCCCCGCGATGCTGATCGGTGACACAAATACCGGGCTGCCCGGCATCGACGAAGAGACGTCGGTCTTCGGACCGCGCAATGAGCGCTGGATGCACGGCCTCGACGCCGCAGGATGGACGGACGCGTTTCGTTGGTTGCACGGGCAGCGACGCGAGTACACGTGGTACTCACCGAACGGCGGCAACGGCTTTCGGTTGGACGAGGCGTTCCTGCACCGCTCGCTACTGCCACGTCTGCGCGGGACGCGCCACGAGTGGGGCAGGGCCGACGGCAGCGGCGGCGACGCTCGTCGCGACGTGCTGAGCGATCACGCGGCCTTGATCGTCGATCTGGCGTCGGACGATGGCCAGGCCGGGACGGACTAGGCAGGCAGGCTAGGCGGCGGGTAGGGCGGCTTTCGCCTCGCCGGCGATGGCGCTGAAAGCCTCTGGGCTGCGCACTGCGATGTCGGCCAGCATCTTGCGGTTGATGTCGATGCCGGCGAGCTTCAGCCCGTGCATCAGCTTGCTGTAGCTGATCTCGTTGAGCCGGGCCGCGGCGTTGATGCGCGCGATCCAGAGCTTCCGGAAGTCGCCCTGTCGCTTGCGGCGGTGCTCGAAGGAGTAGTCGAGCGCGTGGATCATCGACTCGTGCGCGACCTTGTAGTTGGTGCGGCGCTTTCCTCGGTGGCCCTTCGTGCGGTCCAGCACCTTGCGGTGGCGGGCGCGAGTGGCAACTCGGTTACGTGCTCGGGGCATCGGTGTCCTCGAATAGTGTGCCAGCGCGAATCAGGCTGGCCGGGAAACTTCTCTCTGGAAGGGTAGAGCAGGCAGCGGTTATCCGCAGCCGCTCGGCGCTACATATAGGGAAGCAGCTTCTTCAGGGTCTTGTTGTGACTCTTGTCGACCTCGGTCATGCCGCGGATCGAGTAAAGCTTCTCGTTTCGCTTCTTGCTCTTCTTGTGGCTGCCGTGGTGTGCGCTCATGAACATGCGACCGGTGCCGGTCACCTTCACGCGCTTGGCAGTGCCCTTGTGGGTCTTCATCTTTGGCATCAGGCGCTCTCGCTCACGGGCTGGGCTGCTGGTTCATTTGTCGGACTCGCATCGGCCGCAGGCTCGGTGGCCGCTGGCTCCTGCTTCGCTGGTTCGACGATCATCGACATCGATCGTCCCTCCATATTGGGGTTTCGGTCAATCTTCGCGACGTCTTCGATCATCGCGTAGAACTTGTCGAGGAGTTCCCGACCAACTTCCGGATGGGTGATTTCGCGCGCTCGGAAGCGCACGGAGATCTTCACTTTGTCCCCGCCACCGAGCAATTTGCGCGCCGTCTTCGATTTGAAATCGAGGTCGTGCTGCGAAATCTTCACGCTACCGAGGCGCACCTCGCGCAACTCGACGCTGCGGGAGCCACGGCGCGATTCGCGCTCGCGTTTGGCCTGCTCGTACTTGAACTTGCCATAGTCGAGGAGGCGGCAGACAGGCGGATCCGCCGTCGGTGCGACCTCTACGAGGTCGAGATCGGCATCGTCGGCCAGACGCTGTGCGTCATCGACGGACATGATGCCGAGCTGGTCGCCGTCCCTGATCAATCGAACCTGGGGGACGCGAATCTCTTGATTAATCCGGAGGTCTTTGGCCAGTTGATTCTCCCATTCCTTGCGCCGCCATCTGGTCGACGCTTCAATTCCGAGTCTAGCATCTGTCGCGTTGCGGTGGAGGTGGGAGCTCGTTCCGTCTCCCTTTCGTCAGGCGTGGCGCCGATCAGCTGTCGCTGTCGGCGGGCTCGTACTCGATCATCAGGTCGCCCTTCTGATCGACGCGCTCGCCCTGGCTGAAGTGGACGGCGGTGATCGTCCCGGCGTGCGGCGCCTGCACTTCGTTCTGCATCTTCATCGCCTCAATCACCAGCAACGCCTGACCGACTTCGATCGTGTCGCCGACCGCGACGTGCACCTCGATCACCGTGCCGCCGAGCGGTGCAGTGATCTTCCCGATCGGGTCTTCGAGCCCGCCGACGGGGCCGCGCCGTCCCTTGCCGGTGCTGGCGGCCTCCACCTCAAATCGACGCCCGGCGGTCGTGACCTCGAATCCCGCGCCGCGGCGAGAGACGTACGAGGTGCTGGGCTGGCCGTCGATCAGAATCGAGAAGAGGCCCGGAAGCCCTGACGTCATCGCATCGACCTCCAGCGGATCGCCGTCGTCGATCGCCACGGTGATGCGGCCGTCGGATTCGTCGACGACCACGTTGTGTTCTTCGCCGTCTAGGAGGAAGCGATGCCGCGATGCCATCCGCGTAGCCCTCCGTCCCGCGTGCGCAGGTGGACGGCGGTCGCTCGCGAGGAGCGCTGCCATCCGCTGATCGGTGCGGCTGCCACAGCGTCGTGACCGTTCGCTCGCGCCATCTCGGCGGCGAGCGCGGCAACGACGAGCGCATCTCGCTGGCGAGGGTCGTCGGCCGGCATCTCGGACATCTCGAAGTTCGCTTCGAGCCAGCTCGTCGAGATCGCGCCGGAGATGAAATCGGGGTGGTCGAGCAGCGCGAGGTGGAACGGGATGTTGGTCTGGATGCCGGCGATCACAAGGTCGTTGAGCGCGCGCCGCATACGTTTCACGGCGTCCTCGCGGGTCTCCGCCCAGACGATCAGCTTGCCGAGCATCGAGTCGTAGTAGATCGGCACGTCGAGTCCATCGAAGAGCATCGAGTCGAAACGGGTGCCCGGTCCGAGCGGGGCCTCGACGTGTTCGATGACGCCGAGCGACGGCGCGAAGTTCTGGAACGGATTCTCGCCGTTGATGCGGCATTCGATCGACCAGCCCACCGGCTGCGGCGACTCATCGCCACCCTCGAAGGCCTCACCGGCGGCCACCGCGAGCTGCTGGGCGACAAGATCGACGCCGTAGACGAGCTCGGTCACAGGGTGCTCAACCTGCAGGCGGGCGTTCATCTCGAGGAAGTAGAACTGGCCGGAGGCGTCCATCAGGAACTCGACGGTGCCGGCGTTGCGGTATCCCGCGCTCTTCGCCGCGTTGGCTGCGGCCTCGCAGAGCTGCGCGCGAATCTCGGGTGTGACCGCGACGGACGGGGACTCCTCAAGCAGCTTCTGGTGACGTCGCTGCACCGAACACTCGCGCTCGCCGTAGGTGCGGACGTTGCCGTGGTTGTCGGCGATCAGTTGCACCTCGATGTGGCGGGCGGGCTCGACGTATTTCTCAAGGAAGATCGTCGCATCGCCGAACGAGGTCTCGGCTTCGCGACCGCTCGCGCGCATCGCCGCTCCCAGTTCGTCCATGCTCTCGACGAGCCTGATGCCGCGGCCGCCACCGCCTGCCGCCGCCTTCACGAGCAGCGGGAGGCCGATGCGCTCCGCTTCCCTTGTCGCGGTCGCGAGGTCGTCGGCGTCGATCTCGTTCGCGCCGGGAACGACGGGGACGCCAGCCTCTTCCATCAACCTGCGTGCGGAGACCTTGTCGCCCAGCGCCTGCATCGCGCTGGCGGGCGGGCCGATAAAGATGATGCCGGCCGCCTCGCAGGCGTCGGCGAATGCGGCGTTCTCGGAGAGGAATCCGTAACCGGGGTGGATTGCGTCGGCACCGGTCTGCCTTGCCGCTTCGATGATCTTTTCGATCACGAGGTAGGACTCGGTCGCCGGACCCGGTCCGATATGTACGGCCGCGTCGGCGTTACGCACGTGCAGCGCATTGCGGTCGGCGTCCGAATAGACGGCGACAGTCTCGATTCCGAGTTCGCGGCAGGTGCGCTGGACGCGCAGTGCGATTTCACCACGATTGGCGAGCAGTACCCGTTTCAACACGCTGCGCGCACCTCCGGCGTCTGCTGCCTGTCCGCTGATTTGAGCCGCGTAAGCCTGACATGCAGGCCCGGGTGCGGCAACCGCTCGCCCGGCATGCGGCTAGTCGGGAACCTCGACGATCGGTGCGCCGTGGTGCGCCGTTCGGTCGTCGCGCTCGTCGACCATGCGGTCGATCAACTGGAAGAGCGGCATCGCGCCCAGGTCGTCGCCGCTGCGGTCGCGCACGGCGACCTCGTCGGCTTCCTGTTCGCGGTCGCCGACGACCAGCATGTACGGGATCTTTTCAAGCTGCGCCTTACGGATCTTCGCGCCCATGCGGTCGCCGCCGTCGTCGACTTCGACCCGCAGCCCGTGCGACTTCAGTTCGCGTTGGACGTGGTGTGCGTAGTCCTGGTGACGGTCGGCGATCGGGATCACGACCGCTTGCACCGGCGCGAGCCAGAGCGGGAAGGCACCGCCGTAGTGCTCGATCAGGATGCCGAAGAAGCGCTCTTCCGACCCGAAGATGGCGCGGTGCACCATGAAGGGCCGGTGCTCGGCGCCGTCTGCGCCGACGTACGTCATGTCGAACCGTTCCGGCAGGTTGAAGTCGAACTGGATCGTCGGGCACTGCCACTCGCGACCGAGGGCATCGACCAAATAGATGTCGATCTTCGGCCCGTAGAAGACGGCATCGCCCTCCGCGATCTCAAACTCGGTGCCGGTGCGCTCGAGCGCCGCCTGCAGTGAGGCTTCGGCGCGGTCCCAGTCCTCGCTACTGCCCGCTGCCTTCTCGGGTCGCGTCGCGAGCTTCGCCTTGAAACGCTCGAATCCGAAGATGCCGAGCAGCCGCAGCGCGAACTCGACGACGCCGACGACCTCGTCCTCAAGCTGGTCGGGCGTGCAGATGATGTGCGAGTCGTCCTGCGTGAAGCCGCGCACCCGAAGCGCGCCGTGCAGCGTGCCGGATCGTTCATAGCGGTAGACGGTGCCCAGTTCGCCGAGTCGCATCGGCAGCTCGCGGTATGAGCGGCGCGTGTTGTTGTAGATCTGGACGTGGAACGGGCAGTTCATCGGCTTGATGTAGTAGTCGTTGCCGTCGATATCCATCGGCGAGTACATGCCGTCCGTGTAGAAATCGAGGTGGCCGCTCGTCTCCCAGAGCGTCGCCCGCCCGATGTGCGGCGTGAAGACGAGGTCGTAGCCAGCAGCAACGTGCTCCGCCCGCCAGACGTCCTCCATCTCCATGCGGATGCGCGAACCCTTCTGGTGCCAGTACATCAGGCCGGGGCCGTACTCCTCGTGCATCGAGAAGAGGTCGAGCTCGCGACCGAGCGTGCGATGGTCGCGCTTCTCGGCCTCTTCGACCGCCGCGAGGTACTGGTCGAGTTCCTCCTGAGTTGGGTAGAGCGCGCCGTAGACGCGCTGCAGCATCTGGTTGTTCTCGTCACCTCGCCAGTAGGCCCCGGCGACGCTGGTGAGCTTGAAGGCGCCGACCTGCCCGGTGCGATCGGTGTGGCCGCCGCGGCAAAGGTCCTGGAAATCGCCATGCTTGAAGTGGCCGACCGTGTCGTCCTCGATCTCGTCGATCAACTCGAGCTTGTACGGCTGGTCGGCGAAGATGCGCCGCCCCTCGTCCTTCGGAATCTGCTGGCCCTCGATCGCGACGTTGCGCTTCACCGAGCGTCGCATGCGCTTCTCGATCTCGACGAGATCGTCCGGCGTGAGGGTGCGCGGGAGTTCGAAGTCGTAGTAGAAGCCATGGTCGATCGGCGGTCCGATCGCGTACTTGGCGTCAGGGAAGATCTCCAGCACCGCCTCCGCCATCACGTGCGCAGCGGAGTGCCGCATGCGGAAGAGTTGCTCCTCCGGGTCGAGATCCTTGAACGCTACGTCTGCCTGCTCTGCCATCGCCATACTCCCGTTGCCTGATCGTCCCCACGGACCCTGATCGTCCCCAAGGACGTTGTCCCACAAATACAAAACACGCCCACCGTCAGGGACGGGAGGCGTGCTCACGTGGTTCCACCCTAGTTCCCCTCGCGCGATGCACAGGGCACGCACGAAGGCTCAGGGGCCGGTAACGGTGGCTGACCGCCGCGGGTTCGCCCGCGGGCTCAGAGGTGGTGCCTGTTCGCTCCGGCTCCGGGGCTTCCAGCCGATGCCCCCGGTCTCTGCGAGCCGTGCCAGCGAGTGGCGTGTCCTCATCATCGCTCGTCTTTCGCGTTCGGCTGAACGCGGCAAGCACATCGTAACAGGCGAGGTGGGAGCGTCGATAGACGTCGATAGATATGTGCCACGGCGCTATGACGCTGGGGGCACGGATGGCGATCAGTGGAGGGGGTGCGGTGGTGGGCGATACTGGACTTGAACCAGTGACCTCTGCGATGTCAACGCAGCGCTCTAGCCAGCTGAGCTAACCGCCCGAAACCGATGTCGAGCCTATCGTCCGGCTGAGCCGAGCGTCAACGCGATGCTCGGCACCGTTCCGGTTCGTTGACACCTTGAACAGCCACCTGCTAGCGTCCGGCGCGAGTTGGCCAGTGGCACCGTCCGGCACCCCTTGTTAGGATGCCGACGGGCCTCTAGCTCAATGGCAGAGCAGTTGACTCTTAATCAACCGGTTCGGGGTTCGAATCCCCGGGGGCTCACCAAGTCAGGAAGTGATCTCAGGAAGTGATCCAGTACCGTCTGACGCGCAAAGCGCGGGGAAGTGTCGGAACTGGTAGACGAGCATGATTTAGGATCATGTGCCGCAAGGCGTAGGAGTTCGAGTCTCCTCTTCCCCACCAGAACAATATGTGCATAGTGACAGCGGCGGGGTATCCACCACGAGCCAGATGACCGAGGGGGGTCCATGGCGAAGCTACTCGAAGTAAAGAACCTCCAGACGTACTTCTTCACCGAAGAAGGCGTCGTCCGCGCCGTCGACGGCGTGGACTGGGAGGTTGAGGAAGGCGAGACGCTCGGTCTCGTCGGAGAGTCCGGCTGCGGTAAGTCCGTGACGGCGCTCTCGATCCTCAGGCTGATCCCGAACCCGCCCGGTCGCATCGTCGACGGCGAGATCTTGTTCGAAGGACAGGACCTGCTGCAGATCAGCGACGCGGAGATGCGGTCCATCCGCGGCAACCGCATCGCAATGGTCTTCCAGGAGCCGATGACCTCGCTGAACCCGGTACTCACCATCGGCGGACAGCTGATGGAGTCGATTCAGCTGAACATGGGCATGAACGACGACGAGGCGCGAGCGCGCTCCGTCGAGTTGCTGGACATGGTCGGTATTCCAGAGGCGGACGCTCGCCTCGACGAGTACCCGCACCAGTTCTCCGGTGGCATGCGACAGCGCGTGATGATCGCGATGGCGCTCTCCTGCAACCCCAAGCTGCTCCTCGCGGACGAGCCCACGACGGCGCTCGACGTGACGATCCAGGCGCAGGTGCTGGAAATCATGGCGCGACTGGCGAAGGAGCTGGGGACCGCGGTGATCGTCATTACCCACAACCTCGGCGTCGTCGCTCGCTACGCTGACCGCGTCAACGTGATGTACGCGGGCAAGATCGTGGAGATGGGTTCCGCAACCGATATCTTCATGGGCCCACGGCACCCCTACACAGTGGGCCTGATGGACTCCGTGCCGCGTCTCGACGAGACCGAGCACGTGCGACTGGCCACGATCGAGGGCCAGCCGCCACTGCTGATCGACCCGATCCCGGGCTGCCCCTTCGAGCCGCGGTGTGACTGGCGTATCGATAAGTGCTCCACTGACGCACCGGCACTTGAGACGCGGGGCGAGGGACACGTCGCCGCTTGCTGGCGCGACCCCAAGACTGACGACAGGACCGTGAACCAGGGGGCGCCCGCTGCTGCGGGTGCTCAGGGCTAAGGGACGTAGCGAATGACAACAGACACTACTACCACCGCCGCTGGGACGAAGGTCGCAATCGGCGAGACGCTGCTTGAGGTCGAAAACCTGGAGATGTATTTCCCGGTGACCGCTGGATTCCTCGTCCAGAAGAAGGTCGCTGACGTTCGTGCCGTTGATGACATCTCATTCCACGTGAAGCGTGGTGAGACACTCGGGCTCGTCGGCGAGTCCGGCTGTGGCAAGTCAACGACGGGCCGCGCGATCCTGCAGCTTCACCGCCCGACCGGCGGCAACGTGATGTTCGATGGCGAGGACCTGACGTTGATCGGTGGCAACGAACTGCGCGCCTTCCGGCGTCGCATGCAGATGATCTTCCAGGACCCCTATTCCTCGCTGAACCCGCGCATGAGCGTCGGGTCGATCGTCGCTGAGCCGATGGTGATCCACGGCCTCTACAAGGGCCAGGAGCGCAAGGAACGCGTCGAGTACATCCTCAACGCAGTCGGGCTGAACCCGTACTTCGCGGGTCGCTACCCGCACGAGTTCTCGGGTGGCCAGCGCCAGCGCATCGGTATCGCCCGCGCGCTTGCGGTAGAGCCAGACTTCCTAGTCTGCGACGAGGCGGTTTCCGCCCTCGACGTCTCGATTCAGGCGCAGATCATCAACCTGCTGGAAGACCTCCAGCAGGAGTTCAACCTGACATACCTCTTCATCGCTCACGACCTCGCGGTCGTGCGGCACATCTCCGACCGGGTCGCAGTGATGTACCTCGGCAAGATGATGGAAGTGGCGGACTCGCTTGAGCTCTACCAGAACCCGCTGCACCCATACACGAAGGCGCTGCTGTCGGCCGTCCCGATTACGGACCCGGAAGTAGAGCGATCGCGCGAGCGCATCATCCTCACGGGCGATGTGCCGTCGCCGTTGCGACCGCCTCCGGGCTGCGTGTTCAACACTCGTTGCCCGATCGTGATCGACGAGTGCCGGGAGCGGGTTCCGGAGTGGCGTGAGGTCGCGACGGATCACTGGGTGGCCTGCCACCGCGTCTAGCACCTGCCGCATGGCGAACTATTCGAGGGCCCCGCAAGGGGCCCTCGTTCTGTCTGCGCCGTCATCCGGTGGCATTGCGTCGGTGCGTCTGCGCGAGGGCCCGGCTACGATGGATCGATGGACCAGTCACGGATCCGCAACTTCTCGATCATTGCGCACATCGACCACGGCAAGTCGACACTCGCCGATCGCATGATCGAGTCGACCGGCGCCGTGGCGGCTCGCGAGATGCAGGATCAGCTGCTCGATCAGATGGATCTGGAGCGCGAAAAGGGCATCACGATCAAAGCGCAGGCCGTGCGCATGGAACATGCCGTCGACGGCGAGCAGTACCAACTCAACCTGATCGACACACCGGGCCACGTCGACTTCTCGTACGAGGTCTCCCGCGCGCTTGCGGCCTGTGAGGGTGCCGTGCTGGTCGTTGATGCGACGCAGGGCATCCAGGCGCAGACGCTCGCCAACGTCTACCTCGCGATGGAGATGGACCTGACACTGATCCCCGTGGTGAACAAGATTGACCTGCCTGCCGCTGAGCCCGAGCGCGTTGCGCAAGAACTGATTGACGTCATCGGTTTCGACGACGATCAGATCATCTTCGCCTCCGCGAAGAGTGGCGACGGAATCACCGAGATTCTCGACGCGGTGGTCGCGGCGGTTCCGGCGCCGCAGGGTGACGGCGATGCCCCGCTGCGGGCGCTTGTCTTCGACGCCAAGTACGACGCCTACAAGGGCGTACTCGTCTACGTCCGCGTGCTCGATGGTCGCGTCGATGGCCGCGAGCCGCTGCGGATGATGCAGCAGCAGCGCCGCTTTGAGCCGGTCGAGGTCGGCTGCTTCCGGCCCGCGTTCGATCAGGTACCGTCGCTCGACGTCGGCGAGGTCGGCTACATCGCGACCGGTCTCAAGGGCGTGAACGAGAGCCGCGTCGGCGACACCGTCACCGTCGACCGGGGCGGCGCGATCGAGGCACTCGAGGGTTACCGGCCAGCGAAGCCGATGGTCTTCGCCGGCATCTACCCGACGGACGCCGAGACGTACCCGCGGCTGCGCGACGCGCTGGAGCGCCTGACGCTGAACGACGCCGCCCTCAGCTGGCAGCCTGAGACATCGACCGCGCTCGGCTTCGGCTTCCGGTGCGGGTTCCTCGGACTGCTGCACATGGAGATCATTCAGGAGCGACTGGAGCGCGAGTTCGACCTTGAGCTGATCACGACGGCACCATCTGTCGAGTACGAGGTGAGTCGCACCAACGGCGACGAAGTGCTGGTCGACAGCCCCTCCGAGTTGCCGACGCCAAACGAGATCCAGGAGATCCGCGAGCCATGGGTCGGGCTTTCCGTGACGGTGCCTGCACGCTACCTCGGTGCGGTAATGGGAATCGTCGAGGAGCGCCGTGGGGAATTCCGCAAGATCGAATACCTCGATCACGCCGACGACGAGGGCGACTCCCGCGTGCTCGCCGAGTACGCCGCGCCACTCTCTGAGATCCTGATCGACTTCTACGACCAGTTGAAGTCGCGGACGCAGGGTTACGCCTCGCTCGACTACCAGCTCGAGGACTATCGGGCGTCGAAGGTCGTGCGGCTCGATATCCTCGTCAATGGCGACCCCGTCGATGCGCTCTCAGCGATCATTCCGCGCGAGAACGCCGAGGTGAAGGGCCGCCAGCTCACGTCGTCGTTGCGCGAATTGATTCCGCGCCAGCTCTTCGACGTGCCGATCCAGGCGCTCGTCGGTGGCCGCATCGTCGCGCGTGAGACCGTGCGCGCGATGCGCAAGAACGTGCTCGCCAAGTGCTACGGTGGCGACGTGACGCGGAAGCGGAAGTTGCTGGAGGCGCAGAAGGCCGGTAAGAAGCGTATGAAGATGGTGGGCCAGGTCGAGGTACCGCAGGAGGCCTTCATGGCCGTGCTCAAGCTGCGCGACTGACCGGCCGGAAGCACACACCGGGAGCAACCCATGTCACAAGAGGTCGTCACCCCCCGCATTCGCGGATTTATCGCCACCAACGCACACCCGGACGGCTGTGCCGCCAACGTGCGCCAGCAGATCGAGGTCGCCGAATCCGATCTGCCGGGCGCGGGATTGGATAACGTGCTGGTCGTTGGCTCCAGCACCGGCTACGGGCTCGCGAGCGCGATCAGTGCGTGCTTCGGCTATCACGCGAAGACACTCGGCGTCTGCTTCGAGCGACCGTCGACGGAAGATCGCGGCGCAAGTGCCGGCTGGTACAACCTCGCCGAGGCGCACCGCGCGGCGGCCGAGCAGGGCCGCACGCTGGAGACGATCAACGGCGACGCGTTCTCCGCCGACGTGAAGGCGCAGACCCTCGATGCGTTGCGCAGCCGCTTCGGCAAGGTCGACGTGCTGATCTACTCGCTCGCGGCACCGCGCCGGGAGGACCCGGACGGCGAGGTCTGGAACAGCGTGCTGAAGCCGATCGGTGCTCCGCACACGTCGAAGACCGTCGACCTGCGCAATGCGACGGTCGAGGAGCAGACGTTCGATCCAGCCGACGACGACGAGATCGAGGCGACCCGTCGCGTGATGGGTGGCGACGACTGGGCCGACTGGGTCGAGGCGCTACAAGACGCCGACCTGCTGGCCGACGGGTTCCGCACCGTGGCGTACAGCTACATCGGGCCTGCGGTGACGCGGCAGCTGTACCGCTCCGGGACAATTGGACGAGCGAAGGAACACCTCGAGGCCACCGGAAACGACCTCTCCGCCGGGCTAGCTGAGCGCCACGACGGGGGCGCGTGGGTGAGCGTGAACAAGGCCGTGGTCACGCAGGCGTCCGCCGCGATCCCTGGCGTGCCGCTCTATCTCGGCATCCTCACGAAGACGCTGACGGCACGCGGTCTCGATGAGAGCCCGATCGAGCAGATCGTGCGCCTCTTCGCCGATCACATCGGACCGGGCACCTCCCCGCAGGTCGATGCTGCTGGCCGCATCCGCCTCGACGACCGAGAGATGCTGCCCGAAGTGCAGGATCTGGTCTCCGACGTCTGGGACGAGGTGACAACCGAGAGCCTGGAGGCACTTGCAGACTTCTCGGGCTATCAGCGGGCGTTCCGGCAGCTCTTCGGATTCGAGGTCGACGGCGTCGACTATGACGCTGCCACCGAGACCCATCGCGAGCTCGCCTAGCCACCGCTGGCGGGTGCTCGCTGCGCTGCCCGCGTGAGGACTCGGGAGCCCGGCACTATGACGCCAGATCGCGCGCTGCTAGGATCGTGGCGGTCGTGCTAGGTGGGGAGCTAGCGGTGCCCTGTACCCGCAATCCGCTTTAGCGGGACTGAATGCCCGTCGAAGGCCTGATGAACTGAGGACTGCTGCCGCAGGGTGGTGTTGAGAGTTCGGTCCTGCGCGGCGATGCCCGGCTAACTCCGTCAGGTCCGGAAGGAAGCAGCGGTACGTCGGTCACATCGGGTGCCGTAGGGTCGCCGGGCTTGAGCCAGCCGGTGCTGGCAAGCTTGGATCGCCATGACAACGACGGGGCACGACCACTCTGAATCTTCATCGTCGAATGCTCGGCCATCGCGGCCAGCGGGCGGGCTGAGGTAGCCATGGGCCTTCGCCGTTCATCGGGGCGCTCGCAGGGCGGTTCGCGAGGCCGCGCAGGCCGCGGCAGCGACGACTCCGAAGCTGCGCTGCCGGAATACTTGCGTCGGATGGGACTGACGCCGCGCAAGGCGCTCGGCCAGCACTTCCTGATCGATGAGTTCGCGCTCGGAGCGATCGCGGACGCCTGCGGGCTCGATGAGAGTTCGACGGTCTTCGAAATCGGCTGTGGGCCCGGCGGCCTGACGGAAGAACTTGCGAAGCGCGCTGGCCGCGTGGTCGCGGTCGAGATCGACGAGGATCTGGCGGCGCTCACCCGCAGCCGCCTGACCGGTCACCCCGGTGTCTGCGTCGTTGCTGCCGACATCCTCGACTTCACGCCAGCCGAGTTGCTCGCCGAGTGCGACGCGACAGCTCCCTACGTCGCCTGCGGCAACCTGCCGTACTACATCACCCAGCCGATCGTGCGACGGCTGCTCGAGGCGGAGATGCCGCCGACGCACATCGTCGTGATGGTGCAGCGTGAGGTCGCGCGCCGCCTCGTCGGAGGTGAGGGGCAGGAGTCGCTGCTCTCGATGTCAGTGCGCTGCTACGGCAACGCCGAGATCGTGCTCGACCTGCCGGCCTCGGCGTTCTGGCCTGAGCCGAAGGTGCGCTCCTCGGTGATCCGCATCGAGCGGCTGCCCGAGCCGTTGGTGCCAGCGGCAATCGTCGATCGCTTCTTCAACCTGCTGCGCGCCGGGTTCGCCGAGCCGCGCAAGCAACTGCACAACACGCTGCGGCGGGCCTTCGATCTCTCTGCCGAGGAGATCACGTGGCTGCTGACGAACGCACAGATCGATCCGAAGCTACGTGCCCAGCACGTCGGCTTCGAGGACTGGCAGCGGCTCTATGACCTCGTCGAGGGGCGGCACGCGGAAGTGTTCGATGTCGGCTAGCACGACTGACGGTGCGGCGGCCGGCCTGCGGCTGCTGGCGCCGGCCAAGATCAATCTCGCGCTCGAGGTGCTCGGCCGGCGCGACGACGGTTTCCACGAGATCGACACGGTGATGACCACGATCAGCCTCGCCGACCGCGTGCGACTGCAACCGTCGGACGAGTTGAGCGTGAGCTTCGACGGTCCGCACGGCGGCACGATCGAGGACGACCTCTGCACGCGCGCCGCGCTGGCGCTGGGCGAAGCGAGCGGACACGACCCCGCCGTGCGCATCGAGGTGACGAAGGAGATTCCGCTCGCTGCCGGCCTCGGTGGCGGCTCCTCGGACGCCGCTGCGGTGCTGCGAGGGTTGAACCAGCTCTGGGGCCTCGGCTGGACAGCGGAGGAGTTGTCGCGCGTCGCCGCGTCGCTCGGCTCGGATATCCCGTTCTTCCTGCAGGGAGGGGCGGCGCGCTGCAGCGGACGCGGCGAGATCGTCGAGCCGCTGCGCGACGTGCGCGATCTGCGGCTGCTGCTGCTATTCCCGCCGGTCACGCCGGTGCCCGACAAGACGGCCCGGCGCTATGGGGCGCTCACCGCCGACGACTTCAGCGATGGCGAACACGTACGACGGGTCGCCGGCCGTGTCAGACGCGGCGCGCCGCCGCCGGTTAACGATCTCGTCAACACCTTCGAGGGCGTCGTCGAACGCAGCGAGCCGGAGTTGCTGGCGCACTACGCGACCTACCGCAGGTCGGGCGTGCCGCAGGTCCACCTCTGTGGGGCGGGGCCAACCGTATATCTGCTGGTCACCGATCTCGCGAAGGTGAAGGCGCTGCGCCACGACTTCGAGATGCTTGGCGCCGACGTGGTCGATACGCGGACCATCGGCCACCGCGATGCAGTGGCGATCCAGAGCGATGCCTGACGGCGAGACGATGCAGGCGCTGGTCGCCGGGCTGATTGCCGGCGCCGCGTGCAGCTTCGCGACAACGACGATCCTGCTGATCGCACTCTCACGCGACCCTCGCTGGCTCGGCCGGGCGCCGAACCTGCACGTGCCGCTGCCGCTGCTCGGCGTCGTGATCGTGAACGGCATGATGCTCGGCTGGACCGCGCTCGGGCTGGTGCTCGGTGCGCTCTATCTCGGCACGGCGGACGGGGACGCCGACGGTGGCAGCGATCTGCTGTTTGGCGTGGTCGTTAGCGGCGCGATCGTCGTTGTGCTCGGGGCAGGGAGCTACATCCGTGGCCGCGTCACGTGGCCGATGCTGGCGACTGCGCTCTCGGCGATGCTCTCGTTCGCCGTCGTGCTGCCTTTGCTCGCAGCCTGAGCGGAGCGGATACTGGCTCGCAGGGTCGAGCATCACGTATGCTCGGGCGCGCGCGATTTGGAGAGCACACTGGAACTCATCGACGGCCTCCAGGGCACGATCATCGACATGCACTGCCACACCTCCGGCGGCTCGTCCGACAGCATGCTGGACCCGGAAGAATTGGAAGAGATCGCCGCTGAGGCTGGTCTCAGCGGGATCAACATCTCTGAGCACGACAAGGTCTGGGAGCGCGGCGCCCAGAGCGCCTACAAGGGTCGCCACCCCGACTTCTTCGCGAACTTTGCGCTTGAGGTCTCGACCGAGCTCGGCCACATGATCGCGGTCGGCTTCACCGAATACGTCGGCGGCATCCAGCGCCCGGAGAAGCTGCGCGAAGAGCTCGATAAGATCGGTGGCTTCCTGATCGTTGCCCACCCCTTCCGCCACGTCTTCGACCCCGTCACCGCGATGCGCAAGGGTGGCAAGCCTTTCGACATGACGCCGGAGCAGGCCGCTGAGATGCCTGTCTTCGACCTCGTCGATGCGATCGAGGTCTCGAACGCCAGCAACACGCCACGAGAGAACGAGTTTGCCTACGAGGTCGCGATGATCCGCGGCACGCCGCGCACCGGCGGCTCGGACGCACACTCCAAGAGCGGCGTCGGCAACTTCGCTACCGGATTCGAGAAGGAATTTCGGACGTCGGCGGAGCTCCTCGAGGAGCTGCACGCGGGTCGGTTCGAGGCGGTGCACCGCACTGCCGCGGGACGCTTCGTGCGCTTCCAGACGGGTAGCCTGGACGCGGCGGCCTCCGACACGCTCTAACGCAGGCACCTCCCCCGAGGCTGGCAAGGCGGGCGCATGCCCGACGAATTCGTTGCGATCGACCTTGAGACCACCGGCCTCGATCGGTCGTCTGACCGCATCACCGAGGTAGGCGCGACGCGCTTCAACCTCGCTGGCGAGGCGGAGTCGTTCCAGTCGCTCGTCGACCCCGGGATCCCGATCCCGACGATGATCGAGGACCTCACGGGCATCACCAACGCGGACGTCCGTGGCGCGCCCACGATCACCGGCGTCGCAGCCGAACTCGCGGCCTTCTGTGGTTCGCGTCCCGTGATCGGGCAGAACGTCGCCTTCGACACCGGCTTCCTGCGCGCCGCCGGTACCGAGCTGGCAGGGCCGCCGCTCGACACGCTCGATCTCGGCTCGATCCTGCTGCCCACGGCATCGCACCTCGACCTCGCATCGATGGCGGAGCTGCTCGGCGTTGATGCCGGCACGCACCATCGAGCGCTCTCCGACGCGGAGACGACGCGGGACGTCTTTCTGCGGCTGCTGACGCTGCTCGAGCGGCTGCCGCGCGCGACGCTACTCGACATGCTCGCCTTCGCTGAGCGCGCGCGCTGGCCGCTGGCGATGGTCTTCGCGGACGTGCTGGAGCGATCCAGCGGGCAGGGCAGCGAAGGCGGTGCCGATGGCGTCGGTGAGCTGGTCGCGAGCGGAACGCTCTCGCTGCCGAAGCTGCCACCGCCCGCGCCTGCGCTGTTACCGCGCGACGTGCCTCGCACGGTGCCGGCAGAGGACGTCACGCAACTTCTTGAGCGCGCGGTCGAGCGGCCGATCGTCGAAGGCTTCGAGCCGCGGCCGGGACAGGTGCAGATGGCGCAGGTCGTCGGGCGGACGATCGCAAGCAACGCGCATCTCGCCGTCGAAGCGGGGACCGGCACGGGTAAGTCGCTCGCGTATCTGCTGCCGTCGCTGCTGCACGCCTATCGCAACGACGACCGCGTCGTGATCTCCACGCACACGCTGAACCTGCAGGAGCAACTGGCGGGTAGCGACATCCCGGCGGCGGCGGCGCTGGTCGAGGAGATGGAGGGCGTGGAGCGCGGTTCGATCCGTGCCGTGATGCTGAAGGGGCGCTCTAACTACCTCTGCCTCGAACGCTACGCAGACCTGCGCGAGGCGCAGCGAGAACTGACCATTGCCGAAGCGCGCCTGCTCTCGCGGCTCGCGGTCTGGGTACCGTTCACGGAGACCGGCGACCAGGCCGAGCTCTACATGCCGTTCGATGATCGAGGCCCGTGGAGCGAACTGACGGCCGACTCGAACGACTGTCTTGCGCGTCAGTGTGCCTACGTCCGCGACGGTTCGTGCTTCCTCGTCCGCGCGCGACAGGCAGCGACGGCCGCGCATGCCGTCGTCGTCAATCACGCGCTACTGCTGACCGCGTCGGCGGGCGCGACGCAGGCGCTGCCCCCGTACCGCCACCTCGTGATCGATGAGGCACACCGGCTCGAGGAGGTGGCGACGGATCAGTACGGCGCGATGCTCTCGTTGCGCGATCTCGAGGCGACGCTCACCGAGATGGGCGCTTCGGCCGGGACGGTAGGCAGGCTGCGCAGTGCGGCGGCCGACGGCTCGCCGCTCTCGCCTGCCGCAGGCCTGCTGGCGATCGCCGACAGCGTCAGCGCAGCCGCCACTAGCACGCGCGAGCGGATCGCCCCGTTCGCCTCGATCCTGCGCATGTACGCCGAAGACCGACGCGAGTCCGGGACATCCGACGGACCCGGCGGCGAATTGATGCTGACCTCCGCGCGCCAGTCGCAGCCGCTGTGGGCGGACGTCGAGGAGACGGCGATGCAGCTCGACGTCACGCTGCTCAACCTCGAGGAGCGACTGCGGCAAGCGTCTGATGCCGCGTCGACGCTCAGTGGCGCGGAGGCGCCCGGCGTCGATCGGCTCGGCAGCGACCTCGGACGCGAGGCAGAGGCGATGCATCGCACGCGGGAGACGTTGATCGATGTCGCGCTGAAGAGCGACCCGCAGCAGATCGTCTGGATGCGCGTTGACGAGCGCGACGTGCGCGTCAACATCGCGCCGCTCGACGTCGCAGGCCAGCTTGTCGACGACCTCTATGCCGACTGCGAGTCGGTGGTCGCGACCAGCGCCACTCTCACGACCGGCACGTCGTTCGATTTCGCGGTGGAACGTCTCGGCCTCGTGGAGCCGGACACGTTGCAGGTGCCGTCGCCGTTCGACTTCCGCAAATCGGTACTGGCGATCGTGCCCACCGACGTTCCCGAGCCGACCGCAACCGGCTACGACTCAAGCATGCACCGGGCGCTCGGCGATGCGGCACGCGCTGCCGGTGGCCGCACCCTCGCGCTCTTCACCTCGCGTCGGGCGGTGCGGGCGGCGGCATCGGCGCTGCGCGATCCGCTCGCGGCGGACGGCATCACGGTGCTGGCGCAGGGCGTCGATGGGTCGCCCGCACGCCTGCTGCGCTCGCTCGCCGAGCGACCGCGCGCGCTGATCCTCGGCACCGCCGCGTTCTGGGAGGGCGTCGACGTGCGTGGGCAGGCGCTCTCGCAGATCGTGATAGCACGACTGCCGTTTCCGGTGCCGACCGACCCGATCTACGCCGCGCGCGCCGAGCAGTACGACGATCCGTTCGGCGAGTACGCAATCCCGCGAGCCGTACTGCGCTTCCGGCAGGGCTTCGGGCGGCTGATCCGCGGGACGGACGAGCGCGGTGTCTTCATCGTTCTCGACAGCCGCATCGCGTCGCGGCGGTACGGCGAGGCCTTCCTCGACGCACTGCCGGACTGCGAGGTGCGGGAGCTCACAGGCGCTGCCGTGGGAGATGCCGTAGCAGCCTGGCTCTCGTGACCGACGCGCCGCGCTCCGGCGTCTGGGCGCGCGGGCTTGGTCTGGCGCTCCACCACTTCGACGGCACGCTGACCGATGCGCTGCGACGCGCGCTGCTGGACGGCGTCGAGCGCGGCTACGAGGGTCCGCTTCCCGACGCGCCCGACGAGGCAAGCTGGTTCGCGGTGAAGGTCGATCGGGCGACCGTCGGTCTGCTAGCGATCGAGCGACTGATGGCCGAGCAGACAGAGACGGCGACCGTGCACGCGATTGCGATCGCGACGGAGCAGCGAGGCAACGGCTACGGCACGCGGACCCTGCGCGTCGCGGAACGTCGACTGCGTCGAGAGGGTGTCGCGCGGTTCTACAGCCGTGTGCCGCGCAGCAACGGGCGGGGCCTCTACTTCATGCTGCGAGCGGGATACGCCCCGATCGCGCCTCCCGAGCACGACGGCGCGACCTGGTTCGAGCACGCCGCAGACTGACTACGCGTTGCCGCCGGGACCATCGTCGCGGTGACCGCCCGCGCTGCGCTCGCGCTGCTCCGCCCGCTCCTCCAGCCGTGCCCGCGCCCAGCGTCGATAGCTCCGGGCAGCGAGGAACGCGATCGCGAGGTAGAGCAGCACGTCGAGCGTCTGCGTGGCGGCGAGAGGGAGGGCGACCATCCAGCGCCCGAGAAGGATGCCGATCGCGAGCATCCAGAGCGGTGAGAGGGAGCTACGGGACGAGCCGCTCTCACTCGGCGGCGGCGGCAGACGTCGATCGCGACGCCGGGTCATGATCCGTCGATGCGGCGGTAGCGACGGCGGCGGGCGGGGCGCTGGCGGCGCGGCGGCGGCTCCGAACGCGACGCGGGCGGTGCGGCGGTCGGATCGGACGTTGCCGGGCTTCCCGTCGATGGAAGCGCAGCGGGTGGCGGGGCCATCCCGGCCTCGCTGAGCTGCTGGAGAATCGCGTGCGCCGGATCGCCGCTTTCCACTCGCGCTTCTTCGTCCATCTCGTCGATGCAAGTCTGGCAGTAGAACTGGACGCCGAGCGTGGGGCCGAGCCATGCATCGCCGTGGTCGAGGCCGTCAGTGTCGTTCCGCGGGTTGAGATGGAAGAGGTTGTCGCACTGGAAGCACACCTCAAGCAGCGAGCGGTCGGGCTCAAGCTCGTTGCAGACGAGGCAGCGATCGGTGTCGGACGGGGCAGTCTCAGTCATTCGCTGGCTTCGAACCTTCCCGATCTCCCGTCGCAGGCGACGTTGGCGCGAGCGCGCGTCGAGCGTCTGCGGCGCTGCTCAGGTTGCCGAGATAGCGTTCTCGGCGCAACCGCCTGAGGGTGGTGCCGAGCACCGGTCCCGGTTCGTAGCCCATTCGCATTAGCGCGATTGCGTCCAGGGGAGAGCGTGTCCGCTCCCACCGACGGAGGTCCCGCTGCAGCGGGCGCTGGCCTTCAGGATCGAGCCAGAGGGCTGCCTTGCGCACGTCCGCGTCGCTGGCTTCGAAGGCTTCGACGTCGATCGCTGCGCCATCGCGAGCGGTGGCGGCCGCACGCAGCCGCGCCGTGGCGCTGACGACATCGCGCACGCTGCGCGGCGGCGCGAGGCGCGCGATCGCGGCGTTGCGATGCCGCAGCGGTGCCAGCAGCAACGCGAGCAGCAGGGCAGGGGCGTGAGGGCCGGGGCGATGCCGGAGGGCGCGCTGCGCCTCGGGCGCGAATGCGAGGTCGCCGCCGCTACCCTTCAGCACGCGCCACTCATCCAGCAGGCGAAACGTCGCCAACGTCCGTCGTTCTCCCGCCGCGCGCTCGAGCTCCGCCCAGAGCCGGCGCGAGGAGAGCCGCCGCAGCCCACCGACGCCGATCGCAAGCAGTTCCGCAGTCTCGTCGTCGAGCCGCAGCCGTAGCCGTGCCGCGTAGCGCGCCGCGCGCCAGATGCGCGTCGGGTCGTCGATGAACGAGCGGTCGTGAAGCACCCGCAGGCGACGGGCCGCGAGGTCGGCGAGACCGTCGAACGGGTCAACGACCTCGCGACGGCGGGGGCCGGTCAGGCCGAGCGCGATCGCGTTCACCGAGAAGTCACGACGCGCGAGATCTTCCTCGATCGTCGCGCCGGGCGTCACCGCCGGCAGCGCGGCCGGTCGCGAGTAGCGTTCCGTACGCAGCCACGCGAAGTCGATCTCGTCGTGATCGACCGAAACAGTGGCGGTGCCAAACGTAGGGAAACGCCTTACGTCACCGCCGACGAGACGAGCTACGCTTTCCGCCAGTGGGGCGGGAGCCCCGTCGACAGAGACGTCCACATTCTGTACGGGGAATCCCATGGCGGAATCGCGAATCGCCCCACCAACGAGCCAGATCTGGCGCTGCTCTTCGGAGGCGACAGCGATCGTTGCGTCGAGCAATCGGCGCGAGACCGGGGTGAGGGAGCGACGCACGTCGGTGATGTTCGGGCGCTTAGGCAGGTGAGCGGTTCTTGACACTCGCTACCAACCCTTCCTAGTCTCAATGCAAACCTGTGTCGCGATTCTGCCGAAAGTCGTGACGAACATCGTACGCGGACGGGGCCGCTGCGATGCGAGAGGTGAAGGTTTGAGTGTCACAACCCCGGATCTCTCTGCGCTTCAGCAGCGTATCGATCTCCACTTTCGAGACGAGGCGCTACTACGGCTGGCACTCACGCACCCTTCCTACGCGAACGAACACCCCGAAGAGGGCGGCGAAAATAACGAACGCCTCGAATTCCTCGGCGACGCAGCCCTCGGCTTCGTCGTTGCTGAGGAACTGTATCTGTCATTTCCCGACGAAGAGGAAGGGCGCCTCACTGAGTGGCGCTCTCAACTCGTGATGGGCGCGTCGCTGGCAGTCGTTGCCACGCGGCTCGACCTCGGCTCGGAGCTGCGGCTCGGCCGCGGCGAGGAGACGACCGGCGGGCGTGAGCGCCCGAGCAACCTGGAGCGCGTCTACGAGGCGTTGCTCGCGGCGATCCTGCTCGACCAGGGCATCGACGCGACCAGGGCGTTCATCAAGCGGACGATGGCCGACGAATTTGATCAGCTGACGGCCGATCCGGCTGACCTCAATCCCAAGGGCGCGTTGCAACAGCTCGCGCAACAACTGGGAGAGGGACCGGGCGGTAGACCGGAGTACGTGACGGTTGATGCACAGGGTCCAGAACACGCACCCCACTTCGAGGTGGAGGTACGGCTGGACGGCGAAACCCTTGGGCGGGGTAGCGGAACCAGTAAGCAGGTGGCAGAGAAAGCAGCGGCGCAACAAGCGCTGCAAGCTCTCCGCGCCGCTGCCGGGAAGGCGCAACCCTAGATGCATCTCAGACGGCTTGAGGTACACGGCTTCAAAGCATTCGCCGAACGGCAGACGTTCGAGTTCGGCCCCGGCATGACGGTGGTGATGGGGCCAAACGGCTCCGGCAAGTCGAATGTGCACGACGCGATCCGCTGGGCACTCGGCGAGCACGCGTCGCGTTCGATCCGCGCCCGCAAGACGGAAGACGTGATCTTCTCCGGTTCCGATTCGCGACGTCAGATGGGTACCGCTGAGGTCACGATCACGCTGGACAACAGCGAGGGCTGGATGCCGATCGACTTCAACGAAGTCACGGTGACGCGTCGGGCGCATCGTTCCGGCGATAACGAGTACCTGATCAACGGCCAGAAGGTGCGACTCTCGGACGTGCTCGACCTCTTCCGCCAGGCACATGTCGGGCAGAACTCGTACGCGATGATGTCGCAGGGGCTCGTCGACGAGGTGTTGGCGATGCGTCCCGTTGATCGCCGCGGCCTGATCGAAGAGGCCGCCGACGTCAAAGGCCACCGCCACCAGCTGCAGCTCTCGGAGCGCCGTCTGACCGAGACCCGCGACAACCTGGGCCGCGTGCGGCTGCTGATCCGCGAGGTCGAGCCGCGACTGCGCCAGCTAGAGCGCCAATCGAAGAAGGCGGCGCGCTACCACGAGATTCAGCGCCAGCTCCATGACGCGCTGCAGACGTACTACGAGCAGGAACTGCGAACGGCGAACGAGACGCTGGTCGCCGCCCGCGCGACGCACGACCAGCAGACGCAGGCGTTCGCCGCTGCACAGACCGAGATCGCGGGACACGACGAGGGGGTGAGTGGCTTCGAAGTCACCGTCCGTGAGCGCACCGAGGCGCTGGCGGCCCTGCAGACGAAGGAACGCGGCCTCGCGGAAGAGGGACTGCGTCTTGAGCAGCAGATCGCGCTCGCCGAACAACGTCTCGAGCTGCTGAAGCGCCGCATTGCCGACATCGAGGCCGAGCTCGCCGCATCGGCGGAACTCGGCGCCCCCACCATCGAGGAAGACAGCGAACGGCTGGCGGCGCTCGAACTCGCCGTCGAGCAGGCTCGCGCTGCGCTCGAACGCGAGCGTGAGGCGATGCAGGCCGCCGACGCGGCCGCCCGCGACGTGTTACGCGAGATCGCCGAGGCGGAGGCCCGCAGGACACGACTGGAAGTAGAGCGCACGGATGCCGCTCGCCGCATCGAGGAGTGGGAGCGTCGCCGAGTTGAGGCCGGCGCGGCCCGCGAGGGTGCGGAGGAGCGCCGCGACGAATTGCTGGGTGAACTGCGCGTGCTCGGCGGTGACGCATTTGAACTCGATCGTCGTGGCGCAGCGCTCGCGGCAGGGGCCGAAGATGCGCGGCAGAACCGCGACGCGACCGAGAATGCGGCGGAGCAACAGCTCACGGCACTGACCGAGGCGCGCGACGCGGTGCGCGCGGCGGAGACGCAGGTCGTCCAATTGCGCGAGCGTGGTGAGCTACTGGCGGCGCTGGCCGAGCAGCAGCCGGAGGCGGGCGCGTCCGGGGAGCAGGCACTGATCGCCGCGGCCCGCGAGGCGGCCGACGGCGGAGAACCGCTTGCCGGTGTGATCGGTGCCGTTGGCCGCATCATCAGCGTGCCGGACGGGCTAGAGCCGGCCGTCGAGGCGGCGCTCGCCGATCAGTTCGTGGCGATCATCGTCGAGCGCGAGGAGGACGCGATCGCAGCGATCGAGTTCCTGCGCGATACGGGCGCCGGGACGGCGACCGTGCTGCCGCTCGATACGCTCGACCACAAGTACCCGCTGAACTTCTTCAACGAGCGAGGTGTGGTCGGTGTCGCGGCGCGACTCGTCAAGACAGAGCAACGCTACCGTCCGCTGATTGACAGCCTGCTCGGCCGCACGATCATCGTCGATGACCTCGATGTCGCACGACGCATGATCAAACGCGGACTCGGGTCGGTCGTGACGCGCGACGGCACCCTGCTGCGACCCGGTGGCGCCTACTACGGTGGCCGCGTCGGCTCCGGTGGGTCTGCCGCTCGTAGCGGCTTCGCACTGCAGTCCGAGATCGACGCGATTCCGCAACGGGTCGCCGAGGCTGAGCGAGCCGTCAGCGCAGCGACACAACACCAGGACGCAGCGGAGCAAGCGGTCGTCGAGGGTCGAGCGGCCGTCGTCCGTGCCCGTAGCGGCGTGGACGAGACGATCGAACTGGCGCGTGAGCATGCCCACCGGGTCGCCGACCTGAGGCGCGGGCAGACGGCGCTGTCGGCCGAGATGGCGGGCATTCGCGCCACGCTCGCAGTTGCGACCGACGAGAGTGGCGGCGACGCCCCGCGGGAGGCCCGCATCGAGGCCACGCGCGGAATCGAGGCGGTTGGACGCGCGCTGGACGCGATGCGCGATCGCTCCGAGGCGGTCGTACGCGAGCGCGACCGGGCGGCCGAACGTGTGACGGCAGCGGCAACCACGCTGGCTGCTTCGCAGGGCACGCAGCAGGCGGCGCTTGAGGAGCGACAGCAACAGACCGAAGCCGCTCGTCGAGCCCAGGAACGCGCCGAGAGCCTACGGGCCGAACAGCAGAAGGCACGCGGGGAGATCGAGGACCTTGAACTCTCACTACGGGGCCACCGCGAGCAGGCGGCGAACAACCGCAGCGCGCTGGCGCTGGCGCAAGAGACGATCGGCCCGGCCCACGCCGCGCTCGCGGAGGCGACCGAGGCACAGCGCGATCTCGTCTCGAAGCGTGGCGAGGTGCAGGCGCGGCTGATGGCGACCGAGCGCGCGACGCTGCAGGCGGATAACGACCTGCGCGAGGCGGCGACGCATCTTGAGACGTTGCAGCGTCAGGTCACCGACGAGGGCATGAAGCTGGCCGACGACGGCACGGTGCGACCGATCGAGCCAGCGAAGACGGCAACCGACGACGCTGAAGGCGCGGAAGCAGCCACCGCCGGAGCCACAGGCGATACCGTCGATGAGGACAGCGAAGCGTCGGACGGTGACGACGCGGATGGCGAAGGGCCAGACACTGCCGAGGCGCCGGCCGTCGTCGAGGCTACCGCCGAGACGCTGGCGTCGTTCGCCCCGATGCGCGGTGGCGCGGTCGTTGACCCGATCGCATTGCGCGACACGATCAGCGAGCTGCGCGGCGAGGTCCGCGCACTCGGTTCGGTGAACATCGAGGCTGTCGAGGACCTCACGGAGGAGCGCGAGCGGCACGACTACCTCTCCGAGCAGGTGCAGGACCTCGAGGCGGCGGAGATCGAGCTTCGCGCGGCTATCCGTGACCTGCGGCGTCTGATCCGCGAGCGCTTCAGCGAGACGTTTGTGGATGTGAACGAGGCCTTTGGTGAGTACTTCCAGCGCTTCTTCGGTGGCGGCACCGCATCGCTCTCGCTCGTGCAGTCGGACGATGACGACGACGAGGACACCGACCCGGGCGTCGAGATCACCGCTCAGCCGCCGGGTAAGCGCATCGCGTCGCTGAACGTGCTTTCGGGTGGAGAGCGTGCGCTGACATCGGTTGCACTGCTCTTCGCACTGCTCTCAGTGAACCCGGCTCCGGTCTGCGTGCTCGACGAGGTCGATGCGGCACTCGATGAGGCAAACGTCGGCCGCTTCGTCGAGACGCTGCGCGAGCTCTGCGAGAATTCGCAGTTCATCGTGGTCAGCCACAACCGGCGGACCTTGGAGGCCGCCGACTCGATCTACGGCATCTCGATGGGCGAGGACTCCGTATCCCGGGTGCTCTCGCTGCAACTCGCGGACCTGCCGAACGCGTCGTAGCGGCTCCGCGCGTGCGGCCGTGCCCGCTCGCGGCGTAGGATCGGTGCGCACCCACCCATGCAGCCCACGGAGATTCGATGACGCCCTTCGGACGTCGTAGCAAGGACGACGCCTCGGCGACCGAGCAGGCGCTCGCGCCAACGCGTCGCTCGTGGCTCGGCCGCCTCTCCTCGGCATTCCGCTCGACCGACGTCACCGATGAACTCTGGGAGTCGCTGGAGGAGGTATTGATCGGCGCGGATGCCGGCGTCGGCACGACGATGGCGGTGCTCGATCGCGTGCGTGCGTCAAAACCCGGGTCCGCCGAAGAGCTGCGGTCGCAACTGCGCGACGAACTCGTCGACGTGCTGGAGCAGCCGCGCGCCGATGGCGGGGGCGTCTGGGACGACCTCGATGCTGTCTCACCGGCAGTGGTGCTCGTCGTCGGGGTCAACGGCAGCGGCAAGACGACCGCGATCGCGCGTCTGGCCCACCTCGCGCATGAGGACGGCAGGACGGTGCTTTGCGCCGCCGGTGATACGTACCGCGCGGCCGCAATCGAGCAACTGCAGACGTGGGGCGAGCGGCTCGGCTTCGACGTGATCGCGCACCAGCAGGGCGGCGATGCTGCCGCCGTCTCGTTCGATGCGATCGACGCCGCGAAGGCACGCGGCAGCGACCTGCTGCTGATCGACACCGCGGGACGCCTGCAGAGCCGCCAGAACCTGATGGACGAGCTGGCGAAGGTCGGCCGCGTGATCGAACGCGGGCTCGGCCGCAGTGCCGATGAGGTGCTGCTCGTGATCGACGCGACGACCGGGCAGAACGGTCTCGCCCAGGCGCGCGCGTTCACCGAGGCCGTCCATGTCACCGGCGTGATACTCACGAAACTCGATGGCACCGCGAAGGGCGGCATCGTCTTCGCGATCGCGGACGACCTCGGGCTGCCCGTGCGCTTCGTCGGTACCGGCCAGCACGAGTCGGACGTCGCTGCCTTCGAACCCGCGCAATTCGTCGACGCCCTGCTCGCACCGAGCGACGAGTCGTAGCGGCGGCCATGTTCGAGGCGATTCGCTGGTATCTGGCGCTGACAGCCGTCGGTGCTGGCGGCCTGCTGCCCGCCGCAGTGCTGTTCGGGCGGCTGCACTCGCGCGGCGTGCTCTACGCCCGTCCGCTCGGACTGCTGCTCGTCACATACGTCGTCTGGCTCGCGGCGGCTCTCGGACCGCTCTCGTACGGAACGGGCCTCGCCGTCGGGGTGACCGTCGTGCTGTGGCTCGCAAGCGCCTCCGTCGCGTTCCTGCGACCGACGCTCGTACTCGAGGTCTGGGAGCGTCGAAGGTACCTGCTCGCGGGCGAGGTGCTGGTGATCGTGCTCTTCGCGCTGTTCGTGCTCGTGCGCGCGCAGACGCCCGACGCCCAGTTCACCGAGAAGCCGTCCGACCTGATGGTGCTGACTGCCGTCCACGAGGCCGAGAGCTTCCCGCCCCGCGATCCCTGGTACGCCGGTGAGCAGCTCTCCTACTACCATCTCGGACACACCGCCGTAGACGTCACGGCGCGGCTGGCAGCAGTCGACGTCGGCAGCGCGTTTAACCTCGGCCTCGCGGCGGCCGGCGCTCTCGCAGGGGCGGCGATCTTCGCTCTCGCCGGCGACGTGCTCGCGTTCTCGCGACGCAATCGACGCGCCAGCATCTACATCGCCGGGGCGGTCGCAACCACCAGCCTGCTCTTCCTCGCCACAGCCGAGGGCGGCATCGAGTTGTTGTCTGCAAACGGCATCGGTGGCGAGCGCGTCTGGGGCTGGATTGGCGTCGATCGGTTACCGCCACCAGCGGGCGCGACGAACGGCGTCCCGGATGGCTTCTGGTGGTGGTGGCGCGCGACCCGCGTCGTGCCCGGCACGATCACGGAATTCCCGGCGTTCTCGCTGATCCTCGGCGACCTGCACGCCCACGTGCTCGCCCTGCCGCTGGCTGTGCTCGCCGTTGCCGTCGCCGCGACAACGTTCGAGGGCACGACACCACTGACGTGGCGGCGCTGGCTGGCCGATCCCCCACTGCTGGTCCTGAGCGCGCTGCTCTTCGCCGGCCTCGTGATGACGAATAGTTGGGACGGCGTGCTGTACGGCGTCGTCTGGTTCGCCGCCGCCGTCGCGGTCTTCGTCAGCGTCGGCTGGGGCCTCGGCGGCGCGCTCTTCGGCGCGGTGCGCTACCTGCTGCCGCCGACGCTCGTCGCGCTCGTGATCGCGGCTCCGTTCCTGCTGACACTGCAGGGTGGCGGGCGAGGCATCGAGTTTGTCACTGAAGCGCCAGTCGACCCGGTGCGTTTCGCCGTCGTCTGGCTGCCGCTCGCGCTGCCGCTGATCGCCGCAGTGCTGCTGCTGCGACCGCGCCTCTCGGAGGCAGGCGTCTCGCGCGGGATCACGCTAGCGCTGCTGCTGCTGCTCGGCTGGGTGCTGGCGGCCGTCGTCTCCGGCGACCGCACGACGTTGGAGTTCCGTGGCAGTAACTGGCTGACGCTCGGCGCGTTGGTGCTGCTGAGCGGTGTTGGCGGAGCGGCTTCGGCGGCGGCCTACCGCGATAGAAACCGAGGGCGTGCGGCCTGGCTCGGGATCGTGGCGATCACGTCGGCACTGGTGCTGACGGCGGAACTCGTGCAGGTCGCTGTCTCCTTCGGTTCGCGCTGGAACGCCGTCTTCAAGTTCTGGTACGGCGGCTGGGTACTGCTCTCGATCGCCGGTGGCGTCGCGATCGGCGAGGTGATCGATCGCCTGCCGCGTCGACGTGCCGGGCTGCCGGTGCTTGCTGCCGTCGGCGTACTGGCAGCGCTGTACGCCGGTTCGCTGCTCTACGCGCCGGCTGCGACGATCAGTCGGGCGCGCGAGGGCCAGAGCGTGGGGCTCGATGGGCTCGCCTACCTCGATACTGTCGACCCCGCGAGGGCGGAGGCGGCGCGCTGGGCGCAGGCGAATCTGGGAGCGTCGGACGTGCTGCTGGAGGCGGTCGGCAAGAACTATTCGACGGGCAACATGGTCTCTGCGGTCAGCGGCGTGCCGACGCTGCTCGGCTGGCCGGGCCACCAGTGCGACTGGCGCGGCGACGTGGCGCAGTGTCGCCAGCACGGCGAGACTGCCGACATTGCGGCGCGTCGTGCCGACGTCGATCGTATCTACAGCGAGGGGGCGACGGAGCGCGGACTTGAGGTCGCACGGGAGCGTGGCGTGACGTACGTCTATCTCGGGCGCGAAGAGGCGCAGCAGTTCGGCCCCGACGTAACCGAGCGCTTCGCTGGTTGGCCAGTGCGCTTTGAGCGTGATGGCGTACGCATCGTGGAGGTGCCGAGGTGAGACTCGTCGAGCGTATGCGCGGCACCGCTGCCCGCGTCGATCGCGTGACCGCCATCGTGGTGGCGATCACCGCCGTCGCGCTGTTGCTGCGCGTCTACGACCTCGGATCGCGAGCGATGCACCACGACGAGTCGCTGCACGCGACGTACGCCTACTACTTCGCGCAGGGTCTCGGCTACACGCACGATCCGCTGATGCACGGGCCGCTGCAGTTCCACCTGATCGCGTGGCTCTTCCGGCTCTTCGGCGACGGCGAGGCGATGGCTCGCCTGCCCTCGGCGCTCGCTGGCACCGCGCTCGTCGCGTCGCCGCTGCTGCTGCGGCGCTGGCTCGGGGGCACGGGCACAGTCGCGGCGGCGGCGCTGCTGACGTTCTCGCCATCGCTGCTCTACTTCTCGCGCTTCGCCCGCAACGACCTGCTGATCGCCCTCTGGACGTTTCTGATCGTGGTCGCGATCTGGCGCTACCGCGAGGAGGGCGACTGGCGCTGGTTGCCGCTGCTCGCGATCAGCCTCGCGCTCTCCTTCGCAACCAAGGAGACGACCTACATCACGGCCGGGATCCTGCTGCTGTACCTCAATCTCACGCTCGGCCTCGCACTGCTCGCGCGACGACCGAGCGTTGGCTGGCGTCGAGCGGTCGAGGCGGCACTGCTGATCCCGTTCGCGTGGGTGGTCGCGGCGCTCTGGCGTCCGCTTGCGACCCGATTCGCGCCGGGCGAACGACCTCGTGAAGTCGATCTGCTCGTCGTGCTCGGCACGCTCACGCTGCCGTTTCTCGCGGCCTTCGCGCGCATCCCGTACGAGGCGCTGGTGGGCGTACCCGGCGACGACTATCGGCTCGCGCTGACGTCGGTGCTTTCGCTCTTCGCCGTCAGCGCGGCGGTCGGGCTGTCGTGGGACCGCGAGCGCTGGGCGGTGCTGTTGGCTGTGGCGCTGCTGATCGTCGTTCCGCTCTACACCACCGGCTTCACCAACCTCGATGGCGCGGGCGGAGCGTTCTGGGGCTCGCTCGACTACTGGATCGACCAGCAGGAGGTGAAACGGGGCGGCCAACCGTGGTTCTACTATTTCATGATGGTGCCGCTGTACGAGTTCGCGGTGCTGCTCCCCGCGCTCGCGGGAACGATCTGGTTGCTGCTGCGCGGTGACCGCCTGATGGCGTTGCTCGCATGGTGGGCCTTCGCAACATTCGTGGCGCTCACCGCGGCCGGCGAGAAGATGCCGTGGCTGACAGTGCACATCGCACTACCGCTGGCGCTGATCACTGCCCACGCAGTCGGCGCGGCGGGTCGCTCGCTGCTGGCCGCGCAGCGACGACGGCTACCAGCGGTCCAATTCGCGGTACCGGCTGCGGCCACGCTGATAGCGGTGGCGCTGCTCGGGCTCTCCTTGCGGACGGCCGTCGGCGTCGCGTTCCAGCACTCTGACACCCCGACCGAGCCGCTGATCTACACCCAGACGACGCCAGAGGTGCCGCAGGTCCTGCGCGAGATCGAAGCTGTGGTGACGGCGAGCGACGAACCCGTGCCGATCCTCGTCGATACGATGCAGTCGCTGACGTGGCCGTGGGCGTGGTATCTGCGGGACTACGCCGATCTGCGCTATGGCGACCCCGGCGAGGTCGACGCCACCGATCGGCAGGGCATCGTGATCGCGACCACCTCCACATTGCTCGCCAACCCGGAGCTGGAGTCGCAGTTCGCGCGCTCGCTCCCGTACCGGCATCGCTGGTGGTTCACGGAGGGGCGCTACCGGGGGACTACGTGGGGCGGGCTGCTCTCCGGCATCCGTGATGGGTCATTGCTCGCCGATTGGCGCGAGCTCTACTGGAGTCGCGTCGATCGCGAGACGATCGGGTCGCTCGATGCCGTCGTGCTCTTCCCGCACCCGTCGGAAGCACGTTGAGCCGGCTTCAGCGATCATGAGGGCGAATCAGTGAACGGACCCGCCGTTGCTTCATAACCGCCGCCTCTATCTCGGCCTCGCGGTTAGCGTGCTGTTCCTCGCGTTGCTGCTCTGGCAGGTCGACTTTCAGGAGCTACGAACCTCGCTGCGCGAGGTCGATCCGCTCTGGCTGCTACCGGCCGCGCCTGCGTACGCGCTCGCGCTTTGGTTCCGTGCGTTGCGCTGGCGCACGATCCTCAAACCGTCGATGGACATCGGCACACGCGATGTCTTCGAGTTGATGGTGATCGGGCTGGCGGCGAACAACATCCTGCCTGTGCGTGCCGGCGAGTTGATCCGCGCCGGCCTGCTCCAGCAGCAACACGGCGGACGCTGGACGATCGGCTTTGGCACGATCCTCGTCGAACGGGTGCTCGATGGCCTCGTGCTCGCGGCGATCCTCGCGGTCACGATCGCGCTCGTCGGCGGCACCGCGCTGCTCGGCCTCGTCGCGATGCTCGCCGGCGTGGCATTCGTGTTCGCGACGCTGCTGCTCGTCGCGCTGGCCGTGCGGCCCTCGGTGATCGTTGCGCTCGCCCGACGTCTGATCGGGCTGCTGCCCGCACGCGTGCGACCGTTACTCGAAGGTTGGGTCGTCGGCTTCATCGAGGGCATGACCACGCTGCGAGGGGGCCGCGCCTGGTTTGTCGTCGTCTTCTACACGACCGCAAGCTGGCTCGCTGAGGCTGCCGTCTACTGGTCCGTTGGTGTCGGCTTCGGGCTCGATGTCCCGGTCTACATCTACCCGGCCGCCGTGGCCGCCTCCAACCTCGCGCTCGCCGCCCCGAGCACCGCCGCCGGGGTTGGCCCGTACGAGTACTTCACGCGCGAGGTGATCGTCGCGCACGGGGCGAGCACCGCCGCCGGAACGGTCTACGCGATCGCGCTCCACGCGCTGATCGTGATGCCGCTGTTCGTCGCTGGCCTCGTCGTGCTCTGGCGCAGGGGCCTCGGCTTCCGCACGCTCGTCGACGTGCCCGCACCGACGACGGCACCGACGGCCCCACCATCGTGAGGAGATTCGTCGTGAGCGGAGGTGCCGCGTGAAGGTAGTCGTGATCGGCGGTGGCGTCGGCGGGCTGGCTGCCGCGTGGGAGCTCGTGAAGTCCGGCCACGAGGTCGCGCTCTACGAGGCGTCGCCGGTGCTCGGCGGACAGGTACGGACGTTCGAGCTGGGTGGCGGTCGCGTCGAGATCTTCTACCACCACCTCTTCCGCTCCGACACGCACGCGATCGCGCTGATCGAGGAACTCGGGCTGGGTAACGACCTCGAGTGGATCGAGTCGAATCTCGGCTTCCAGGTCGGCGGCCGCCGCTACCCGTTCGTCAGTGCGCTCGATCTGCTGCGTTTCACGGCGGTCTCGCTGCCGACGCGGATTCGCCTCGGGCTCGCCGCGCTCTGGCTGCGGCGCACGAAGGACTGGCCCCGCTACCAGGGCCTGCGTGCGCGCGACTGGATCGTCTCGCGCGTTGGCCGCGAGGGCTACGACCGCGTTTGGGGGCCGCTGCTGCGCGCCAAGTTCGGCGAGCACGCGGGCGATGTTTCGATGGTCTGGTTCTGGGGCAAGGTGCACTTGCGCTTCGCCTCGCGCGATGGAGGCCTCTTCGCACGCGAGCGGCTCGGCTATCTGCGCGGCAGCTTCGGGCGGCTCGTCGACGCGCTCGTCGATGCTACGAGGGCGCGAGGGGCGACGATCGAGGCGGGACAGCCGGTCGCGCGCGTCGTGACCGAGGGTGGTCGCGTGACGGGCGTCGCGCTGCGCGACGGCGACTCCGCTGACGCCGGGGCTGCGAACAGCGACGAGCGCATCGAACCCTGCGACGCGGTGATCGCGACCGTGCCGTCGGATGCCTTCCGGGACATCGTGCCCGACCTCGATGCGAGTTACGGCGCGCTGCTCGATGCCGTCGATTACCAGTGGGCGACGGTGCTCGCGCTCGCGCTCGACCGCCCGCTCTCGGACACCTACTGGCTGACCGTCACCGACGACGATTGTCCCTTCGTGGCGGCCGTCGAGCAGACGAACTTCGTGCCGGATGACGAGTACGGCGGGGCGCATCTCGTCTACCTCTCGAACTACTGCGACCCCGGCGATCCGATCATCGATGAGCAGCCGGAAGAGACGCTTGCGCGCTACGAGCCGTACCTGCGGCGCATCAACCCGGACTTCGACCGCAGCTGGGTGCGCGATCTCTGGCTCTTTCGCGACCGAGCCGGACAGCCGATCGTCGGCGCGGACTACCACGAGTCGATCCCGCCGCACCGCACGCCGATCGAGGGCCTCTACCTGGCGAATACGACGCAGATCTACCCCGAGGATCGAGGCCAGAACTACTCGATCCGGCAGGGCCAGCGCGTTGCGAGGCTGGCGGTCGCCGATGCGTCGGCAGCCAACGACGCCTGAGATCGCGGCGGCAGCGCCTTGAACCCCCCACCGCGCGCGCCGATAATGCCGCCAGTGAATCTGCCGAGCCTACGTCACAGGCTGGGATAGGGGACCGATGCCGCTTGAGACCGAGGCCACCGCCGAGATCCGCGCGCTCGTCGCCGACCTCAAGCCCGACGACGCCGACCTGCTTGAGGCGCTGCATCGCGTTCAGCATCGATACGGCTACATCGCGCCCGAGGCGATGGGCGTGATCGGCGAACAGCTCAAGCTCTCCCCGGCGCACGTCTACGGCGCGACCACGTTCTACGCGGAACTGCGCACGACCCCGCCGCTGGCCCACACGATCGCGTGGTGTGCGGGCGCTAGTTGCCTGCTGAAGAACTCACAGGCGCTGCTGCGCGGGATTGAAGCGGTGCTGACGACTCCGCTCGGCGGCGAGACGGACGATGGCCGCGTCGAGTTGATCCGCGGGCAGTGCAACGGCACCTGTGAACAGGCACCTCAGATCTGGCTCGATGGCGATGTCGTCGGCCACCTCACGGCTTCGCAGGCCGTGCGCATCGCACGTGCGTTGCGCGACGGTGAAGATGCGGCGACCGCGCTCGACGGGATGAACGGCTGATGCCCGAGGCCTTTGCCGCCCTGCGCGAGCGCGCCGAGACGCAGTACGCGCAGTGGACGAACCCCGAGCGACCTCGCATTGACGTTGCGATCGACACATCGAGCCTCGCTGCAGGTGCAGCCGAGGTGCGCGAGGCGATCGAGGCGGATGCGCGCTCACGCAATGCCGCGGTCGACTTCGGGCGGGTTACCGGCATCGGCATGCAGTGGCTGAACCCGCTGGTCACGATCTCGTGGCCCGACGGCACGCGCGTGCTCTACGGGCCGGTCGGCGTCGATGACGCGGCCGCGATCGTCGATGCCGCGATCGGCAAGGACGACGAAGGCGGCGGCGCTGCGGCGTCTGGCCTTGCGATCGCCACGCTGAGCGGGTCGCATCCCGATGTTCCGCCGCTCTCCGAGCACCCCTTCTTCGCACCTGAGTCCGAGCGCCGGCTGCTGGCGCGCATCGGCCACACCGATCCCGAATCGATCGAGCACTACGTCGCGACCGGCGGTTATGTCGGCCTCGACCGCATGCTCAACCGTCACCAGACGCCCGAAGACGTGCGGCAGGTGATGATCGATGCTGGCCTCACCGGGCGCGGAGGTGCCTACTTCCCGGCCGGCGTGAAGTGGAACTTCCTCTCCGGCGCCGGCGAGGTGATGCGCACGCTGATCTGCAACGCCGACGAGGGTGACCCCGGCGCGTGGGTGAACCGCATCATGCTCGAGGGAGACCCGCACCAGGTCGTCGAGGGCATGATCATCGCCGCCTTCGCGACCGGCGCGAAGCACGGGTTCCTCTACATGCGCGACGAGTACCCGCTGGCGATCGAGCGCATGCGCGCGGCCCTCGCCGACGCCGAGGCGGCCGGGCTGCTCGGCGAGCGCGTGCTCGGCCACGACTTCGAGTGCACGCTCGAGGTGATCCGCGGCGCGGGCGCCTACGTCTGTGGCGAGGAGACCGGCCTGATCAACTCGGTGCAGGACGAGCGCGGGATGCCGCGCGTGAAGCCGCCGTTCCCGGCGAACCCCGGTGGTGGCGTCTTTGGTGCCGCGAGCAACGTGAACAACGTCGAGACCTACGCTTCGGCGTCGATGGTGCTGCGCAACGGTGCCGACTGGTATCGCGAGCAGGGCACCGAGCAGAACAGCGGGACGAAGATCTTCTCCTTCTCCGGCGACATCGAGCGTGTCGGCGTGATGGAGGTACCGTGGGGCGTGCCGCTCCCGGATATCCTCGAAGCCTGCGGTGGCATCACCGGCGGCCGCGAGCTGAAGGCAATCCAGGCGGGCGGGCCGCTCGCGGGTTACCTGCCGGCGCGGCTGATCGATGAACTGACGCTCGAACGCGAGACCTTCGTGCCGCACAGTGCGCTCGTCGGCTCCGGCGGCGTGATCTTCGTCGCCGACTCGATGTGCTCGATCGAGCTGAACGAACTCTTCGCGGACTTCCTCGAGGACGAATCCTGCGGGCGCTGCACGACGTGTCATGGCGGCAACCAGCGGATGACGGAGATCTTCCGTCGCACCGCTGCGGGGGGCGGGCGACGCGAGGATCGCCACAGCCTGGAGTTCGTCGGCGACACGCTGCGCTACTCCAACTGCGTACACGGGCAGGCGAGCCCGACGATCATGCGCAACACGCTCGCGCTCTTCGAGGACGAGTACCACGCGCACGCGCACGGCGAGGGCTGTGAGGCGCTGCGTTGCACCGGCTTCACCCGCTACGCGGTCGTCGATCAGAGCGACCCCGCGCTTCCCGACGCCGTGGCGATCTGCCCGGCGGCGGCAATCTCGCGCGACGCGGAGAGTGACGAGTACGCCGTCGACGACGCCTCCTGCGTGCGCTGTGGTGCTTGCATGGACGTGGCGCCGCGCGGCATGGCGCTGCAGGCATCCGTCGGGGCAGCGGCGCCAGCGCGCATCCCGATCGGTCCCCCGGGGGCGCTCCAGCGCTAGACGCGTTGCTCACCCGGGCAATCTGTCCTGGGTAGCGTTGATAACTTGAGGGGCCCCGCGAGCGGGGCTAGACTGAACATCGCTCCGGGTATTGCGCCGGGGCACCTTCTCCCCGGGATGGTCTGCGCACCCTGGCTCGAGCGAAACGTCAATCCGCCGGCGGCACGACGCCGGGTCGCGAGCAGTATCTTGAGCTGAAGCGGCAGCACCCCGACGCCCTGATGCTGTTTCGCATGGGCGACTTCTACGAGACCTTCGACGAGGACGCGGAGACCGTCGCGTCGCTGCTCGGGATCGCGCTCACCTCGCGTTCGATGGGTAAGGCGGAGGGCCGCATCCCGCTCGCCGGGATCCCGGTGCGATCGCTCGAACGCCACCTCGACCGACTTGTCGCCGGCGGGCACCGGGTCGCGATCGCGGATCAGGTTGGCGAAGTCGGTCGCGGGCTCGTCGATCGTCGCGTGGTGCGCGTCGTCACGCCGGGCACGGTCGGCGAGGGCACGCTGCTCAGCGATCGCGGCAACAACTGGCTGGTGGCCGTCGCGCGCGCCGCGCAGGGTCGCTACGGCCTCGCTGCCTGCGACGTCACGACCGGCGAACTTGAATGCGCGGTCGTCGATGGTGAAGCGCTCGCGAGCGAGTGGGCGCGATTGGCCCCGCTCGAGGTGCTGGCTGCCGATGACATCGCCACGGGTAGTGCTGACAGCGAAGAGCTTGCGCTGCCAGCGACGGCGATGCTGACCGTGCGACCGGCGCGCGAATTCCGTCCGGACCGTGCAGCGACCGCGCTGGCGGAGCGGCTCGGTGTCACGACGCTCGATGGCTTCGGCCTCGAGGGGCTGGAAGCCGCAGTCGGGGCCGCGGGAGCGCTCGTTGCGTACGTCGAAGAGACGTGGCCGCAGGCGCTGCCACACCTGCGGGCGCCACGGCCGGTGCGTGCGGACGACCACCTCTACCTCGATGCGCAAACGCGGCGCAGCCTCGAACTCTTCGATGGCGGTCCCGGCGGTGCGCCGTCGCTGCTGGCGACGCTCGACGGGACGCTGACGGCGATGGGTGCACGGCTGCTGCGCGGGCGGCTCGGCCGGCCGCTGCGCCGAGTTGAGGCGATCGAGACACGGCTGGATGAGGTCGCGGCGTTCATCGATGCGGCTGGCGCACGGGCCAACCTGCGTAACGAACTGCGCGGCTTCTCCGACCTCGAGCGCCTGCTCGGGCGCGTGCGCGCCGGCACGGTGACGGCGCCGCAGCTGCGCACGCTTGGCGTCGGGCTGGCACGCCTGCCGCAGATCGCCGAGCACGCGAGCGCGGCCGGTGATGCGGCAGGGGCGGCGGCGGAGGGTACCAGCGGCGCGGGCGAGACGGCCGCGCTGCTGGCAGCGGCGATCGCCGATGAGCCGCCGGTCGAGATCGCCGACGGCGGGACGCTGCGGGCCGGTTTCGACGCAGAGGTCGACGAGCTACGCGCGCTGACCTCGGACGCTCGCCAGGCGCTGGCGGAGCTGGAACGTGCCGAGCGCGAGCGCAGCGGTATCACGACGCTGAAGGTCGGTTACCACCGCGTCTTCGGCTACTACCTCGAGGTGCCGTCGGCGCGCGCCGACGAGGTGCCAGACGACTACGAGCCGCGGCAGACGCTCGCATCCTCTCAGCGCTACCGTAGCGCACCGCTCTCCGAGCTGGAGCAGCGCATCCTCAGCGCCCGCGAGCGGTTGGAGGAGGCCGAGCGCGAGGTGCTCGCTCGGGTGCGCACACAGGTGGCCGAGGCCGGGCCGTCGATCGAGCGCGCGGCCGCGGCGGTGGCGCGCATCGATGTCGCCGCCGCACTCGCCGAGGCGGCGGTCAACCACGGCTACGTGCGGCCAGCGGTCGTCGAGAGTGGCGCGGTCGAGATCGAAGGTGGTCGCCACCCGGTCGTCGAGCGGCAGGTGCCCGCCGGACGCTTCGTGCCGAACGATTGCACCCTCGGCGCATCCGCCGACCTCGTGATCCTCACCGGACCGAACATGGGTGGAAAGTCGACTTATCTGCGGCAGTCGGCGCTGATCGTGCTGCTCGCGCACTGCGGCAGCTTCGTCCCGGCGAAACGCACGCGGATGGGCGTCGTCGACCGCATCTTCTCGCGCGTCGGTGCCTACGACGATATCGCGACCGGGCGCTCGACGTTCATGGTCGAGATGCTCGAGACCGCCGCGATCCTGCACAACGCGACGGAGCACTCGCTCGTGATCCTCGATGAGATCGGGCGTGGCACCGGGACCTACGACGGGCTCGCGATCGCGCGGGCGGTGATCGAGTACCTGCACCACCGACCCGGCGGTACGCCGCGCACGCTCTTCGCTACCCACTACCACGAGCTGGTGGCGCTGGCGCAGACCCTGCCGCGCGTCGAGAACCAGTCGGTGGCGGCCAGCGAGGAGGGCGGCGAGGTCGTCTTCCAGCATCGTGTGGTACTGGGTGCTGCGGATCGGTCGTACGGCGTGCACGTCGCTGCGTTGGCCGGGCTGCCGAAGGCGGTCGTCGGTCGTGCGCGCGAGCTACTGCTGGAGCTGGAGTCCCGTCCGACGAGCGAGGTCGGTCGGGAAGGCGCGCAGTTGCCGCTGCTCGGCGATGTGGGGGCCACGTCGCAGGCACCGACGACCGCGAGCGACGGGCTGATCGATGAGCTCGCGGAGCTGGACCCGGACGCGCTGGCGCCGCTCGAGGCGTTGCAGCGGCTCTACGACCTGCGCAAGCAGGCTCGCGAGCGCCTGGCGCTTGAGGGCTAGCGCGTGACGGACGTTGCCGCGAGGAAGCAGCGAACGCTGATCCGCGTGCTGCCGCCGGAGGTCGCCTCGCGCATCGCTGCCGGCGAGGTCGTCGAGCGGCCGGCGTCGGTGCTCAAGGAGCTGGTCGAGAACGCGATCGATGCCGGGGCACGCACGATCGAGATCGACGCGGAGGGCGGCGGCATCGATCTGCTGCGAGTGCGCGACGACGGCCACGGCATCCCGCCGGAGCAGATCGCCGACGCCTTCGAGCGCCACGCGACGTCGAAGCTGCGCACCGCGCAAGACCTCTTTGCGGTCGGGACGCTGGGTTTTCGCGGCGAGGCGCTGGCTGCGATCGTGGCGGCGGCCGACGTCGATCTGATCACGCGGCCGGCCGATCAACCTTCGGCGGCGGTCGCGCGCTACCGCGACGGTCGCCCCGCTGATCGCGGCAGCGCCGGTGCAGCGCCGGGAACCAGCATCGAGGTGCGAGATCTCTTCTCCGCGCTGCCGGCCCGACGCGCCTTCCTGCGCGGCGAGCGTTCCGAGAGTCGGGCGCTGACGCGCGCGGTGACCTCGCTCGCTCTGGCCCATCCGCAGGTCGCCTTCCGCCTCACGTCGAACGGCCGCCGCACGCTCTCGACGCCCGGCGGCACGTTGCTCGACTCGGTCACGGCCGTCCACGGGCCCGACCTCGCGGGCGCGCTGATCGCGCTCGACTACCGACGTGAGACGGACGACGCAGCGGTGACCGTCATGGGCGTCGTGGCGGCACCCTCGGAACACCGCGCGAGCCGCACTGTGCATCTCGTTGCGAACGGACGCGTGATCAATGCTGGTTCGCTCGCGCACGCTGTCGAGCAGGCATATGAGGGTCTGCTCCCCCGAGGACGGCGTCCGATCGCCTTCCTCAGGGTGGACGTACCCGTGGAGCAAGTCGATGTCAATGTCCATCCGGCGAAAGCCGAGGTGCGCTTTCGGCACGAACGCCTCGTCTTCGCGGCGGTGCGGCAGGCGGTACTGGAGGCGCTCGGCGGCGCGCCGGCGTCGGCCACGTCAGGGCTGACGTTCTCGCCGCATCCATCGCAGGAGCAGGCTAGCGTCGCGCATGACGCAGCAGCAGTCGCGCCATCGTCGCTGCCATCGACGCCAGAACAGACGCCGCGCGCAGTGATCGCGGCAGCGGCGCCGGCCGAGCCACGGCTCGATGACGCCGTCGATGCGTCTGTCGATGTCGCGACGCAGCGCGCGCTGCCGCTGCGCGAGCGGCTGCCGGCGCTGCGTCCACTCGGGCAGTTCGACCGCACCTACATTGCCGCCGAGGCTCCCGACGGTCTGTATCTCGTCGACCAGCACGCCGCGCACGAGCGCGTGCGCTACGAGCAGGTGCGGGCGAGTCGAGGGCGCAGCGAGGCGTCGCAGCCGCTGCTGGAGGCCGCGGTCGTCACGCTCGATCCGCCGCTGCTCGCGCTCGCGCTCGAGACGGTCGACGATCTCGCGGCCCTCGGCTGGGAAGTCGCCGAGACCGACGGCGCGGCGCTACTCGTGCGTGCGGTGCCGTCGTTGCTCAGCGAACAGGATCCAGTCGGCGCGTTCGCAGGCTACCTCGATCGCCTGCAGGCCGAGGATGGCGCGACGCCTGATCGCGTGACGGCGACGCTCGCGTGTCGCTCCGCCGTGCGCGCGGGCGACCGGCTCGACGTCGAACAGCAGCGCGCGCTGCTTGCGGCGCTTGAGCGGACGGAGCAGCCGATGACGTGCCCGCACGGCCGGCCGACGGTGCTGCATATCGACAACGACGCGATCCGACGTTCGTTCGGACGTAGCTCGCTCTAGGCGCAGCCCTGCGGTGGGTCTTCTAGCGGGTAGCGGAGCCTGAACTCGGTCTACGCCTGCGGAGAGAACAACTCCGGCAGCCCGTCGCGCTGCGCTCGCCACTCGAAGAGCCGCGAGACCGCGCTCGCCGCCTTCTCCAGCGATGAGTAGACCGCCACGCCGTGGTTGTACGCAGCCTGGTCGAACGCGCGTGCCACCTTCAGCGGTACGTCGCCGCGCTCGCGTCGGATCGCGACGATCGGCACGCCAACCTCGATCTGTAGCTCAGAGAGGCTGCGCGCTGAATCCTCGGCGTGGGCGATCTGCTCCTCGAGCGTCGAGTCGCGGCCCGGCCCATCGGGCGCGCCGGCCCAGCCACCCCAGCCACCGACGGTCGTGAAGACCATGTCGATGCCGGGTGATCCGGCAACGAGCCGGTAGAGCCGCTTCGTCGTATCGCCGTCGCCGGAGTGGCGGCCGAGGTTGGCATCGATCGGATTGCGCACGCTGGTGCCCGCGACCGGGATGAACTCGCGCAGCTCGTCGACGACCCCGTCGGACATCGGCGGCACTTCGAGCCCCTGGAGCGCGAGTTGATCCGAGGACAGCACGGAGAAGCCACCGCCGCCCGCGATCAGCACGACACCGCGGCCGCGCACGTGGCGCAACTCGGTAGTCGATGCGATCACGAGGTCGCTGAGCTCGCTGATCTTCGTCGCTCGAATCGCGCCGGTCTGACGGGCGAGCGCCTCGAAGACGTCGACCGATCCGGCGAGCGATCCGGTGTGCGAGTTCGCCGCCCGTGCACCGGCGTCGGTGACCCCGCCCTTGAGCAGGATCGTCGGCTTCACCGCGGCGCAGCGGCGTAGCGCGTCGAAGAAGGCGCGACCGTCTCGCACGCCTTCGATGTATGCCGTTACGACCTCGGTCTGCGGGTCGCTGGCGGCGTAGTCGAGGAAATCGTGTGCGCGCAGGTCGGCTCCGTTGCCGTAGGAGACGGCCTTCGAGAAGCGGACGCCGCGACCGGAGAGCGTGCCGATGATATCGCCGGCGTTCGCGCCGGACTGGGAGAGCAGGAAGGTGTTGCCCGGTTCCGTCGAGAAGCCACCCATGAAGGCGAGCCCTACGCCGGGAACATAGAGCCCCATGCAGTTCGGCCCGATCATGCGGATGCCGGCTGCGCGGCCCTTCGCGACGAACTTGTTCTCGATCACGGTGAGGTCTTCGTCGCCGGTCTCAGAGAACCCGGCGGTGAAGAAGTGGATCGACTTCACGCCCTTCTCGATCGCCTGATCGACGAGTTCCGGAACGCCGGGCGCGGGGATCTGGCAGATGATGTGATCGACGGGGTCGGGACAGTCGAGAATGCTCGGGTAGCACTTCAGCCCCCGGATCTCATCGACCTTCGGGTTCACCGGGTAGAGCGCGTGCTCCTTGTCGTAGCCGGCCTCCAGCAAGGAGTTGAGGAACCCGCCGCCTCCTCCATCGCTGCCTTCGCGTGAGGAGACGCCGACGACCGCGACGGATCGCGGGTGGAAGATCGGGTCGAGTGGGTGGTTCGAGGTTGAATCGCTATCTGACGCGGTAATGCGTGGCTCCCTCCGGGCTGCGCGCCCGAGAGGGTCGCGTGCCGCTGGTCTCTCGATTGTAGCGGAGCCGATGCTCTACGCCAGCAGAGGTCTCTGACAGGGGGTGACTGCGGTTAGCGTTCGGCCCCCGGTCGCATGCGCGCGGCGCGCTCCGCGACCTCGATCTTGATCGCCTCCGGAATCCCTTCCGCGACGATCGTCTCGACAGCGTCGGCGGCCGTGTCGATGTCTGCCTCGTTGTTGAAGGCGTGCAGCGAGAGCCGCACGACGTCGAAGTCTCGCACCCCGCGGCAGACGACCTTCGCCTCCGACTGCAGGTAGAAGGCGATCTCGGCGGAGTCGATGCCCTCCGTGTGGAAGCAGAAGAGGCCGGTGCGGGCACCCTCGGTCGTCGGGCTCTTCACCGTCACCGAGCGGATGCGCCCGAAGCGCTCTTCGGCGTACTTCGTCAGCTCGCGAGCGCGGTCGAATACCGCCTGCGGGCCCGACTCGAGGTACTGCTCGGTAGCGGCGATCGTGCCGGCGATCAACGCGCCGGACGTCGTCGTCAGCTCGTACTTCGTGATCAATTCCTTCTCAGGCGTGAAATTGCCCTCGGAGTCCCACTCCGCCGCTGCGCGGCCCGCCACCTTCGAGGGTTCGACGTCCGGGATCGCGTCCCGCCGTACGTAGAGCGCGCCCAGCCCGTCCGGGCCGAGCAACCACTTGTGCGAGGGAATCGCGTAGCAGTCGATGCCGGAGGCGCGCACGTCGATCGGGATGTGGCCGGCAGTCTGCGCACCGTCGACGACGACACGGGCGCCGACGCGGTGGGAGGCCTCGATGATGCCGTTCATCGGCAGCAGCTGGCCGGTCGAGTAGGAGATTTCGGAGAGGATCACGAGCTTGGTGCGGTCGTTCAGCGCCTGGGCGAAGTTCTCCAGCACGACCCCGGCAGAGTCGTCGGCCGCGATCGGCACGATCGACATCTCAGCGCCGCGCCGCTCGCGCAGGTAGTACGCGGGGACAGCACCGGACGCGTGCTCGACCGACGTCGTGATCACGCCATCGCCGGGCTGGATGTCGACGCCGTTGACGACGACATTCAAGCCCTCGGTCGTGTTGCCCATGATCGCGATCTCGTCGGCGTCCGCGCCGATCATTTCGGCAGTGACCTCGCGCATGCGAGCGACGAGTTGCTGGCGGTCCTCCATCACCTCGCGGGTCGTCGGACCGACATCGAGCTCGAGTTGCAGTCGCTGCTTCATCGCATCGACGACGTCGGTGGTGAGCGGGCCGGAGAAGCCGCTGTTCATGTAGGCGTAGTTCTGCATCACGGGCATCTGGCTGCGAAGCCACGCCCAGCGTTCCTCACTCATTGAGTCATCTCCTGCCACGCGGATCGGCCGTGCACATGCGGGCTATGTGTAGCACAGTCGGAGGGCAGGGGAGGGGCGGATCGATGGCGGAGACCACGAGCACCTGGGATCCCGACCAGTACGAGCGATTCCGGCAGGAACGCGCCCAGCCCTTCTACGACCTCGCTGCGATGGTCGAGCGCGAACCCGCGATGCGCGTCGTCGACCTCGGCTGCGGCACCGGCCAGCTCACGTCGTGGCTGCACGCGGAACTCGGCGCGGCGAGTACGCTCGGCGTCGACGCGTCGGACACGATGCTCGAACAGGCGATGCCGCTGGCAGAGGGCACGCTTAGCTTCGAGCAGCGCGACATCACGAGCTTCGTTGCCGACAAACCGTATGACCTCGTCTTCTCCAACGCCGCGCTGCAATGGATCGAGGGCCATGAGGCGCTGCTCACGAAGATCGCCGCAGCCGTCGCGCCGGGTGGGCAACTTGCCGTGCAGGTGCCGTACAACGACGACCACGCATCGCATCGCGTCGCGCGGTCGCTGGCCGGGGGACGTTTCAGCGAGGCACTCGATGGCTACGAGCGGGTCTTCCCGGTGCTCAAGCCGGAGCGCTACGCGGAGCTGCTGCACGAGCTGGGTTTCGAGCGTCAGCAGGTGCGCATGCAGGTCTACACGCACCTGCTGCCGGACACGCGCGCGGTGATTGAGTGGGTCAAGGGTTCGCTGATGACGCCGTACCGCGAGCGCCTGAGCGTCGAGCAGTACGAGGAGCTGCTGGAGCAATACGAGACTGACCTCGTGGCTGTGCTCGGCGAGCACTCGCCGTTCCTCTACCCGTTCAAGCGCATCCTGATGTGGGGTCGCAAGGCCGCCTAGCGGCTCTCAGACGGGTCAACCGACGTCCAGCGTGCCGCCATGTCCCGCTTCGACGCCGCTGACGTCGTAGATCGCTCCGTTCGCCTCGTACCCGCCGATCACCGGGTCGACCGACATCAGCAGCGGCGTATCGAGGTCGATCCACTCGAAGCCGCCGAGCCCGGCCGCGAGGTGCGCGCTGAAGCCCATCCCGAGGCGCGTCTCAACCATGCCACCGATCATCAGCCCCAGCCCGGCGGCGCGAGCGATCGAGGCGATCTCCAGGCCCGCGACGACGCCCGCCTTCGCGAGCTTGATGTTCAGCACTGGCGCGAACTGCTCCTCCGCGATGCGCAACGCGTCCTCGGGAGTGCGGCAGCTCTCGTCGGCGGCCACGGGCACGCCGCCTTCGCGGGTGACACGGCCGAGGGCCGCCCAGTCATCGCGCGGAACGGGCTGCTCGAACAGGGCCGGCTCGAGGTCGGCTGATCGCAGGGCGCGCAGCGCGTCGAGCGCCTGCTCCGCGCTGTAGCCCTCGTTCGCATCGAGCACGAGCGCGCAGTCGGGGTGGCCATCGCGGATCGCCGCCAGCCGCGCGATGTCGGCTTCGACGTCCAGCCCGACCTTCGTCTTGATCGTCGCAAAGCCGCGCTCGCGATACCGCGCCGCGAGCGACTGTGCCTCATCTGGCTCGCAGATCGGGATCGTGATGTCGGTCGTGAGCTGCCGCTCGGCGCCGCCGAAGAAGCGGTAGAGCGGCACCCCGAGCGAGCGCGTGAACGCATCGATCACCCCCATCTCGATGCCGGCGCGCACAGCCGCCAGACGAGGGATGCGCGAGGCCAGCTCAGCGGCGAGCGGCCGCCATTCGGCGGCGTCGTGTCCGACGATCCACTCGGCAGCCTCGCCGACCGTAGTGAGCGCGGTCGGCTGATCCTCGACGGTCACGGGCTGCAGCGACGGAATCTCGCCCCAGCCCTCGGCGCCACCGCGCAACCGCACGCGCACGGCGACGTTTTCGACCTGATCGAGCCGCCCCGTGGCGATCACAAACGGTCGCAGCAGCGGCACATCGAGCGGATAGGCATCGACTGACGTGATCTCTGTCGCACGGCTCATGGCGCGGAGCGTACAGGCGCAGCGCACACGGAAGTGCGTCCGCACGAACTTGACAGGCATCACGTGCATCGTAAGGATGCGGCCAGAGCAGCAGGAGGAGGGCCCATGACACTTCGGGGCAAAGCCGCGATCGTCGGCTTCTACGAAATTCCCACCGAGAAGGAGATGCCGGACCGCAGTACGTCGTCCGTACTCGCCGAGGTCGCACGGGGTGCCATCCTCGATGCCGGCCTGCGCATCGAGGACATCGATGGCGTGATCGGGCAGGAGGCGCTCAACTCGCTGACGATGAACGAGACGCTCGGCCTGAAGCCGCGCTACACCTCATCGATGACGACACACGGCGCCAGCGGGGCCACATCGATCGTTACGGCCGCGTCGGTGATCGCCGCCGGGCTCGCCGACTACGTGCTCTGCGTCTTCGGCGAATCGCGCCAGCGCAGCAGTTCGCGGCTGAACGCCGTCTCGGCGGCGCAGCGAGTCGCGCCCACCAACCGTGCCTCGGAGTGGGAGACGCCGTTCGGGCCGGTGATCGCCGCCAACGGTGGCTATGGCCTGATCAAAGAACGTCACATGTACGAGTACGGCACCACGCAGGAGCAGTTCGCGAAGTGCGCCGTCGACGAGCGCTTCAACGCGCTGGAGAACCCGAACGCCGTCTGGCAGGGCCAGCCGATCACGATCGATGATGTGCTGAACTCCCGCTTCACCAACGACCCGCTGCATCTGCTGGAGAGCGTGATGCCATGCTCGGGCGGCGCAGCAGTCGTCGTCACTTCGGCGGAGCGGGCCCGTTCGATGCCGCACCCGCCGGCCTACGTGCTCGGTGCCGGCGGCCCGGCGACGAGCCACGACACGATCTGGCAGGAAGACCGCATCGCGACCACTCCGGTCGTGATGACCGCTCCGAACGCGCTGCAGATGGCCGAAGTCAACATCAACGATATCGAGTTCGCAGAGTTCTACGACTGCTACACGATTCTCGTCATGGCATGTCTTGAGGACGCCGGTATCTGCGCGAAGGGCGACATCGGCGCTTTCTACGAGTCGACGGATACCACGTACAAGGGCGAGTTCCCGATCAATACCGATGGCGGGCAGATCGCTGCCGGCCAGCCGGGCGGGAGCGCCGGTGGGTTCCGTCACATCGTCGAGGCCACGCGCCAGGTGATGGGCAGGGCTGAGAATCGGCAGGTTGAGAAATCGGACCTCTGCCTGGTGAATGGCTGAGGTGGCACCGCCAGCGTGATGTGCACGCTGGTGCTCGGTTCGAGCGCCACACTCTAAATCCAGAACCGCTGAGAGGAACAGCTGATGGCTGACTACACGAAGCCGCTACCCAACCCCGCCGACCCGGATCTGACGGCCCCGTTCTGGGAAGCCGCGAAGCGCCACGAGCTGCTAATCCCGCGCTGCCGCAGTTGCGACTCCTACTTCTGGTTCCCGCGGCCCGCGTGTCCCACGTGCCTCAAGGAGGACTGGGAGTGGACCGAGGTCAGCGGCAAGGGGCGGCTGCACACCTTCACGGTCGTGCGTCAGCCCAGCAACCCCTCGTTCAACGAGGACGTTCCGTACGCCTACGCGGTCGTCCAGCTCGACGAGGGGCCGCGCATGGTCTCGAACATCGTCGACTGCGAAATCCCCGACGGTTTGGCCGTCGATATGGCGCTCGAGGCGTCGTTCGAAGACGTGGACGACGACTGGACGCTGGTGAAGTTCAAGCCGGTCTAAGCCCCGAGCGGGCCTAGTCGGAGGCTGCTTCCGAGCCGGCCCAGCCGCTCGTCAGCAGTTCCTGAAAGCGTGCCTCGGCGTCCTGCAGCGAGTCGAGGAACTCGAACTCGGCCTCGCGCGCCATCTGCTCATCGATCGGTGAGTCGCCGGTGTGCATGTAGTGATCGACGTCGAACGACGCGCGCACATCCATCAGGTTCTGCTTCAGCACCGTGAAGCGCATCGGGATGTCGTGCTTCGCCCAGAGCGCCTGCTGCACGCCGACCGGCCGGTCGGAGCAGCTCCCGATCACGATGCCGAGCTCGTGCGCAAGACGCACGGTCGCGAGCGTGATCTCGCCCGGCGGATCGCCGACCTCGAGCGTCCCGTCGATGTCGAAGCTGATCAGCCGCTTCATCTGCCACCACTGAGCGGCGGCACGAGGTAGATCTCCGTCTCGTCGGTGACCGGGTCGAGCAGGCCGCTGTCGTCGAGAATTGAGCCGTCGATCGCTACCGCCATCTCGGGCCGCAGGCCGTCGTCGTCCATGATCCATGCGGTCAACTGCGGATAGTCTTCGCCGACGGCGCGAAAGACCGCGCGCAACGTCGCTCCCTCGGCCCTGATCTGGTCAGAGCCACCCGAGAGCGACCGTAGCGACGCTGGGACATGAACCACAGCCATGTTGCCGTCGCCTCTCAGCTGCTACGAACCGGAGCCATCGAGGGCTTCGAGTTCTTCGAGGATACGCGCCGGCGTCGCCGGGAGCCTGTTCACGCGGACGCCGACCGCGTCGTAGATCGCATTCGCGATCGCCGCCAGCGGGGGCACGATCGGCACCTCACCGACGCCGCGTACGCCGAAGGGATGACCGGGGTTCGGCACCTCGACGAGCACGGTGTCGATCATCGGCAGGTCGTTCGCCACCGGCATGCGGTAGTCGAGCAGCGAGGCGTTCGCCATCGCACCGTCGTCGGTGTAGATGTACTCCTCGTTCAGCGCCATGCCGATGCCCTGAACCGCGCCGCCCTGGATCTGGCCCTCGACGTATGCGGGGTGAATCGCCTTGCCGACGTCCTGGATCGCCGTGTAGCGGAGCACCGTGACCTTGCCGGTTTCGCGGTCGACCTGCACATCGGCGATGTGCGCGGCGAAGCACGCACCAACCTTACCGACGCTCGTCGAAACGACATCGGCGCGGCCCTGGATGTTGCCGCCGGTGCCGGGCAGCCGTCCTGCCGCTTCCTTGAAGGTCATCACCTGGTCGTCCGGGCCGTGCAGGCTGGCATCCGACGCGTCGTACGTCACCTCCTCGGGAGCGACGTCCCAGACGGCGGCGATGCGCTTCGTGATCTGCTCCTGCACGTCCATCCCCGCGCGGTAGGCGGCCCAGCCGGTCGCGAATGTCGTACGTGAGCCGCCGGTGTTGCCGGTGAAGCCGATCGTGTCGGTGTCGCCGACGAGCGATGTCACATCCTCGTACTCGATGCCCATCGTCTCCGCGAATTGCATCGCCAACGCCGCGCGCTGCCCGCCGATATCGACGGAGCCGGTGATCAGGGTGACCGTGCCATCCGAGTGCACATTGGCGTAAGCACTCGACTCGCCACCACCGTTCTGCCAGAAGCCCATCGCCACGCCGCGACCGACGTCCGGTTCAAGGATCTCGGCACGGTAGTGCGGGTGGTCGGTCGTCGCGCGGATCACCTCGCGGATACCGACGGAGCCGTGCGTCGCACCGTCGCTGCGCGGGTCGCCCTCGGAGACGGCGTTGAGATCGCGAATCGCCATGCGGTCCATGTCCAGCATGTCGGCCAGCTCGTCCATCACCGCCTCGATCGCATAGGCGGCGGCTGGTGCGCCCGGAGCGCGATAGGCGGCCGTCTTCGGGCGGTTGAGCACCACGTCGAAGCCGACGATTCGCTGATGTGGAACGAGATACGGGCCCAGCGCGCAGCGTGCACCGCCGGGGACGGGCGAACCGGGGTAGGCACCGGCTTCGTATTCAAGTCGAATGTCGGCGGCGACGAGTGTGCCGTCGCGCATTGCGCCGAGCTTGATGAAGGAGCGGGTGCCAGAGGTCGGGCCGGTCGCTTCCAGCACCTCGGTGCGGTTCATCGTGATCTGCACCGGACGGCCGCTCTTCTTCGAGAGCAGCGCCGCGAGCGGCTCAAGGTAGATCACGTTCTTCGCGCCGAACCCCCCGCCGATCTCCGCCGGGATCACGCGCAGGTCGCCGAGCGCGAGCCCGAGCACGCGTGCGACGTTGGTGCGGACACCGAACGCCCCCTGCGTGCTGGTCCAGATCGTGACCTTGCCGTCCGCGTTCCAGACTGCCGTCCCGTTGTGATTCTCGATGTAGCCCTGGTGCACCATCGACGTCTCGAAGATGCGCTCCAGCACAACCTCGGCCTGCGCGAAACCAGCATCGAGGTCGCCGAAGCCCATCTCGATCGTGCGTGCGACGTTCGGCGATCGCCCCTCGACCGGTTCGAAGAGACCGTCGACGAGGCTGGAGAGGCCATCGTCGTGCAGCGTCGGCGCATCCGGAGCGAGCGCATCGTCGAGGCTCGTGACCGCGGGCAGCACGTCGTACTCGACCTCGATCAGAGCGACGGCGTCCTCCGCGACGTGCGCGTCATCGGCGCAGACGGCCGCGATTGGGTGGCCCTTGAACAGCACCTTGCGACGCGCGAGCAGCCGTTCGAGGTCCCACATCGTGGGCATCGGTCCGCGGATCGTCTGCATCGTCGGTTCGGTCGGTTCGGGGAAGTCCTCGTGCGTGATCACGGCGTGGACGCCGGGCAGCGCTTCCGCCTTCGAGGTGTCGATGCTCTTGATGATCGCGTGGGCGTGCGGGCTACGCTTGACGCGGCCAAACAGCATCCCAGCCATGCGCACATCGGCACCGTAGACGGCGCGGCCCGTGACCTTGTCGACGCCGTCCGGACGGATCGGGTTCGTCCCGATCACGCGATATTCAGTCGCTGCTTCTACCATCGTCAGGCCCCCTCAGACCGCATCGTCTCGGCCGCGCTGAGCACGGCGCGCACGATCTTGTCGTAGCCGGTGCAGCGGCAGAGGTTCCCCGCCAGCCAGAACCGCACCTCGTCCTCATCCGGGCTTGGATTGACCTTCAGCAGCGCGGTCGCTGAGACCAGGAATCCGGGTGTGCAGATGCCGCACTGCAACGCCGCCTCCTCGAGGAAGGCCTGCTGGATCGGGTGCAGCCCCTCGCGGCCGTCATCGAGACCCTCGACGGTGCGCACGTCCGCGCCCTCGACCTCCGCTGCGAGCACGAGGCAGGAGTTCACAAGCTGGCCGTCCAGCGTCACGGCACAGGCACCGCAGTTGCCGTTGTTGCAGCCCTCCTTCGTGCCGGTCAGCCCGACGCGGTCGCGCAGCGCTTCAAGCAGGCTGTCACGTTCGTCGATCATGATCTCGCTGCTGCTGCCGTTGATCTGTGTGTTAACGATGCGCTTAGCCAAGGGACACCCCCGCGCGTTCCGCTGCGTCTCTGATTGTGCGTTCGGTGAGCACGCCGGAGAGGTGCGTTCGATGTTTGATCGTGCCGCGCATGTCGTCGATCGGACTCGCTGCGTCGCGAGAGGCGGCTGCGGCTGCCGCGATCGAATCGTCGCTGAGCGGCGCGCCGATGAGCGCCTCGCCCGCGGTGGGGACGAACAATGGTGTCGCGGCGACAGCGCCGAGGGCGATGCGGGCCGAGGTCACGGTGCCGCCGCCGTCGAATTGCAGCGCGCTCGCGGCGTTGACGACGGCGATGTCCATCTCGTTGCGCGGGATGAACCGCTGGGCCGCCGCGCCGCTCCGCTCGGGCGGGGCAGGGAAGTTGATCGAGACGACAAACTCGCCGTTCTGCAACACATTCCGTCCCGGCCCAGTGCAGAAATCGACGACAGCCACGTCACGCTGGCCGTGAGGACCGATGACGTAGGCCGTGGCATTGAGCGCGATCATCGTTGGGATCGAATCGGCCGCCGGCGACGAATTGCAGAGATTGCCACCCAGCGTCGCGCGGCCCTGGACCGCGGTCCCGCCGATCACTTCTGTGGAGTCGACGAGGCTCGGGTAGTGCTTTCGCACGTCGGGGTCGTTGTAGACGTCGTAGAGACGCAAAGCCGCGCCCACGGTCAGTCCATCGCTATCGCTGTAGCTGAGCGCGGTCGTCTCTGGTACGTGCTTCACATCGACGAACGTTTCGACGTCGATCCGACGTTCTCGCGCGAGGATGATCAAGTCGGTGCCACCGGCGAGCACGCGCGTTCCGCTGCCGCCCTCCTGGAGCATCTTTACGGCCTCGTCGATCGACGAGGCGCGCGCATATTTCACTGCCTGCAAGGTCCCCTGCTTTCACTGGTGCGTGCGGGCAGCATATTCGCGGCAGCCGAAGCTGTCATTTGCTACATTGGCGCGCATCGAATCCGACGGGGACTCGGACGCGCCGTTCACCGACGACCAATGGGAGGGCCTGATGGCCGGTCTACTGATCTCACGAGTAGTCGCTGATCGTTGCGAAGCGGAGTTCGCGCGTGTCCAGGGTGAGACCGACCTGACGCTCGAACTGAACATCGTCCCGGAAGTTGAAGGGGTGTTCCTCGAGCCGGAAGACCTCGCACGCGTTGAGATCGCGTTCTTCTCCGGCGACATGCTCGCGGACGAGGGCACGCTGGCACGTCGCTTCTTTGGGGCCGCGCTGCGAGCGCCGAACCTGAAGTGGATGCACGCCTCGAACGCCGGTATCGACGACCCCGTCTTCGGTCGGGTGCTCGAAGCAGGGGCGCGGCTCTCGAACTCGTCGGGCTCGTCGGCGGAACCGATCGCGCAGACCGCGATCGGCGGCATGCTGGCGCTCTCGCGTGGCTTCCCCGCGTGGGGCGACGCGCAGCGCGATCGCGAATGGCGGCCGCTTGAACAAGCCGCGACGCCGGCCGACCTTGGTACGCAGACCGTCGTTGTGGTCGGCCTTGGCGCGATCGGCGGCCACATCGCGCGGCTCTCGCAGGCGCTTGGCCTGCACGTGATCGGCGTACGACGTAGTCCGCAGCGGCCCGGCGACCCCGTCGACGAGATGGTCACGCCCGCCGACCTCGCGTCCGTGCTGCCGCGCGCCGACTGGCTGGCGCTCGCGATGCCGCTCACCGACGAGACGCGCGACATGATCTCCGCCGAGGCGATCGCGCTGCTGCCGAAGGGCGCGCGCATCCTCAACGTCGCGCGCGGGCAGGTGATCGACGAGGGCGCGATGATCGACGCGCTGCGATCCGGTGCGCTCGGTGGCGCCTATCTCGATGTCTTCGATACGGAGCCGCTACCCTCGGAATCTCCGCTCTGGGAGCTACCGAACGTGATCGTCACGCCGCACAACTCATCGGCCTCGCTCGGCAACAACGAGCGGTCGACGCTGATGTTCCTTACCAACCTCGACCACTGGGCGCGCGACGAGCCGCTGGAGAACGAGGTCAGCGAGCGGTAGCATCGCGGCCGGAGGGTTCGCGCATGCAGCTCCTGCTCGTGATCGCTGGCGGTGCCGTCGGCACGCTCTTTCGCTACCAGATCGCGATGCGTCTGCAGAGCGCCAGCGGCGGCGCCTTCCCGGTCGGGACGCTTGCCGTCAACGTCAGCGGCGCGTTCATCGCGGGGCTTCTCGCCACGCTCCTGCTCGAACGCAGCGCGGTCTCCGCGGAGGTGCGCACGGCAATCCTCGTCGGTGTGCTCGGCGGCTATACGACGTTCTCCACCTTCAGCGTTGAGACGCTCACGCTGACGAACGACGGGCAGTGGGGCCTCGCGACATTGAACGTCGCTGCGTCAGTAGCCGCGGCGCTCTTCGCCGTCTGGGCGGGGCAGTCCGTCGCGCGCCTCTGGAGCTAGCGACCGACGCTCCGACTACTGTGCGAGTTCGACGATCAAGTCGACGGCCCGTGTGACGTCGACGCTGTCCGTGTTGAGCACAACGTCGTATTGCTCCGGTCGCTCGGAATCGACGCCGTAGAACCGCTTCAGGTAATCGGCACGCGCGCGCTGTGACTCGCGCACGGCGTCGGTCGCTTCGGATTGCGCCGAACCACCGTCGACGAGCCTGCGCACCTGTGCGTCTTCGGACGCCGTGATCAGCACCCGGAGCACGCCGGGCGCATCCGGGAACGCATGGCTCGCGGCGTGAGCGACGATCACCGCCTGCCCCTTGTTGCCGGTCTCCACGACGACATCGCGGATCAGTTCCTGGTAGTCGGCGGCGCTCGCGACGGGAATCGACTGGTCGTCGAAGTGCATCGACGACCCGCCCGAGAGCGCGTCGATCACGCGTGAGACGATCGATTGACGTTCCTCCGCCTTCGCGGCGATCTCCGGCGTGACGTTCGATCGCTCGGCGACGCGGGAGATGATCTGGTCATCGACGTACCGGAAGCCGAGCCGCTCCGCTACCGCCCGGCCGATCTCTTCGCCCCCGGCGCCCAGAAAACGCGAAATGCAGACAGTGTTCGCAGCCATCTCAACCTCCTCAGCAGGGCAGGACAGTAGCACCGATACCCCAGGCCCGTATGTGGATTCGGCCACAGAGCGAGGGTCGCGCGGGCATCTGATGGTGCGCGAGACGCCACCTCGCGGCGTGGTAGGCTCCCCCATCGGACTATTCGGAGGGGAACGAAATGTACGAAGGAATGATCGCCGAGACCGTGATGTATCGCGGTGACGGCGGCGAAGACATCGAGGCTTACGTGGCTCGGCCACTGGGGCCGGGACCATTCCCGTCGGTCGTGGTGCTGCACCACATGCCCGGCTGGGACGAGGGCACGAAGGAGATCACGCGCAAGTTTGCGCACCACGGCTACAACGCGATCGACCCGAACCTGTACTACCGCGAGGGACCCGGCGGCGAACCGGACGAGGTCGCGGCCGTCGCCCGCTCGCAGGGTGGCGTCCCGGTCGACCGGCTGGTCGGTGATGCCGAGGGCGCCGCAGCGTACCTGCGTAACCTGCCGACGAGCACCGACCGGGTCGGCATCATCGGCTTCTGCTCGGGTGGCCGTCAGGTCGTGATCGCCGCCTCGCGCTCGATCGCGTTCGATGCCGCCGTCGACTGCTGGGGAGGGCGCGTGATCGCCGATGCCGACCAGCTCACGGAGCGTCAGCCAGTCGCCCCGATCGACATGATCGACGACCTCGCTGCGCCGCTGCTAGGCATCTTCGGCAACGACGACCGCAGCCCGTCGCCTGAACTCGTCGATCAGCACGAGGAGGCGCTGAAGCAGGCCGGCAAGACGTACGAGTTCCATCGCTACGACGGCGCCGGGCACGGCTTCTTCGCGACGGATCGCCCCGGCTACCGTCCGGTGCAGGCGACCGAGGCCTGGGGCGAGGTCTGGCAATGGTACGAGCGATATCTGAGGACGGAAGGGTAGGGCATGATGTGCAACTGGATTATTGAGAAGACGGAGCTCTCCGGCAGCGGCAAGAGCCGCGAGGGCTGGTTCAAGCTGGGCCAGGCGAACGTCTACTACGACCACCCGTTCCACGCGCCGATGGATCACGCGCTGATCATCGACTTCGTCGAGGACCCCGACCGCGTCAGCAATCGCGTCGCCGTCGAACTCAGCGCGGAGTCAGCGCTCGGACTGATCGAGAGCATCAAGGCGGCGCTCGCCAGCGGCGACGAGGCGCATATCGAGGTCGCGACGGCCTAGCGCCCGCCTGACGTCGGGTCGACTCGCGTATGGCGCGCTACATCCTCGCGCTCGACCAGGGCACGACGTCGTCGCGAGCGATCCTCTTCGACGAGCGCGCGCAGGTTGTCGAGAGCGAGCAGCAGCAATTCCGCCAGTCCTTCCCGCAGCCGGGCTGGGTTGAGCACGACCCCGACGAGATCTGGGCGACCCAGCTTGCGACCGCGCAGGCGGTGCTACGAGCAGCCGACGTCACAGCCGTCGACGTCGCCGCGATCGGGATCGCGAATCAGCGAGAGTCTACTGTCGTCTGGGATCGCGCTAGCGGCGAACCGATCTACCCCGCAATCGTCTGGCAGTCGCGCCAGAGCGCCGAGATCTGCGACGAACTGCGCGATCGCGGATTCGAGGACGAGGTGCGTACACGCACCGGCCTCACGATCGACGCCTACTTCTCCGCGACGAAGGTGCGCTTCATCCTCGATGCCGTCGACGGTGCGCAGCAGCGGGCGGAGCGCGGTGAGCTGGCGTTCGGTACGATCGATTCATGGCTGATCCACCGGCTGACCGGCGGTCGCGTGCATGCTACTGACTACTCAAACGCCTCTCGCACGATGCTCTTCAACATCCACAAGCTGCAGTGGGACGACGCGCTGCTTGCCGCCCTCGATATCCCACGCGCGATGCTGCCGCAGCTTCGCGACTCCGGCGGGGCAATCGACGTGACGGACGCCGCCCACTTCGGTGGCGAGATCGCGATCGCGGGCGTCGCGGGCGACCAGCAGGCGGCGCTCTTCGGACAGGCGTGCTTTGAGCCGGGCGCGGCGAAGAACACCTACGGCACGGGCTGCTTCGTGCTGATGAACACCGGAAGGGAGGCGAAGGATTCAGCGCACGGCCTGCTCACGAGCGCCGCGTGGGGCATCGACGGCAACGTCGATTACCTGCTCGAGGGCAGCGTCTTCTCCGCCGGATCAGCGATCCAGTGGCTCCGCGACGGTCTGCACCTGATCGAGAGTGCCGCGGAAAGCGAGGTGCTCGCGACCTCCGTCGAGGACACGGGTGGCGTCGTCTTCGTGCCGGCCTTCACCGGCCTCGGTGCGCCGTACTGGGACGCCGACGCGCGGGGCACGCTCACGGGCATCACGCGCGGGACGGAGCCGGCGCGCATCGTGCGTGCCGCGTTGGAGGCGATCGCCTACCAGACCCGCGACGTCGTCGACTGCCTCGCCCGCGACAGCGGCCACAACCTGAGCGCGCTGCGCGTCGATGGTGGTGCGAGCGAGAACGATTTCCTGACGCAATTCCAGGCGGATATCCTCGGCATCCCCGTCGAACGACCGCGCGAGCTGGAGGCAACCGCACGTGGCGCGGCGGGCCTGGCAGGCGTCGCGACCGGCGTCTGGGCAAGCCGCGATCAGTTCGCCGAAGCGATCGCGAGCGAGGTCACGGTCTTTGAACCTCGCATGGACGTGGAGCGGCGCGAGGAGCTGTACGCCGGGTGGCGTCGCGCCGTGGACCGAGCGCTCGGCAGCTAGCTACTCGTCGCAACTACTCATCGTGAAATTCGGGGACGCGCTTCTCGACGAAGGCGCGCGTGCCTTCACGCGAGTCCCTCGAGGCGTTCGCGACGCGGCTGAACTCACGGTAGAGGCGCAGGCCATCGCGCGTCGGCAGGTCGCGCCCTCGGTACGCCAGCTCTTTGATCAGCCGAACTGCGATCGGGCCGTTCGACGCGATCTGTTCCGCAATCGCCTCCGCGCGCGGCAGTAGCTCGTCGGGCGCGACGACCTCGCTGACCAGCCCGATGCGGAGCGCCGTCTCGGCGTCGATGAATTCGCCGGTGAGCAGGAGTTGCATCGTGTGGGACATGCCGACCATGTCTGGCAACCGCACCGCGCCGTAGCCGTGGAGGATGCCCCACTTCACCTCGGGCGTGCCGAACTGCGCGTCCGTCGACGCGATGCGAATGTCGCAGAACGTCGCGAGTTCGAGCCCGCCGGCCAGCGCGTAGCCGTTGATCGCCGCGATTAGCGGCTTGCTGCATTCGAGGCCGCTGTCGAAGCGCTCCGGGCGGTAGGGCTGCCAGCCGGTGGCTGCTGACGCGTCGGCCAGCTCGCCGAGGTCGTGGCCGGAGGTGAACGCGCGTCCGCTGCCGGTGACGATCACACATCGCACGTTCGCATCGCGCTCGGCGTTACGAACCGCGTCGCCGATCGCGGCGTACATCTCGTTGTTCATCGCGTTCATCTTCTCGGGCCGGTTGATCGTGAGCCGCCCGATGTGGCCGCTGACTTCGTACTGAATCTCGTCCATCTCCGCCTCCAGGCGTCGGTCGTTCCGCGCTACCAGAACCCGATCTTGTAGCGCGCGCCGCCGTGTTCGTAGCCACTGTTGCCGCCCCGCTGCACGCGCTTCTGGTGCTTCGCGCAGAGCGGAATTGTCAGTCGCTCGCGGTCGTCGGGGTCGCTCACCCACTTCGAGACGGCGAACTCATCGCGAGGGCGGGCGGGGCAGAACTCACATCGTGGCGCCGGCATCGCAGCTACTCCGCCTGGATCGTGTCGTCGAGGGTTGGCGCGTCAGCGACGATGGTAGCGGCGCCGGGGCCAACGTCCGAGGTTGCGACGCCCTGCAACTCCAGCTTCTTCGCGATCACCTGATCGAGGTAGAGGCCGTTGTTGTGCTCCTCGAAGACCTTAGAGGCGGCGTCGAGATGCTCGCGCGCCTCGTCGGTGTTGCCACGCTTGATCGCGCCGTGTCACCGTCTGCGCCGATGCGTCGAGCGTCAGTTCGCCGCAGGTGAGAACCGGTTCGGCGCCGTCGCTGCTCTTGCCGCGCTCCATCGCCCGCTGCATCTTCGCCGTCACGAGGTCGATGCTGATCGGCTTGGTGATGTAGTCGTCGGCCCCGGCCTCGATGCCCGCGATCATTTGATCACTCTCGGAGAGCGCTGAGATGATCAGGATCGGCACGCCGCTCACCGCTCGAATTCGACGGCAGAGCTCGATCCCGTCCATTCGCGGCATCATGATGTCGGCCAGTACGAGGTCGTACGCTTCCGGGTCATTGCTAAAGAGAGTCCACGCTTCATCACCATCGTCGGCGATCGCGTGCTCCCACCCGGCACGATCGATCAGCGATCGCACCAGACGCTGGGCGTACTGGTCATCTTCGGCGACAAGAACTCGGCTCACGTTCGCTCCGTTGTCGTCAGGGAGAGTCTTACCGACTCGTTCTCTGACGGAATTGGGTCACTCAATCCCGCTGATCTAGGTATAACTGAAATGTCACGCGAATGTCACACGATGAGCCTGACAGATCTACCAGTTGCCGTCACCGCGATCAGCCGCGATTGCCTACAGCGACCGAATCCGCGATCTACGCGCTCGAAACCCCGCAGGCGGTCAGACGATCGTCAGCGCCGTCACGCCGCGGTCGGGCTGGAGGTGGCGACAGCGGTGACCGTGGAGCGGTGAGACGTCAGCTAGCTTGCGGGAGGCCGTCAGAAGGTGGCGGCGAGGAGGCTCAGGCTCATCTGGTGTACGATGCCGATGCGAGACAACCGACGCTTCGACACGCGCACACCGGATGGAGTCCCCATGGCGACCGAGCAGAAGACGAAGAAGACATCCGGCGAATGCGTCCACCACTGGCAGATTTCCAGCCCGAAGGGCTCGATGAGCGTAGGTACGTGCCGCCTCTGTGGTGCCGAGCGCGAGTTCCAGAACGCCGAGCCATCCTACATGGGCACGAACCGATCGAAGACCAAAGGGAAGTCCAAGTAGACGGACCAGCCATTGACCACTGATCAAGCACTGGCGATCTGCCCGTTCTGCCATGAGGTGGTCGGCGCGCCGACGTCGTTTTCCCACCTCTGGCACATCGGCCGCGATATCACCACGACGCCGTCGTGCTGCCTCGTTGGCGAGCACCAGCGGCAGGTCGCGCACCAGGAGCACGTGCCTGAGCAGCCGTTCGTGCCATCCAGCGGTCCGATCAACGTCGCCCCGCGCAGCGACGCTCAGCAGCGCCCGGGTCAGACCTCGCCGCTGATCATCGTCGACGAATCCCAGATTCGCTAACCAGCCCATCGACCGTGCCGGCTAGTTCGCTGCGGCGCTACCGATCAGTGCTTTCGATCAGCGCTACTGCCAGCGACACGATGTCCTGCTCGGTGAGCCACGGGCGCAGCGCCGCATGTAACTCGTACGTCACGTCGTCACTGCGCCAGCGCAGGTAGGCGATGTCATCGCCAGTCCCGGCAGGTCCCGCGAAGCCGCTCACGGTAACGCCATCCGCCGACGCCTCGACGCGGTGTGTCTGCGGTGGGATGCGCGTGAACGCCAGCACCGCAGCCGTCTGACTGAAGACATAGCCGCGTTCACCGTTGCGATCGACGACGACGTTCAGGCGCTGAACCTGTCCGCCCGGCTCGGGCAACGCATCAGCGAAGACTTGCGTCACGCGTAACCGGCCGTCGCACGACGCCGGCCATGCCAGCGGCGATAGCCCGCCCTGTTCGATCGACGCGAGCGACGCAGCGGCGGCCGGGGCCAACTCGATCGGGTCGCATTGTCGCGGCTGCGCACACGCGACGAGGATCGACGAGACGATCGCGGCCACCAGCATCGGCCGTGCGGTGGCGCGCGGGTTCACGGGTACGGGTCAGCCTCGCTGAGGCGCGCCTGGGCAGCACGCTCGTCCGGGCCCCAGAGCGTCTTGATGTACTCCAGCACGGCGCGGATCTCCTCGGGTGTGAGCAACGCGCCGAAGGCCGGCATTCCGCTCACGAACCCGGCCGCGGTGAGCCCGCCATCGCGCACGATCTCGTACAGCACGCCGTCCGGATGGTGCCAGGTGTGCCCGCTTGAATCGTGCGGCGGGGGAAGGAAGCTGCCATCCGGCCGCCGCACGCGCCAGTCCGGCTGGCCCTCGCCGTTTGGGCCGTGGCAGACGGCACAACTGCTGGCGTAGAGAAGCGAGCCAGCGTCGGCGGCCGCGTCGGAAGGCGGAGCGACAGAGGCTGAGGCGGCGGGCTTAGGCTGCTCTGCGGTGCTGCAGGCCGCCGAGGTCGCGATCGCCGCGAGCGTGAACATGACGATCGCAAACGCAATGTTCGGCACTCGTCGGATGTTGCGGGTCGCGGGTCTGCTCGTCATGTCGGCGAAAGCATATCCGAGGACGCGATCCTGACCGACCGCGCGTATGATGTCGCCGCGACGGCATGACGCCGAGTTGAGGAGCACATGATGACGACAGAAGACATCCTGTTCAGCCGCGAGGGGGGTGTCGCGACTGCGACGTTCAACCGACCCGACCGTCTGAACGCGATCACGTTTGAGATGATCGAGGGCCTGACAGCGTTTGTCCGCGAGAGCGGTCGCGACGAAGACGTGCGCGCGATCGTGATTACTGGCAGCGGGCGCGCCTTCTCGTCTGGCGACGACATTGTGAACGGTATGGGCGACCGACCGACGCGATACGGCGAGCCCGGCGGGATGACCACCGATCTGGGGCCACACCACGAACTGGTGAAGACGATCATGTCCGCGCCAAAGCCGGTGATCGCCGCGCTCAACGGCCTCTGCCACGGCGCCGGCTGGGTCACGGCACTCTCCTGCGACTTCCGCGTCGCGCACTCCGATGTCGTGATCGGCGACATCCGCGCGGCGAAGGCGATCTTCGCCGGGCAGGCCGTGCCGCTGTTGCTGCCGCGCCTGATCGGCCAGTCGAGGGCGATGGACCTGTTGATCACCGGTCGCGTGATCGACGCCGCCGAGGCCGAGCGTTACGGCATCCTCGCGCGCGTCTGGCCCGCCGAGAGCTGGGAAGCAGACCTGGCGACGTTCGTCGATGACCTCTCAAACGGCCCGACGAAGACGCAGGCCGCGTGGAAGCTCACCGTCAACCGCTCGGCGCTGAAGGAGCTCGATGGCTACACCGACTACGAACGCCGGCTGGGCTCGCTCACGCGTGGCACCGCCGACGCGAAGGAGGGCGTGGAGGCGTTCCGCGAGAAGCGCGACCCGGTCTTCACCGGCCGCTAGCCGAGGTCGCTCACCGGGTGGGCGGCGTCCGTCCTCGGACGTGGCTCGCTAGTGTTCCATCATCGATCCGCCGTTGATGTTGATCGACTGACCGTGGATCCACGAGGCGGCTTCGGTGCAGAGGTAAGCGACGAAGTCGCCGACCTCCTCGTCGGTGCCCCAGCGCCCAACCGGGTCGCTCGCTTTCGCGCGCACCGGCCGGTCGTCCGGACGCACACTGTCCATGCGCGACGTATCGACGGCGCCGGGGCAGACGCAGTTGACGTTCACGCCGTGCGGGCCGAACTCGCGCGCCAGTGACTGCGTCATGCCGACGATCGCGAAGTTCGCGGCGTTGTAGGCCAGCGTATTCTCCGTGCCGCGCTTTCCGGCGACGGATGAGATATTGACGATCTTGCCGCCCTCGTCCTGCTTCAAGATCTGGCGGATCACCTCGCGGGTGCAGAGGTAGGTGCCGGTCACCTTCACGTCGACGACGCGCTGAAAGAGCGCCGGGTCGAGATCGAGCAGCGGCACGCGGTCCTCGCCGCGCGCGATCGCCGCGTTGTTGACAAGGATGTCGATGCGGCCGAACTCCCGCACCGCCTCCAGCACCGCGCCCGACACCTGCTCCTGCTCGGTCACATCGAAGACCACGGGGAGCGCTCGCCGCCCTTCGGCACGAACCTGTTCCGCCGTGCCCTCGATATCGCCCCAGTCCACAGCCTTCTCGTCGTCGGGGAACGTCGACGGATCGCGGCCCGTGCCGCTGATCACCACATCTGCGCCGAGGCGCGCCAGTGCCACCGCGGCGGCGCGCCCGATGCCTCGAAGGCGCCCGGCACCGGTCACCAGTGCAACTCTTCCGTCCAGCTCACCCATCGAACCCCTCGTCTCCTCGGTCGCGTCTCGGCGCAGTGTAGCGGCAGATTAGGTAGTATCTGCGGACACGGCGGGCGCACCGACTGATCCAACGACCGTCGAAGAGGGGTACAGAACCATGGTTGACTTCGCCGACTCACCCGAGCAGGCCACGTTCCGAGCAGAGGTGCTCGGCTTCATCAACGACAACTTGCCGGACCGGCTGCGGGTCACCGAGGACGATGACGCGGCGCCCGAGGGCGGCAGCTCCGCCGCGACCGACGAACGTGCAGACGCGCTCGCCGAGTGGCGCTCGAAGCTCGTCGAGAAGGGCTGGATCGCCCCCGCATGGCCGACCGAATACGGCGGCGCGGACCTCACGACGATGGAGCAGTACATCCTCGCCGAGACCTTCACGCTTGAGAGCGCGCCACGCCTGAGCACCCCGGACGTCGGCAGCACGTTGATGGTGCACGGCTCCGATGACCAGAAGGCGGAGTTCCTGCCGAACATGGTCTCTGGCGCGGCTCGCTGGTGTCAGGGCTACTCGGAGCCGGGCTCCGGTTCCGACCTCGCATCGCTGCAGACGCGCGCCGTGCGCGACGGCGACGACTTCGTGATCAACGGTCAGAAGATCTGGACCTCCGGCGCACACCTCGCAAACATGATGTTCGCCATGGTCCGCACCGACCCCGAAGCGCCGAAGCACCGCGGCATCAGCTACCTGCTGCTTTCGATGGAGACGCCCGGCATCACCGTGCGCCCGCTGGTGCAGATGTCCGACGCACGAGGTTTCAACGAGGTCTTCTTCGAGGACGTGCGCGTCCCGGCGAAGAACGTCGTTGGCGAGATCAACCGCGGCTGGTACGTGGGCGCGACTCACCTCGACTTCGAGCGCTCGAACATCGGTCGCTCGATCGGCCACCAGCGAGAGCTCGAGGCGTTCCGTCGCCTGATCCTCGCTGAGGAAGCAGCCGACAGCGGCAAGTCCACGCTGGGTCGTGCCGGCAGCGAGCGACTGGACCTCGCCGACCGCTTCGTCGAAGCGTCGATCGCGAAGACGATCTCGCAGCGTGTGATCTCGATGCAGGCGCGAGGCGAATTGCCGAACTACGAGGCTTCGATGAGCAAGCTGTTCAGCTCCGAGCTGAACCAGCGCATCTCCAAGACCGCCACGCGGCTGCTTGGCCTCTACGGCGCGCTGCGTAGCTTCGAGGATGAGCACACGCCCGTGAACGGTCGCTGGGCCACGCTCTACCTCTCGACGGTGTCACGCACGATTGCGGCTGGCTCCTCGGAGATTCAGCGCAACGTGATCGCGACGCGCGGACTCGGTCTGCCGCGAGGCTAGGCCGCCTAGACCAAGTCTGCCGCGAGGTTAGACGGCGACGGGAGCGTGGGACATCAGTCCTGCGGCTCTCGCTCGAACGCCTTCTCGACGCCGATCAGGCGGCGCTTGCCCTCAGTGCGTGCGGTGCCGCCATCGATCGCCCGCAGCGTGTAGAGCGAGTGCGCGCCTTGCACGGCGGTGCGGAAGCCCTGCGCGTCCTGCGCCTGGTTCACGGCGAGCTTGATCATGCGTAGCTGGAAGGCGTCGTTCTCGGCGACCCGCGAGGCGTAGGCCATCACCTCGTCGTCGAGGTCGGCAGCGGGCACGACGCGACTGACAAGGCCGGTCTCCATCGCCTCTTGCGCGCTGACGAAGCGAGACTCGAAGAGGATCTCCTTCGTCTTGCGTGCGCCGAGGTCCCACGGCACCGAGAAGTACTGGAACATCGAAGGCAGGAACTTCGCGTCGTCAGCGGCGAAGATCAGGTCCATCGAGGAGGCGATGATCCAGCCGCCGAAGATGCAGTACCCCTGCACGGCGGCGATCGTCGGCTTCGGCAGATCGCGCCAGCGCAGCGAGTTATCGACGTTCAGGCTCCACGTGCGCTCGTACTCGCCGCGCACGCCCTCCTCGTAGGGCCGCTGCTCGCGGTCGGCGACCTCCTCGGGCGTGCCGATGTCGTGGCCAGCGGAGAACGAATCGCCCTCGCCCCGTAGCACGATCACCCGCACGTCGGTGTCCTCGACCGCAGCATCGAACGCGAGGTCCATCTCCTCGCGCAGCCGGCGGCTCTGTGCGTTCTTGTAGCGCGGACGGTTCAGCGTCACGCGAGCGACGCGGTCAACGACCTCGTACGTCACCTGTGTCAGTTCCATGGCAGCCTCCAGTGAGCGTCGTGAGTCTATCCGAGTGGCGAAACGAACGTTTCTAACACTTGCTCGTTATGATCCTCAGCGCGGGCGCTCTGACCTGACATCAGGGCTCCGGCGCGGACAGACTCTTCCGCTTCCACCAGACTCGCGAAGAGGTGCAGGTCATGGCCAATCCCGACGTTGACGCGCCGGACGTCGATATCGACGCGCTGATCCGCGGCGACCGATCACGGCGTCCGCTCTGGCTCGGCGCCGCCGTGCTTGGCGTGATCGGGGCCGCAGTCGCCGCGTTCTGTTTCGCGCGCAGCGAGGAAGCGACGATTGTCGTCGCACCACGGCAGGCCGAAGCGACGCAGGGTCAGCTCACGACGACGCTCGTCCTGTCGGGTACCGGTAACGCTGCGATCACCGAAGACCTCTCGTTCGGTACGACCGGCACGGTTGCGAGCGTCGACGTCGAAGCCGGCGCCACGGTCGTCGCTGGGCAGGTGCTTGCGACGCTAGAGACGACCGACCTTGAGCTGGCTCTCGCGAGCGCGGAACTTGCTCTGCTTGACGCACAGGACAACCTCGACGACCTGCTCGGTGGTCCGGAGACCGTAGCGCTGGCCCAGGCACAGCTGGCCGTATCAGAAGCGACGCTGAGCTGGACGAACGCACAGGACAACCTCGACGACCTGCTCGGTGGTCCGGAGACCGTAGCGCTGGCCCAGGCACGGCTGGCCGTATCAGAAGCGACGCTGAGCTGGACGAACGCACAGGAC